>RCUH01000778.1_pt1 | contig 28451 bp, 27 predicted proteins | sample 2166191 | NCBI WGS metagenome assembly RCUH01 (sample SAMN09932848, study PRJNA488358) | compost metagenome | feature: garden; material: soil; isolation source: compost soil in an enriched community after 214 h of incubation | place: Germany: Experimental Botanical Garden Goettingen | collected...
AACAAAAGTAACTTTTACGCCAGACGAAACGATTTTCAAAAACTATAAATTCCGTTTAGAATATGTGATTAAAATGGTTAAAAACTATTGTTATTTGAACAATGGCTTGACTATTATTTTCAATGGAGAAAAATATTATTCAGAAAATGGACTTCGTGATTTGTTAGAAGAAACAATAAGCGAAGAAGATTTAGAATATCCAATTATTCATTTAAAAGAACATGATATCGAGGTTGCGCTTACACACAGTAAAACGCAATACAGCGAAGAATATCACTCTTTTGTGAACGGTCAGAATACAACACAGGGAGGAACGCACTTAGCGGCTTATCGTGAAGCGGTAGTAAAAACGATTCGTGAGTTTTACAATAAGAATTTCGAGGCATCAGATGTACGAAAATCGATTGTGAGTGCGATTAGTATTAAAGTAATGGAACCGGTTTTTGAGTCTCAGACTAAAACAAAATTAGGTTCTACAGATATGGGTTCTGATGATGGAACACCGGCAGTTTCTGTTCGTACTTTTGTTAATGATTTTATCAAAACGAAACTAGATAATTACCTTCATAAAAATCCAACGACTGCCGAAGCTTTATTGCGTAAAATTCTTCAGGCAGAACGTGAGCGTAAAGAATTATCAGGAATTAGAAAACTAGCGACAGATCGTGCTAAAAAGGCGAATCTTCACAATAAAAAATTAAGAGATTGTCGTGCACATCTTCCAGATACCAAAAACCCAAGAAACTTAGAAAGTACGCTTTTTATTACCGAGGGAGATTCGGCTTCTGGATCGATTACAAAGTCGCGTGACGTAAATACACAAGCGGTTTTCAGTTTACGTGGTAAGCCTTTGAATTCATACGGAATGACTAAAAAAATCGTGTATGAAAACGAAGAATTCAATTTACTTCAAGCAGCCCTTGATATCGAAGACGGATTAGAAAAATTACGTTACAACAACATCGTAATCGCAACCGATGCCGATGTGGACGGAATGCACATTCGTTTGCTTTTAATTACGTTCTTTTTGCAGTTTTTCCCAGAATTAATCAAAGAAGGGCATTTGTATATTTTGCAAACGCCGCTTTTCAGGGTTCGAAACAAAAAAGAAACAATTTATTGCTACTCTGAAGAAGAAAGAAAAGACGCCATCGAAAAACTAAAGCCAAAACCAGAAATCACCCGATTTAAAGGTTTGGGGGAGATTTCGCCAGATGAGTTTAAAAACTTTATTGGAGATACCATTCGTTTAGATCCAGTCATGATGGATAAGCATACTTCAATCGAGCAGTTATTATCTTTCTATATGGGTAAAAATACACCTGACAGACAAGATTTTATTATCAAGAATTTGAAGGTGGAGATTGATGAGTTGGAGGAGGTATAAGAATTTTTAGAATAACAAATAGTGTCAGACGGTCTTCAAAATAAAGTTATTTTCCAGCAAGTTGCCGAGCTATTGCAAAATGCCCGACAACAGGTTTTGCGTACCGTAAATTCAACGATGACAATTACCTATTTTGAAATTGGAAGAATTATTGTTGAAGAAGAACAAAATGGAAAAGATAGGGCTGAATATGGGAAACAGCTCTTACAAAGTCTTTCTCAACAGTTGACAAAAGAGTTTGGTAAAGGTTTTTCAGTTGATAATTTAAGTAATATGAGAAAGTTTTATTTGACTTTCTCAATTTCCGAGTCACTGACTCGGATTTTGCAAATTCAAAAAACGCAGACAGTTTCTGTGGAATTTAATAAAGTAGATTATCAAACTTTGGCTTCTTTTTTTAAATTGACATTTACCCATTATGTCTTTTTAATGCGAATTGAAGATGAAAAAGAAAGACTGTTTTACAAAATTGAATCTGAAAAACATAATTGGAGTGTCCGGGAGTTAAAACGTCAATACGATACGGCACTTTACACAAGATTGGCTTTAAGCAGAGATAAAGAAGGAATTTTAAAGCTTTCAGAGCAAGGTCAGATTATCGAGAAACCGAAAGATATTATTAAAGATCCTTATATTCTTGAATTTTTAGGATTGCCGGAATTGCATCAATATTCAGAATCGCAGTTAGAAGAAGAAATCATTAGTAAGCTAGAGCATTTTTTGCTAGAATTAGGTCATGGTTTTACTTTTGTTGCAAGGCAGGAAAGAATTACTTTTGATGATAAACATTTTAGAATTGATTTAGTTTTTTACAATAGAATATTGCGGTGTTTTGTTCTTATAGATTTAAAAATTGGCGAATTAAAACATCAAGATTTAGGTCAGATGCAAATGTATGTCAATTATTATGACAGAGAAATGCGTTTGGAAGATGAAAACAAAACTATCGGGATTGTACTTTGCCAAACTAAAAGTGAAGCCGTAGTTAGATATACACTGCCAGAAAATAATGAACAGATTTTTGCAAGTAAATACAAAACCGTTTTACCAAGTGTTGAAGTTTTAAAAGAACTTCTTGAAAACAAATAAATTATAATTAGATATAATTAAATGAAAGACGAAGAAGACGATAACATAATTCCAAACGACGACGAGAATAATCAAGATGAAAGCCTGATGGATGACAATCAGGATGGAGATGACGATGATATTATCAGCGTAGATGCAAAGCATTTTGAAGGACAGCATTTTTACGAAAATCAGGAAGAAGAAGGAGAAGACGTTATTACCAAAGTAACGGGAATGTACAAAGACTGGTTTTTGGATTATGCTTCGTATGTAATTCTGGAACGTGCAGTTCCTGCTATCGAGGACGGATTTAAACCTGTTCAACGTCGTATTATGCACTCTTTAAAAGAGCTAGATGATGGTCGTTATAACAAAGTAGCCAATGTTGTAGGTCACACCATGCAGTATCACCCACACGGAGATGCGAGTATTGGTGATGCCATGGTACAAATTGGTCAAAAAGATTTATTGATTGACTGCCAAGGAAACTGGGGAAATATTTTAACTGGTGACGGAGCTGCAGCTTCGCGTTACATTGAGGCACGTTTGTCTAAATTTGCTTTGGAGGTTTTGTATTCTCCAAAAATCACAGATTGGGGTGTATCGTATGACGGTCGTCGTGCAGAACCAAACAATCTTCCTGTAAAATTTCCATTGCTTTTGGCACAGGGGGCTGAAGGTATCGCAGTTGGTTTATCAACGAAAGTTTTACCGCATAACTTCAACGAATTAATTGATGCTTCGATTAAGATTTTAAAAGGAAAACCGTTTACGCTTTATCCTGATTTCATGACCGCAGGTATTGCCGACGTTTCAAATTACAACGACGGTATGCGTGGCGGACGTGTGCGTGTGCGTGCTAAAATTTCGCAATTAGACAAAAATACATTGGTGATTACACAGATTCCGTTTTCGACCAATACATCGAGTTTAATTGACAGTATTTTGAAAGCCAATGAAAAAGGTAAAATTAAAATCAAGAAAATTGAAGACAATACAGCTGCTGATGTTGAGATTTTAATTCATCTTTTCCCGGGTGTTTCTCCAGATAAAACGATTGATGCTTTGTTTGCTTTTACAGCCTGCGAAACTTCAGTTGCACCTTTAGGATGTGTTATTGAGGATAATAAACCGTTGTTTATTGGGGTTTCTGAAATGTTGAAAATTTCAACGCACAGAACAGTTGATTTGCTTCGTCAGGAATTAGAAATTCAATTAGAAGAATTAAAAAATAAATGGCATTTCTCTACTTTAGAAAAAATATTCATTCGTGAAGAAATGTACATTGATTTCAAATTATACGGAGATAGAGAATCACTTTATAAATATTTATACGATCGTTTTGAGCCTTTCAAAAAATCATTCGTTAGAGAAATCAATGATGACGATTTACAAAGACTGACTCAGATTCCGATGATTCGTATTACGCGTTTTGACTCTGATAAAGCCGACGAATTGATTTCAAGGTTAGAAGAAGAAATGAAAGAAGTAGAGCATAATCTGGAACATTTAACAGATTTTGCAATTGCATATTTCACCAAATTAAAAGAAAAATACGGAAAAGGGCGTGAGCGTCAGACAGAACTTCGTGTTTTTGACAACGTAGAAGCGACAAAAGTAGTTTTACGTAACACAAAACTTTACGTAAACCGAGAAGAAGGTTTCGTAGGAACGAGTTTAAAGAAAGATGAATATGTAGGTGATTGTTCTGATATTGATGATGTTATCGTGTTTTTACGAGACGGAACATTGATGATCACAAAAGTAGATGCCAAAACTTTTATTGGAAAAGACATTATACATGCCGCAGTTTTTGATAAAAACGATAAACGTACCATTTATAATATGATGTATCGTGATGGAAAATCAGGTCCGTCTTATATAAAACGTTTTAATGTTACGGGAGTAACTCGTGATAAAGCTTACGATTTGACTAATGGAACAAATGGTTCGCAAGTAGTTTATTTTTCACACAATCCAAATGGAGAAGCTGAGGTTGTGACTATTTTATTACGTCAAGTTGGAACGATTAAGAAACTGAAATTCGATATTGATTTTGCTAATTTAGCCATTAAAGGACGTGGTTCTAAAGGGAATTTAGTGACCAAATATCCAATCAAGAAAATCGAATTAAAAGAAAAAGGAATTTCGACATTACTACCAAGAAAAGTTTGGTTTGATGATACCGTAAAACGTTTAAATGTTGACGCCAGAGGAGAACTGTTAGGAGAATTTAAACCGACAGACAAAATCTTAGTAATTAATCAATCAGGGAAATTGAAAGTAATTATTCCTGAATTATCGACTCATTTCGATGAAGACATGATCGTTCTGGAAAAATGGAAACCTAAAAAACCGATTTCTGCGATTTATTATGATGGAGAAAAAGAGCGTTACTTCTTAAAGCGTTTCCTTGTAGAAAATGAAGGAAAAGAAGAAAGTTTTATTACCGATCATCCGAATTCGCAGTTAGAAATTGTTTCGACAGATTATCGTCCAGTAGCACAATTGGTTTTTGCGAAAGTAAAAGGAGTTCAAAAAGACGATTTGCATATTGATGTAGAGGACTTTATAGCCGTAAAAGGTTTCAAAGCTTTAGGAAATCAATTGACAACAGACAAATTAAGACAGGTGAATTTATTAGAACCTCTTCCTTATGAAGAACCAGTTGAAGAAGTTCCTGAAAGACCGGAAATTCCAGAAGATGATTCTGTAGAAACAGAATTAGATGATGATGGCCAAATAGGATTGGTTTTAGAATAAAAAGCAAAAACCGCTAAGAAATTAATCTTAGCGGTTTTTATTTTATAAACGGTTAAGCTAATTTTCAACAGAAACTGTTTCTTCTTTAACCCATTTTACTTCGTTGTTTTCAATAGTAACAGAAATAGTATCGCCATCTTTTATTTCACCAGAAATTATCTTTTTGGCTAAAGGTCTTCTTAAATGTGTCCTGATAATGGTCTTAATTGGTCTTGCGCCATATTTAGCATTATACCCATTTTCTGCAAGATAGAGTTTGGCTTCAATAGGAATTTCTACTTTAATATTGATATTTTTTAATAAATCTATGAATTCCTTTTTAAGATGTATCTCGAAGATTTTTAGTGCATTTTCTTTACTGATAGGCGCAAAAGGTATGATTTCTGTTAGACGCCCTAAAAATTCTGGTCTGAAGTAATTTGCCATAATTTCCATTAAAGAACTTGAAGTTGGAATTTTACCATTATTAAATGTAGAAACAATATGATCTGCACCAATGTTTGAGGTGAAAAGAATAATTGCATTGGAGAAATCGCCTTCTTTCCCTAATCGATCATGCAGTTTTCCCTCATCCATGATTTGAAGAAAAACATCAAAAACAGAAGGATGTGCTTTTTCAATTTCATCAAATAAAACAATAGAGTAGGGCTTTTGTCTAATCTTATTTACTAATAGTCCGCCCTCTTCATAACCAACATACCCTGGAGGCGCACCGTAGAATGGAGCTATTTATGCGATAGCTTTATGAAGAATCTGAAAAGCAGGTCTTCAAATGTATTTCCGTATCGTATGTTTGTCGATTAAACAAAAACGCCGAAAAAATTACTTTTCGGCGTTTTTGTTTAATTGAGGATTTATTTTGGTTTTACTGGTATTTTTTATCCGTTAGCGTTTTCATAAAAGCAACAAGTGCCTTTTCTTCTTTTACAGTCAAATTTAGTTTGTCGAAAGGAAGAGTCTGGTTTTCTACTTCGTAGCCTAAACCTTGTCCGCCGCCTTTATTGTAAAAAGAAACTACTTCTTCTAGCGTTTTAAAAACTCCGTTGTGCATGTACGGAGCTGTAATAGCTGCATTTCGTACCGTTGGTGTTTTAAAAGCACCAACCAATTGAGGCATTTGATTGTATATATAACGTCCTTTATCTGGACTTAAAGATTTTCCTGAAGGCTCATTTGGAGTTCCGATAACTTCATGTTCGGTTTTGGAATAACTTGGCGGAACTGTTCCGTTAAACAAAGGCGTAAAATGGCATGTAGCACATTTTGCTTTTCCCATAAAAAGGTTCATTCCTTCAATTTCCTGATTGTTTAGAGCATTTTTATTTCCTCTCATATACTCATCAAACTTGGAATCGAAAGCATTTAAAGAACGCACATAACTCGCAATAGCATTTTGAATCTGCCAAGCTTCCGGTTTTGAGGTTTTTGGATAGGCTTTCTTGAATAGTTTTACATATTCTTTATCCAATTGAATTTTAGCATGAATATTTTCCATCGAGCCATGCATTTCATCTTTATTCTGAATCACATCGACACTCTGTTTTTCTAAATCTAATTGGCGCATATCCCAAAACTGAGCATTCTGCAAAGAAGCATATGTTAGAGTAGGAGTGTTTCTTGGCAAATTCATTCCCGTTAATGAAACATTTGTTTTTAAGCCATCTGTGAAAGCTTTATCTGGATTATGGCAAGTTGCGCAGCTTCGGTCATTGTTTTTTGAAAGACTTGTGTCATAAAACAATTTTTCTCCTAAAACCGCTTTTTCTCTGGTAAAATTATACTCTTTAGAAAGTACAAAAGCATTTACATCAAAAGCGTCTTTGTCAAATAGAGTTTCAATTGTTGGTTTTAGAGGACTGCTTTTCTTTACATTTTTAATGTTTTCTTCTTTCTGAAAAGTTTTCAATTTTTTCGAAATCGGATTCAAATATTCAGTTATAAAAACAGCACGGTTAAAAGCATTGAAATTATTATTTTCAGTGCAGTATTTTTGTGCATTTTTGGTTAATTCTCGTAATTCAGATACCGATTTGCTATTCGCATTTATCTTTTCAAGCGTTTCTGGAATTGAGATTAAACTCTGTCCAGCTTCTGGAATTGAAGACTGCAAAATCGGACTATCAAAACCAGTAATTCCTAAAGCAATAACTCGAAAAACATTTTGCTGTAAAGCATCCAGAACATAATCATCACTAATGGTAATAACTTCAAAAGTACTTTTAAGCTGTTTAATATTGGCTTGAAAAATATTCAGTTCTCGCGTTAAGCCTTCTTTGCTTTCAAGATTGTATTCAGGGTAAATCATTTCTTCCATTACCTGAAAACCATGCGGTTCAAAAGATCGGTTTTCTTCCAATTCCATTTCGTCCAATGCAGGACCATTCATAAATCTAGCGGTTTCAGGAATAAAATATTCAACTGCCCATTCGACTTTTTTGTATGCCAGACGAGACTTTTTAAATTGTTCTACAATTTCTTTTGCCGAAGAATTGTTTTTTACGAGTTTTTGAAATTGCGTAATTTCATTACTAAGTTTGCTTAAGTCTACAAGTAATTCTTGTTTAACCGTGGGTTTTGATGTTTCACTTTCTTTACATGAAAAGCAAAAAGAAAGCAGTAGGAATAGAAAAGTAAAATATTTTAATTTCATAGTGGAGTTGTAATAGAAACAACCCTTATCGGAAAATAAGGGTTGTCAATAGATTTTGGTAGAAATTATTAGCGTTGAACGTTTCTAATAATTACAGTTTGTCCTCCTTCTTTATTAGTTTGAGTTCCTGAACCATCAGCATTTTTGAATGCATCACTCTGCCAAGTATGAGGGTGAACATTTACCGTGAAAGTATCTGGAACACCAATGATATCTGAAATGTCTTGCATAGCGCCAAATTCCCAGCTTCCAAATCTCATTTCGCCAGTTTGGTTATAAAGTGTATTCCAAGCTGTATCTGTTCTTTTGTGGTTCATGTTTAACCACGCTTTATTTTGTTTTGTAGCAATATTGTATTGCCAGATGTATGAATCGTGTTTTGCATCTGCATAATAACTGTCACCATCTTCCTGAATGTAAACGTAGTTTTCAGTCACACATAAGTTATCAGGATTGATGATTCCAGTTCCAGGAGTACTGTCACCTTCAACAGCCAATTCTAAAGTTCCTTTTAATGGGTTTGTTGCGTCTAATTTTACTTTATAAACTCTTCCCCACATTGTATATCCTTCAACTGGAGCATTATTAGTTGCCTGACCAGTTGCCGTAAAGTAGATTTCTCTATTGTTGCTTGCGCTTCCTTTTCTGTAATCTACGTCTTCAACTCTTGAAAAACGAATTGCTTTTAAATCATTAACCGTTGTATTGATTACAGCTCCAGTTAAGTTTTTAGCATTCGGAATTTCAACAAATTCAACTGGGTATGAATTGTTTAACTTAATAGTTGTTTCAACCTGATTTCCATCAGTTCTTTTTAAAGCGTATAATTTTCCGTTAGATAAATCACCAACTGTACTTACATACATAATTAGCTGACCAGCACTTACGTGAGAAGTTGCGTACGATTGATCTTCACCAATTAAAATAACTGTTTTTCCAGGGTAAGCCTCTTTAGGAAGCGGAACGGCATTTTCCATACTTGCTTTTCCTAAAGCTGGTAATACTCTATCTGTTCTAGCTTTATCAGTAGATAATCCAAGAGGATTAATTCCGTGAACCATACTTTCCTGTCCGCTTTCTCCAGCAGTTAAAAAGATCGGTCCGAATCCGTGAATTTCTGGAGTTGCCAAAGTAGCAGAACATAAACGCGTAAGACCTCCAACACCATCAACGATGTAATCTCCTTTTACCGGTTTGAATGTTTTATCTAAATAAACTCTTGATACAGATTGGATAATTTCGTGGTTGGTAATCATAATGTATCCGTCACCATTTGGATCTTTCATTAATCCAGCTCCGTCTGGCTGTGCTCCGTAAACAAAAGAAGGTGAATTTGGAAGAACATCTGCGCTTGTAATTAAAGTACTGATTTTTAAGTTTTCAAAACCTGTTTGAGCATAGACAAAAGGAGGTACTTTTGAATTTGAAGTAAAATCGATGCTAGCATTTACATCGTTTTTTGAATCTTTGTCATCATTTTGACAGCTTATTGCAGAAAGACCAGCAAGTCCAAGCAAGGTAATTGATTTTAAAAAGTTAGCTTTCATAAAGTGTTTTTTATTTTTTTGATTAAGGCAAAGCTATCTCTCTAAAACAAAGTACACGTTATGTTAATTTTTTCTTAATGCTAATAAATGTAAGTCTTGCATTATGAAAAAGTAAATTAAAGGTTTCGAATGTAAATTTAAGATTCCTAAAAAAATCTTAATATTATTTAAATAGCTGATTTAAATTGGTTGTTTTCTTCTCTTTCAGTTTTTTAACAATCTTAAGAAAAGCAATCGCAGTAATATAAGCATCGCCCAAAGCAGTATGACGGTCTTTCTTTGAAATATCAAATTTGTCAGCCAAATCATCTAAGGTATAATGATCTTTCCTTTCAAATAAATGCGACTGAATTAAAGTCTTTTTGTATAAATAAGCTGTATCTAAACTTTTATTGGTTAAATGCGGAAGTCCGTTTCGTTCTAAAGCTTTATTAATCATCGTAACATCAAAAATCGTGTGATGCGCAATAATTATTGAGTCGCCTAAAAAGTCAAGAAACTGTTGCAAAGCTTCCAATTCGCTTGGGCGTTTAATCAATAGATCTTTTAAAATGCCATGAATCTGAGCGGTCGATTTATCATAATGATCTTGTTCGAGATATACTTCAAAGCTTTCCTGAACATTAATAATTCCGTTTTGAAGCACAAGAGCTCCAATGCATAAAATGCGGTCATTTTCATAATCAAATCCAGTAGTTTCGGTATCTAAAACCACAAAACGAGTTTCTTCGACTGTAATATTTTCGTCAAATAAATTGTTTTCTTCTTTCTTCCAAAAATTGAACAAACTCATGATTATACCAGATTTGAGATATTAAAACGCACCGAAATAAGTTCCTGAAGTTCTTTTATGGTTTTAAAAGTACGTTTCAGCTTAATTTTTTCCATTTTGGTTAAAGATTCCAATTCTATAAACTGACCAGAATCATGATGTAGTAATCCTTGTTTTGTTCTAAATTTCAGCAACGCTTTAAACGAATAAGAACACGATAAATACAATTCTCTATTATTTGGTTCCAATTCCGCCAATTTCTCAAAACGCTCCGCCGTATTACTAATTCCTTTTACCGAATGAGATAAAATTAATACACGTGCAGCATCTGTCAATGGCATTAAAGCTCTTCGTTTAATGTCAAAGTTATCTTTATTGGCACCGTCTTGTTCAACCAAAAATTGTCTAAAGAAACCGGTTGGAGAAGGGCTTTGCAAAGCACCGCTTACTAAATGCATATAAAAAATCGGATTAGCCTTTACATATTCAAAAATAGCATCAGACAATTCATTTACAATATCAGAATCACCATAAGTCATGCTGTAATCAAAGAAAATAAACGAAAGTAATACTTCATTTTTTCCTGGGTTTGTAATCCAATGATGCACTTGGGCTTTCCATTCGTCCAAACTCATGCACCATTTCGGACTTGAAGCCATCATATCGGCAGGACAATAATCGTAGCCAATTTCAAAAAGACCTTTATTTACAAGTCCGGCAAATTTGTGAAAATATACTCTGGTTTCATCTCTAAAAACTTCATTGACATTTTCATACACAATCGCATTATCTTGATCGGTATGCAGCATTTGCTCACCGCGCCCCTGACTTCCAAGTGCTAGCCATGCAAATTTTACAGGTGGCGGGCTGCTCATTTTTTCTAAACAAATCTCAATAACACGATTGGTACAAGCTTCGTTAAGTTCTGTGATGATTTTCGTAATCAAAGTCATCGGAATATTTTGATCCAGATAACCTTGAAGCAATTGCATGATTCGGTTGCGAATTGGTTTTATTTCCTTGATTTTTTTGGTACGTTTCAATGCTTTAATCAGAACTGCTGGATTATTTCCAAGCGCGACCATAACATCATGTTTCGATAAAATTCCAACCGCTTTAGTATTTACCGTTCCATCTTTAGTCAAACATAAATGACTGATATTGCTTTTCATCATTGCCATTTGCGCTTCAGTAACAGTCATTTTCTTGGGATACGTAATAACAGGTTTTGTCATTATCGTTTCGGCAGTTGTCGTTATAGGGAAATCTCCTGTAACGATTTTATTTCGAAGATCTTTATCAGTCAAAATGCCAATCGGAAGCATTTCATCCACAATTAAGATAGCTCCGACTTTCTTTTTATTCATAATCTTTGCGACTTCCTTAACTGTTGTTGATGGGCTGCAGGTAACGATTTTTTTAGAATATTTTATTGGTGCTAAATCAAAGGAATGATTGCTCGAATGCAGATTTTCATTTAACTGATCATCACCATACAATTTATCTTTATGAATATCTGAATACGGATTTCGAGTATTAGAAGCATAACTTTCAATTAGGAAATTGCCAACATTTCTGTTTTCCAATGCATAAGGCTTAAAAACGTCAATTGGAATGGCATATAGAATGCTTTCTTCATGTGCTACTGCTTCCATAATATAATTTTCTTGTGCCAAAAGCGGGCGAAGTCCAAAAATATCGCCTTCATCACACATGTCCAAAACAGTATTTTTAGTGCTTTTTTTCAAAGCAACAGCACCTTTATGAACGACATAAAAAGAATTATGGGTTTTGTCGTTTTCAGCAAAAATCACAGCATCCTTTTCTTTATAAATAATAGAAATTTGCTCAGACAGTTTTTCTAAATCCCTCTGATGTAAAAAATTAAACGGCGGATATCCTTTTAAAAAGTCAGCAACTCTTTGCGAAATGGTATTTTTCATTTGGTTAGATTAGAATCTAAAAATACTATTTAAAATAGAAATGTAAAAGAAACACGTTCATTTTTTAGTTACAAAGAGACAAAGATGCAGAGTTGCAAAGTTTAAAAAATGAGAATAAAAAACTTGGAGCCTTTGTGAAAAAAAAAGCTCCCAAATGGAGCCTTTATTATTTAATCAACTTTATAAACTGTTCCGCGCTGTTTTTCTTCAGAACCAACCAAGCCAAATTCAAAAGTATATGAATCTTTAGAAGTGTTTAAAATCTTCATGCTGATTGCTTTTTCTTCTGCCATGTTTTTTGGATGCTTTTTCTGCAGAACATATTCACAGTCACTTACCCAGCGAATGGTTGCGGTATCTGTTTTACCTTCAAAAGTTTCGATTTCGATATCGTCTTTGCGTTCAAAAAAGGTTGTTTTTTTTACACCATTGACTTCTGTTTCAAATTTGAATTTCCCAGTTTTAAAATCTTTGCAATTGTGTTCGGTATTATAACAAGATACTAAAGCCAGTACCGGAAATAAGAATACTATTTTTTTCATTTTAATTAAGTTGTTTTTTAGGAGCTAATCCCGCTTTCCATTTCAATCTTTTTATTTTTAAAGAAAAAATAAAAAGGATTTCCATTGCAATCGGGGCTAGGGCATTAGGATAACAAGAAACACTTGTATATAATTTAAACTTTTTGAATATAAAACTCTTTCAGTTTTTTAGATTCTTTGACTTCTTCTCTCATTTCTTCTTTAGATTCACTTTTGATCGCTTTTGGCCAGATATGAAAACCTCCTTTTGTCATCGCTTTAATTTGTTGAAGAACATTTGGCGAAAAATCAGCAAAAAAACTCAAGTCTTCAGGATTATCCCAAACACCCCAAATGCCATTTTCGTCTATATCTCCAGCATAATTAATAATATGTGTTGGATAAGTTTTGACCATTTTAAGTTTAAAATTTTCCAAATTATAAGAACCGTTCCATCGAAATGAGTCCACATCGTCAATTCCAGAACCCGTAATAATTGAATTTGCAAAACTTAATTCAATAGACATTTTATGTTGTGCAGACGAATTAGAATAGCAGTAAAATCCTTCCCATTCTCCGCTTGGTAAAAAGTGATGCGTTTCGTTATCTTTTGATTTCATATTTAGAAAGATAGATTATTTCAACCTCTTTAATTCATCATCGGTAAAGTTCTTGATTTCTTTTTCTTTGGCAAACTTTTCGGCATTATAATTTCCCGATTTATTCTTCGGAATCGATAAACTATGCCATTCACTATTTTTCAATTGTTTAGCATAAAAAACAATCTGTCCGACATGATAAGGATAATGTGCCAATTGACGATTGATGGCTTCAATAACCGTATGTCCTTCATTTCTTATATAAATAATATCTGAAAGCTGTTCGGGTTTTAAACTTTCCAAAGCATTTTCGAGACAATTCCAGCCTTTATTCCAAATTTCCAGAACTTCTTCTTTAGATTGTAAATCATTTTCAAATTCGGCATCACGATTTCGCCATTCTTTTTCCCCGTCAGAAGTTAGAAAATCTGTCCAGCGCGAAAGCATATTGCCCGAAATATGTTTTATGATGGTTGCAATACTATTTGTATCTTCATTAACAGCGATAAAAAGTTGTGTAGGTTCAAGCTGATCAATAGCTTTTTCGCCAAGCATTTTATAATATAAGAATTGCTTTTTGACACTTTCTAGATAAGATTCATCAGTTTTCATAAGCTTTAATTATTTTTGGTGGCGAAAAACTATACGATTTTAATATCATATTTATCCAATAATCCAACAATTCCCTCGGTAGAAAATTGCGCTTTTTTCATCGGATTAAATTCTGGATCTATTTTGTAATTGTAAGCCGTTTTAAAATTGACTGATGCTAATTGTGTTTCGTTGAATATTGCACCGTCAAGATCACAATTCTCAAAAACAGAACTTGTTAAATTGGTTGCAATAAAAGTAACCTCACGAACTGAGGAATTAATGAACTTAGTTTTCGGCATTTTTTTATTCGAAAACAAGGCATAATCTAGAACGCAATCTTCGAAATAAACCTGAAATAAGAAATCGTCACATTCGTTAAAAGCAATTCCTAGAAGTTTGCAGTTTTTAAAAGTGACGTTTTTTAAACTTGTTCCTGCCAAACTCGTCATAGAGAGATTACAGTCAATAAATTCGCAATCAAGAAAAGTATTAGAATTAAAATTACTGTTGGAAAAGTCACAGTTTTTAAACACACAATCTTCAAACTCGCGATTGTTTATTTTCTTATCAATATAAACAACTTTCTCAAATGTTTTCTGAATGTGAATTAGACTTTCCATATTTTTATAAAATATTAAACCTAACAGGTTTTTAAAACCTGTTAGGTTTGTAGTTTGATTATTTAGTCATTAAATATACCTTTCATAATGATTTTCAATCCCAAAAAGATCAAAAGCATAGAAGAAAGACAAGCCACAATTCCAATTCCTAAAACAAGATAGTGCCAGTTGTTGCCTTGATTTTGAAAAGCATTATAAATCAATGTTGGCCCCAGAAACATTAAGGGTAAAGCGCCCGATAAATATTTCACTCCTTTTTTTAGTAATTCTTTATTTGTTGCCATTTTGTTTTTTGTTTAAAGTTTTCTTTGTTTCAAGTTTCAAGTTGTAGTTTGAGACAATATTTTACAGAAAACTTTTTACTTTTTATAATTATCAACAGCATTTCTTACGCTGCCGTATTTTTTCAATAATTCAGAAGCTTCTTCGTAAGAAACGGGAATTTCGTCCATAATCATTTTTACGCCGCGATCAACTAGTTTAACGTTGCTTAATTGCATATCGACCATTTTGTTTCCTCTCACTTTTCCAAGTTGAATCATGGCAGCAGTCGAAATCATATTTAGAACTAATTTTTGTGCAGTTCCAGCTTTCATTCTTGAACTTCCTGTAACAAATTCTGGTCCGACTACAACTTCAATTGGAAATTGTGCCGTCAAAGCTAGTGGACTTCCTGCATTACAAGTAATACATCCCGTTACGATGTTATTTTGATTACAAGCTTCTAAACCGCTAATCACATAAGGAGTTGTGCCAGAAGCGGCAATACCAATTACGACATCATTCGAATTGACATTATGGTTTTGAAGATCAATCCAAGCGTTGATTGTACTGTCTTCTGCGTTTTCTACTGCACGTCTAATAGCAGTGTCTCCACCCGCTATAATGCCATTTACCAAATCAAAAGGAACACCAAACGTAGGTGGGCATTCTGAGGCATCAACAACTCCAAGTCGGCCAGAAGTTCCTGCTCCTATATAGAACAATCTGCCTCCTATCTTTAGTTTGTTGACAATTTGCGGAATCAAAGCTTCGATTTGCGGTAATGCTTTTTCGACAGCATAAGGAACAGTTTTGTCTTCTTGATTTATATTAGATAACAATTCATGAACAGACATTTTCTCCAAATGTTCGTATTTTGATGCTTGTTCCGTAGTTTTCGTAAATGTCATTTTATCGTTATTTAGACTCGTCAAAATTAATATATTTTATCCCAATCTTGCAAAGTTCAAAGCTTTATAATCTTCATTTTCTTTTATTTTTTTTGAATAAAGACGGTTTTGGAGAATGATTGTTACATAAACGAAAATATTTTTTTGCAAAGTATTTTTAAAAGGTAAATTGAAGAGTTAGATTTATTAGAGGGAATAACTAGAATTTTAGCTTTTGTTTCTTTAAAAACAGTATTTTTTAAGAGTCTTTAGAATCGAGAACTAACTGTTAAATTGTTTTTGCGTGAGGGATAGGAGCTGGCTACCGCAGTAGCGAGGATAGCCCGACAGCTTTTAAGAAAATGCCCAATGAACGCAAAGATTGTTGGGCATTTTTTTAAAAGGTGGCACGCCCAAATTATAAAAAGAATGCCAATAAAATTCCGAGAACGATCATAGAAACTTTGGCAACGTTGAACTTGTGTCCTTCGCTGCTTTCAAAAATAATGGTAGATGATATGTGGAATAAAATACCAATTACAATCGCCGTAATTTCGGTATAATAATCGTTTAAAAAGGATAAATATTCTGATGCGATTGTTCCAAGCGGAGTCATAATTGCGAAAACAAGCATAAAGGCAAATATTGCTTTTTTGTTTAAATCGGCATTGATGAAAAATGTTGTTAAGATAACAGCAATAGGCAAGTGGTGAATGGCAATTCCGATTGCTAAACCATGGTGGTGACTTACAGGGAAACCTTCTAAAAAGGCATGAATACATAAACTGATGAACAAAAGCCACGGAATTTGAGACATTTTTGCATGTCCGTGAACGTGTCCGTGTTCTGCACCTTTTGAGAAAAATTCGAGTACGATCTGGAATAAAATTCCGATCATTATAAAGATTCCGATATTATGATTGTGCGATTCATAAACTTCTGGAAGTAGGTGCATTACAGTTAGCGACAATAAAAAAGAACCGCTGAAAGCCAGCAGTAATTTTAAATTGGTTTTGTTTTTTGGTTTTATAAACAAAGCCGCGCTATATCCTAAAAGTACAGAAAATAAGGGTAATAAATAGTTCATTTATATTTGTTTAACCGTTGATTCGTTTAATCGTTTTTTGCTTACCGATTAAACGGTTAAACAATTAAACGATTAACCAATTTATTTAAAAATCATGATTAATCTTTCGCTTTCGGTTTTGTGGAATTTTTTGAGTTTGTAGTCTCCAAAAATGTCTAGAAGGAAAATTCCAGCTTCGTCCATTAAGTCCTGAAAGTCTTTCAAAGTTAGTGCTTTTACTTTTTCTGTAAAATGATATTTTCTGCCTTGGTCTTCAAAATCAATTTCTTTGAAAATATGTCCGTCTTCAACGTATCTTTTGATGTGGAAATCTATTTCATCAACCGTTTTCGTTTCTTCAGGCACGAGGTTTTCAATAACGTTTGGCACGTTCATAAAATCGATAACGGCAAAACCGTAATCAGACAAACTTTCTTTAATAGCTTTTAAAGTAGTCAGGTTGTCGTCGTCGCTTTCAAAATAGCCAAAACTGGTAAAAAGATTGAAAATGGCATCGAATTTTTCTTCAAAAGGTTCGCGCATATCATGCACTTTAAAGTGAAGTGTTTCGTTACTGTTTTTGCTGGCTTCTGCAATGCTGTTTTCAGACAAATCTGCTCCTAAAACATCGTAACCTAGTTGATTTAAATAGATAGAATGACGGCCTTTTCCGCACGCTAAATCCAATACTTTTGCTTTTTCTGGCAAGTTAAGATAGTGCGTTAAATTGTCCATAAAAACTTGAGCTTCACGATAATTTCGATCCTTGTAAAGAATATGATAATATGGCGTGTCAAACCATGAAGAATACCAGTTTTGATTGTCGTCTTCTTGATTCTGGATTGGTGCATTATGTTTTTCAGACATTTATTCTATTTCAATTAATTCAAAAGTCCGGCAAATTTAGTGTATTTTTGCCGAAAAATAACTATTTCGCTTCGATACGTATTTATACCAGTATAATAAAATGTTATAGCGATTGGCTTTTTTTAATTAAAAAAGAAATGGAAGAAAATTTTAAAATGATTGCCAAATGTTTTTTTGGCTTTGAAGAAATATTAGAAAAAGAATTACGCACACTTGGCGCTCAAGATGTTGAAAAGGGAGTGAGAATGGTGAGTTTTAAGGGAGATAAAGGTTTTATGTACAAAGCCAATTTATCTTTGCGTACTGCGCTTAAAGTCTTAAAACCAATTTATTCTTTTAGAGCAAATAACGAGCAGGCTTTGTACAAAGGGATTTCGGGCTTAAACTGGTCTAAATATCTTAACGCTAATCAAACTTTTGTGATTGATACAACGGTGCATTCTACTTATTTCAATCATTCTGAATTTGTTTCTCAGAAATGTAAAGATGCGATCGTAGATCAGTTTAGAGAAAGAACAGGACAACGTCCAAGTATTGATAAACAGCATCCAGATTTACGAATTAACATTCATATCGACAGAGATCAGGTTTCAGTATCTTTAGATACTTCTGGAGCTTCGCTTCATCAGCGTGGTTATAGAACGGCTACGAATATTGCACCTATAAATGAGGTTTTGGCTGCTGGAATCCTTTTGTTATCTGGTTGGGATGGACAAAGCCATTTCCTAGATCCAATGTGCGGTTCTGGAACTTTCTTGGCAGAAGCAGCGATGATTGCCTGCAATATTCCAGCAAACATTAACAGAAAAGAATTTGCTTTTGAAAAATGGAAAGATTGGGATAATGACTTGTTTGATACAATTGTTGATAGTTTAATGAAAAAAACAAGAGAGTTTCATTATACAATTAAAGGTTTTGATAAAGCGCCAAGTGCAGTTAGCAAAGCCAAAGACAATATCAGAAATGCCAATTTAGAGGATTATGTAACGATTTACGAAGAAAATTTTTTTGATACTGAAAAAGAAACAGAAGGTAAGCTTCATATCGTTTTCAATCCGCCTTATGATGAGCGTTTGGATATTCACATGGAAAGATTCTACGCTAGCATTGGAGACACTTTAAAGAAAAGTTATCCAGGAACAAATGCTTGGTTTATTACAGCAAATCTGGAAGCGTTAAAATTCGTAGGATTAAAGCCTTCAAGAAAAATCAAACTTTTCAATGCAAGCTTAGAAGCACGCCTTGTAAAATATGAAATGTACGAAGGAAGCAAGAGAACGAAATTTCAGGTTTCTGAATAGGTACAAAGTTACAAAGATTCTAAGATGCTAAGAATTTTAGTGAAATATAAAAAGAATAATTTAAAATAAATATTAAGTTTCTTAGAATATAAGTTGCAAGGAGAAAAACTTAGCATCTTAGTATCTCAGAACCTTAGCAACTCTAAAAAAAATGTCAAAACTTCAACTAAGAGCTTTTTTATACCAATTGGCAGCTTTTGCAGTCTTATTTCTTATATTTAGATATTTGATTGCTGCTTATACAGGATTAACTGGAATCTGGATTCCGATGACGGCATTTGTAATTGGAACTATTATTGGACCTAAATTTCAAGCTGTGAGAACCAAAGACGGCGAAAAGCTTTTTATGAAATGGCTTTTCATGAAAGGAATTAAAGAAATTGGATAATTTGAAAAATATATGAGGAAAATTGGACTTATTGGAGGAATCAGCTGGGTTTCTACATCAGATTATTATACTTTAATTAATAAAGGAATTAATGAAAAACTCGGCGGATTAAACTTCTCTGAATGTCTGATCTACTCTTTTAATTATGCCGATATAAAAAAGAATAACGATGCCAACGATTGGGATTCTACTTTTAATATGCTTTCTAAAGCGGCAGAAGTTTTAAAATCGGGCGGGGCAGAAGCCATTCTTTTATGTGCTAATACGATGCATTTAATTGCAGATCGATTACAGCAGGCTATTGATATTCCTCTCATTCATATTGCAGAAGAAACGGCGGTTGAAATCGAGAAAAAGCAGCTGAAAAAAGTAGGTTTGCTTGGGACAAGATTCACAATGGAATTAGATTTTTTTAAAGACAAACTTGCAGAAAAAGGTATTGAAGCTATAATTCCTGCGAGTGAAGAAGTTAAAGATTTTATCCATTACACTATTTTTGAGGAATTAGGAAGAGGAATTGCAACAGAGGAAACAAAAAAACGTTATATAGAAATTGCAAACGAATTGATCAAAAATGGAGCAGAAGGAATCATTTTAGGATGCACTGAAATTCCGCTGGTCATAAAAGAAGGAGATTTAAGCGTTCCTATTTTTGATACTACTTTAATACATACACAAGCAGCGATTAATTTTCAGTTATCCTAAAAAAGGTGCTAAGATTCTGAGATACTAAGGTTCTAAGTTTTAATCTTAACAACATAAAAAAAAGCGGTAAATTCAACTTGAATTTACCGCTTTTTTAGTCTTAGTACCTTAGTGTCTCAGAACCTTAGCATCTTTAAAAAAAAACTATTTTTTCTTCGTAGGCTCTTCTTGTTTTACCATTTCAGATGCCATTGTTTTTTTCTTGTAAATTGGAATAAAGTAAGAAACCGTGTAATTGAAACCAATTCCAAAACTTCCATCATAGGTTCTGTTAAATCCCGGAATATAAAGATTTTCAAAGTTATTCGGCTCTTTGTTAGAAGCCAGAAGCTTTAGTTGGACACCAAAACCTAGAAATACGTTTTTAAGAACTTGTGCTTTTAATCCTAATGCAACTTCAATCCAAGCAGCCGTAAGACCATTATATTTTTGATCTGTTGTTATTGGAGGTAATTCTCCCCAATACGGATTCGGATTGTATATTTTATAGCTATGCAATTCTTGGCTAAAAGAACTAAATCCGCCGCGCATTCCTATTGTAATTAGGTTTTCCATATCTAACCAGTTTTGATAAAAATTATAATCAAAACCTGCTTTTATGTACGTTCCATTTGCAGAAGAAGTTAAACGGTCGTCTTCTGTAGTTTTGTCTTCGTAGCCTAATTCTGCTGCTAAATAATATCTTTTCGTTAATCGCCAATCTCCAACAAACTCCACTCCTTTATAATCTTTGTCATAAAGTCCACGAGTTAGTTTATACAAGTCAACACCAACACGAAGACCGTAGCGGTCTGTTTTTACGACGCTATCTTTTGGAACTTCCTGAATTTCTGGTTTTGCCGTTTTTACAGTTTTTTCTGTTTGAGGCTTTTTAGTCGTCGTTGTATCTTTATTTTTAGAAATTTCAGGCACATCCTGAGCATAACCTAAAAACATTGAAAACAATAATGAAAGACTAGAAATAAACTTTAATGTGTGTTTCATTTTCAGATTCAATGTTAGGGTTTTCTATACTAATATCACTCATCCAAGGGGTATCTCCATCTGGATCTGTTTGTACAATTGGGAGAAGGTTTCTCAGCTGAAAAATGGTTTTAAAACCACAAGCTCTCGAAACATATACGTTTTGAGTAGTGTAGTTAAATTTAATAACATCCGTATTGATAGCTGTCGTACTTAATGAATTATTGATAAACTTGAAAGTTGATGTACTGTCATTAACCTTTAACGGAATTGAAACAGTACTTCCACTTGTGACATATCTTAACGAATCGTCTTCTGCAAGACTTTCATTAAAAACAATTCCCTGCTCCATTTCATCCCCAATAACTTTTAAGTTGGTAACATTTTTTGTTTTTGTCGGACTAGCGATATCGTAAAATGTTATAACCAATCTTGGTGTAGTTGGTGTATTCGCATCGCAAATATCATCTTTCTCGCAGCTAGACAAGCCAAAAGTAAAGAGTAGTAAAAGAGAGATTATTTTTTTCATTTATTTTTTATCGAAGTTCTAAAAGTACAACATTTTCAACATGATGTGTCTGCGGAAACATATCTACAGGTCTCACTCGTGTTACTTTGTATTTTTCATCCATTAAAGCCAAATCACGTGCTTGAGTCGCAGAATTACAGCTTACATAAACTACTCTTTTTGGCGCAATTTTTAAGATTTGCTCTACTACATCTTTGTGCATTCCGTCACGAGGTGGATCTGTTATAATAACGTCTGGTTTTCCATGCTGCGCAATAAAAGCTTCATTAAAGACTACTTTCATATCTCCAACAAAAAACTCGCAATTTGTAATATTATTGCGTTCTGCGTTGGCTTTAGCGTCAATAATAGCTTCAGGCACACTTTCTACTCCAATTACTTTTTTTGCTTTTTTAGAAACGAACTGAGCAATTGTTCCAGTTCCTGTATACAAGTCATAAACTACTTCATTTCCTGTAAGGCCAGCAAAATCTCGTGTTATTTTGTACAATTCATAAGCTTGATCAGAATTGGTTTGGTAGAATGATTTTGCATTAATACTAAATTTTAAACCTTCCATTTCTTCTAGAATGTAGTTTCTTCCTTTGTAAAGAATTACATCCTGATCGTAAATTGTATCGTTTGGCTTTCCGTTTACAACATATTGCAATGAAGTAATTTCAGGGAATTTCTCATGTAAATGGTCAAGAATTAATTCTCTGTTTTCTTTATCGTCTTCAAAAAACTGAATCAAAACCATAATTTCTCCAGTAGAAACCGTACGAATCATAACGGTTCTTAATAATCCAGAATGTTCTCTCGGATTAAAAAATGCTAAATTATGCTCATTTGCAAAAGCTCTGATTTCGTTACGGATGGCATTTGAAGGATCTTCTTGTAAATGACATTTGTTGATGTCCAAAATTTTATCCCACATTTTAGGAATATGAAATCCTAATGCATTTCTGTTTCCTAAATCTTCTGTACTCCCAATTTCTTTCTCTGTAAGCCATCTACTGTTAGAAAAAGAAAATTCCATTTTATTTCTGTAGAAAAACTGTTTCTCAGAACCTAAAATATCTTCAAATTCTGGAAGTTCAATTTTTCCTATTCTTTGTAAGTGATTTTTAACTTCATTTTGTTTAAATGCAAGCTGCTGGCTGTATTTCATATTTTGCCATTTACAGCCTCCACATACTCCAAAATGTTCGCAGATTGGTTCTACTCTATATTCAGATAATTCGTGAAATTTTACTGCTTTACCTTCGTAATAAGCCTTTCTTTTTTTTAATGTCTGCACGTCTACAACATCTCCAGGTACCACATTCGGAATAAAGATTACTTTTCCGTCAGGTGCTTTGGCCACTGAAACTCCTTTTGCACCAGCATCAAGAACTTGAATTTGATGAAAGACAATTTTGTCTGTATTTTTTCTTCCCATAGCGCAAAAATAAGCCTTTGAAAACTTTTACAAATTTAATTTTAGAAAAAATTTAGAAATTCTTCAAAATATTAGTTTAATTGAGTATAAAAGCTAATTTTGTTTTCGTAATAATCCCAATGAAATTACGTATTAACCTGCTATTTGTATTTTTTTATGAAGTTGTACCACAAGCTCTCACAAATCGGCTTTCTAAAAAAAAGTTATGCTTTCAAATTTTTATTTGTCGCTTTTATCGGTATTCATATTCCCTTAATTGGAATCTTGTTTTTTGTTTTATTTTTTGAACATAAAGTATCATCAACTTCGATTCTTGTTTTCTCCTTAATTATGACATTGTTGGCAACAGCAATAACGCTTTTGGTTTTAGATAAGTTAATAAAACCAATTGCCACAGCCTCAAAAGCATTAGATGACTACCGGGCTTCAAGAAGAATTTCTGATTTGCCAACAGAATATACAGATGAAGCGGGATTGCTTTTATGTAACATTCAGGAGTCAATTAATGAAGCCGAAAATTTCATCAATGAAAAACAGGATTTAATCTATATGCTTTCGCACGATTTGAAGAATTTTGCTGGAAATCCGCAGGGGTTGGCTCAATTGATTATAAGTGAAAATCCACCAGAATCAGTAAAAAATCTGGCTGAATTGATTTGTGAATCAACCGATCTTCAGTTGAGATATATAGAGAATTTTATTAAGCTGTTGAAAGAACAAGACGAAGTTGCAAAAATTAATCAAGAGGCTAAGATAATTTCATTTTCTAATATTCTTCCTTTTATTAATGAACAAATAGAACAGCGTTTATTGGATAAGAATATTAAATTGGATTTAGTTTTAGAATGTTTAGAAGCTAAACTGAAAATTGACGAAGGACTTTTGATTCAGGTCTTAGTAAATTTAATCAGCAACGCAATTAAGTTTTCTTATTTTGACAGCGAAATCAAAGTCAGAATCTTTTCGGAAGATTCAAAATTGATTTTAACAGTAAAAGATAACGGAATTGGTTTGAATAAAAATCAAATCGAAGAATTGTTTAAAAAATTTACTAAAATGAGCCGATTAGGAACCGCAAATGAAGGTTCTACAGGAATTGGGTTGTATTTGTGTAAAAAAAATATAGAAAGGAACAATGGCCGATTAACTGCTTCAAGTGAAGGAAAGAATAAAGGCGCTGAGTTTAGAATTGAATTTGATGTTTAGAAAATAAAAGCTGCTAGGACAAAAAATCTTAGCAGCTTTATTTTTTAGTTAGTAGTAGGGTATGACAATTTTGGTTTGTTGTCAACACATTTTACACCTGTTGGAATTGCATTTAATCCACAAATATCCTCTCCTTCATTTTCATATCCCCATTTTCTGTGGAAATTTTCTTTTGCTTTATTATACTGATCAATTTTTGTCTGAAGCGTTAAGAGATCTATTTTTTTAGAATATACAATGTAACCGTTTTCAGGACAGCCAGATTTATCCATTTTAATAACGCCCCATTCGTCAGCATTATTGCAAGGTTGGCTATTGGCCTGAGAAAATGTAATTACATCATTGTAAGATTCCATAAGTTTAGCAGAATCTTCTTCTTTGGTAGTTTCATCATTATCACAAGATCCAAAGGTCAAGCAAAAGACAAATAATATAAAACTTAGTTTTTTCATGGTTAATGATTTATGATTAGTTTTATTATTAGATGTACTAATAAAGAAAAGGTTGCGTGAAAGTTGTAAGAAAAATTTTCTTTAGTTTTTTTAGGCTTTCAAGATGCTAAGATTATAACAATTTTAGCATCTCAAAAAGGTTTTTATTGGTTTTACCAAAGCTGATGAACAGAAGGTTTAATTAGATCGCTATAAATTTTATTCATTGCAGTAATCTGTCCTAAAGTTAATTTCGGAGTATCATAAACTGATAAATTCGATAAAACGTGTTCTGTTTTTGATGCACCTGGAATAATGCAGCTTACTTCATCAAAACTCAAAATCCATTGAAGAGCTATAGCTGCGAGATTTTTTGATTCGGGAAATAAAGCTTTTAATTCATGAACAGCTTTTAATCCTAATTCATAATCAATTCCAGAAAAAGTTTCGCCTTTATCAAAAGCTTCTCCGTTGCGATTAAAGTTACGATGATCCTGAGGTTCAAAAGTAGTTTTCGAATCAAATTTACCCGTTAAAAGTCCGCTTGCGAGAGGTACTCTTGCGATAATTCCAATATCTTTTTTTCTTGCTTCCGCGAAAAACAATTCAGAAGGACGCTGACGGAATAAATTGAAGATAATTTGAACCGTTGTTACGTTCGAATATTCGATAGCTTTTAAAGCTTCTTCCACTTTTTCAACACTTACGCCAAGATTAAGAATTTTTCCCTGTTCTTTTAATCGGTCAAAAAGTTCAAATATTTCTGGTCGATAATATACCTCTGTTGGCGGACAGTGTAACTGAATCAAATCAAGTGTTTCTAAGCCAGTTCTCTTCAAGCTGTCATCAACAAATTTCTGAAGCACTTTTGGAGTATATCCTTCATTAACATGCGGATTTATCTGACGGCCGCATTTTGTGGCAACAAAAATTCGTTCAGAACGAGAACGAACCACTCTTCCAACAGCGGTTTCGCTTAATCCGTTTTCGTATACATCGGCAGTGTCAATAAAGTTTACACCATTGTCAATAGCGGTGTTCAATAGTTCGTCGGCCGTTTTATCGTCAAAACCCGATCCCCATTTTCCTCCAACTTGCCAAGTTCCAAGTGAAATTTCAGATATATTAAAATTTGTTTTTCCTAGTTTTCTGTAGATCATTTTTTTAGGTTCAAAGGTTCAGAGGCTCAAAGAGGCAAAGGCTTCTTCAGAGAAGCTTCAAAAAACTTTGCACCTCTGCACCTTTGTTACTTTGTCCCTTTTTTAATCAAATAAATCCGAAGACAAATAGCGATCGCCCCTGTCACAGATCACGGCAACCACAACTCCAGATTCTAATTGTTCCGCAATTTTTAAGGCAACAGCAACAGAACCTCCGCTGCTCATTCCTGCAAAAACGCCTTCTTCAAGAGCCAATCTTTTGGTCATGGCGCGTGCTTCTTCTTCGCTTACATCGATAACAGTATCAACTTTTGAAGCATCAAATATTTTTGGAAGATATTCCTGTGGCCATTTACGGATTCCAGGAATCTGAGATCCATCGCTAGGCTGTGCACCAATAATTTGCACATTCGGATTCTTTTCTTTCAAATAAGTCGAAGTTCCTATAATGGTTCCTGTTGTTCCCATAGCCGAAACAAAATGCGTAACCGTTCCGTCGGTATCATTCCAAATTTCAGGGCCTGTTGTTTTGTAGTGTGCTTTCCAGTTATCTTCATTAGCAAACTGATTCAGCATCAAATATCCGCCTTGAGCCACTTTTTTATCAGCATAATCTCTAGATCCGATTATTCCTTCGCTGGCAGGAGTAAGAATAACGGTTGCGCCGTAAGCACGCATAGTCTGAGTACGTTCTTTGGTAGAATCTTCGGGTAAAACCAATTCGATTTCGATGCCAAACAATTGTGCAATCATAGCTAAAGCAATTCCAGTGTTTCCGCTTGTTGCTTCAATCAGTTTATCTCCTTTTTTGATGTCGCCTCTTTCTAATGCCGCGGCAATCATATTGTATGCTGCTCTGTCTTTTACGCTTCCTCCGGGATTATTTCCTTCCAGTTTCAGTAAAAGTTTTACATTTTTATTTTTAACTAAATTGACCGTTTCCATTAAAGGAGTATTGCCAATTAGATTTAATAATTTATGTGAATTCATGTTATTTTTTTTCTTTTATTTTAACTTCAGTAGTTGTGGTGTTTAAAACGATAGAATCTTCAGGAATCGATTTTGTAACCCATGCATTTCCTCCAACAACACTGTTTTTTCCAATCACGGTTTCTCCGCCTAAAATTGTGGCGTTGGCATAAATACAGACATTTGCCTCAACGGTGGGGTGTCTTTTTGCATTTTTCATTTCTTTGCTTACGCTTAATGCACCAAGCGTAACACCTTGATAGATTTTTACATGCTTTTTAATCACGGTAGTCTCACCAATTACGATACCAGTGGCGTGATCTATAAAAAAGGGCGATGCAATATCGGCTCCTGCGTGAATATCTGTACCCGTAATTCTATGCGCATATTCGCTCATTAGTCGAGAAAACAGCAATAAATCGAGATGATATAACTCGTGGCTCAATCTGTAAATTGCGATGGCATAAAATCCAGGGTAACCCAGATAAACTTCATCAATGCTATTTGATGCAGGATCGTTTTCGAGAATATATTCAGCATCTTGATTTAACTTTTCTAAAACTCCTGGAAGCTTTTCTAAAAAGCGATCCCAAATCGATTCGCATAAATTTTGAGGTTTTTTGCAGGCCAAAACGGCAATTTCTTTAAAGCGGAATTCGAGTTCATCAATGCTTTCGTCCAACGCCGCATTTGAATCAAACAGAGTGTAAAAGAGCTTTTCGGTAAAGTCTTCTGTTTTGGTTTTAATGCCGTAATTTATGTGCGAATGGCTTTTTAAAGCTCTTATGTTTTGTATGATATTTTCTTTTGTCACAATGGTAAAAATGAATGAATAATTTTGGAACGTTAAAAGTAAGGCGTTTTTTGGAAATAAAATCACGATTTAACGAAAGAAATTTTGTGTGCAAAGTTTGATTTGTGATAAAAAACGAATTATAAACGGTTCTTTTTTATGCAATTCTTAAGAAGTTTATTGCGTAAATTAGCTTTTAAAATATACTAAAATGAAAAGCAACCAAACATTTAAGAGTGACATTTCTGGGATTTCTTTTCCTGAAAATGAAAAAATATACGGAAGAGCAATTCACGATCCTATTTTAGGATTAATTAAGAAGGAATATCCTGATTTTGATGCTGAAGACTGCATTTCTATAAATGAATTAAATGTTTACCGTCAAAAATATATTTCGAATTATCTTTCTTCTGAAATTGGAGCACTTTCTGCAATGGAGAAGAATGTAATTTCTTCATTGAAAGAAGATAAATCGATTGTAAGCATTGTTGAAGATGAAGAAGAAATTAGAAGCTTAGGGCAAAAAGTAGCTGATAAAGTGGCTGATTTTGGTGGGAGCTGGACTTTTATTATTTCGTTTGTAGTTTTCATTACGATTTGGATTGCTTCAAATGTTTATATTTTTCTCAACAAAGGTTTTGATCCCTATCCGTTTATTCTGTTAAATTTAATACTGTCATGTGTTGCGGCTTTGCAAGCGCCTGTTATTATGATGAGCCAAAATCGTCAGGAAGAAAAAGATCGCAATCGAGCTAAAAAAGATTATATGATTAATCTTAAATCGGAATTGGAGATTAGATTAATTCATGATAAAATTGATCATTTAATTATGCATCAGCAGCAAGAATTAATCGAAATTCAGAAAGTGCAAATCGAGATGATGAATGACATTTTGAATCAGATTAAGAAATAAAAGGGTGTTAAAATTCCAATTTTTTTAAATCCCAAATTCCAAAAGGAGCAAAGCGACTTTTTAGAAAATCTAAAATCTAAAATCTAAAATCTAAAATCTAAAATCTAAAATCTAAAATCTAAAAT
>RCUH01000783.1_pt1 | contig 28273 bp, 30 predicted proteins | sample 2166191 | NCBI WGS metagenome assembly RCUH01 (sample SAMN09932848, study PRJNA488358) | compost metagenome | feature: garden; material: soil; isolation source: compost soil in an enriched community after 214 h of incubation | place: Germany: Experimental Botanical Garden Goettingen | collected...
AATCGCTTTTGGATCTTGTTCTTCGTTTAGAAATTTTTTAAATTGTTCTTTCATGATGCTATAAAATGCTAATTTGCAAACTGATTCGGGTTGTTAAGTTTTGATCTCACCCTGCAAATGTAATGCCTAATTTTTTAATTAGATAATTTCATTCTGAATTTTCTTTGTCAAACTTTTGAAAACCAATTCATACGAATGATCGATCAATTCCTTGACAAATTTTACAGGTAAATTTCCGTTCAAGGCTATTGTATTCCAATGCACTTTGCTCATGTGATATCCAGGTTGAATTTCGTCATATTCTGCTCTAAGTTCTTGCGCGCGGTCTGGATCACATTTTAAATTGACAGATTGTTCGTTCTTTTCCCATTGAGAAAGAGAAGACAGAGCAAACATTTTTCCGCCTACTTTAAAAGCCAATGTATCTTCGTCAAAAGGAAAATGTTCGCTGACACCTTTTTTCGAAAGACAATATTCGTAAAACGTTTCTAAATTCATATTATAAAAAAGTTATGATTCAACACGAATTGCACAAATTTTACTAATTGGATTTTTTCGTGCTAATTAGTGAAATTAGTGTTTATGATACTATTTTTTCCATCATCTTTTCAGGATGAGTTAGTTTTGTAAATCCGAATTTCTCGTATAAAAAGTGTGCGTCGGTTGTGGCTAATCGCCAGATTTTAACTTCTTGGAGTTGTGGTTCATTCATCATTGTTTCTATTAAAATAGACGAATATCCTTTTCCGCGATGTTTTTCATCAATAAAAACATCCATTAAATAAGCAAAAACTACATAATCAGTAATGACGCGTGCGAAACCAATTTGTTTGTCATCTAAATAAATTCCAAAACAAACCGAAGCATCAATCGTGCGTTGAACTTCTTCTATAGTTCGTCCTGCTGCCCAATAAATGTCTTTTAAAAAGTTCTGTATAAACGCAACGTCAAGTTTGGTTTTATCTGTAGAAACGGTTATCATTTTTATTTTTAGATTTAAGAGTTCAGATTTTAGATTTTTGCAGTAGAATAATCTACAATCTACAATCTAAAATCTGCAATTTTATATAGAATTGGTTTTGATGGACTTGCATCATTTTCAAACGAAGCGATTTGAAGATTTAGTATATAATTTCCATCTTCAATTTCATCTGAAACATAAATCATTTCTGTAATTGTGGTATTAAATCTGGCATCAGAATTTAGATTATGCGTGTCTTTTACATTCCAAAACGCTTTATGCGCCAATAATTTTCCTTCGTCATGTTCTTTGTCTACGCTTGGCAGATCAATTAATAAATGCTGAATTTCGCTTTCGCGGATGAAAATCGCAGCTTCTTCAGACAAATATGGCGGATTGGTATTCGAATATTTTCGAGACTTTTTTTCCAGCTGATTTGGAAGGGTTCGAATTATAATTGCTTCCGATTTTGTCATACTGAGCGAAGTCGAAGTGCTCAACGCTTTTTCAATTAATTCTCTCGTAACAACAAAATCATCTCCAATTTTCTCAGGTTCAATCGTAATCAGTTTAGCAAAAAAGAAAAACTGTTTTAAGGATTGATTGATGCTATAAAAATCATTTGTAATATGCCCTAGACATTCCGTATGCGTACCATGGCCATGCGGATTGAAGAAAATATTATTAAAATTAGTAGAAGATTTTCCTTCAGAAACTTTCCCAATCCAGTCGCCAAAAACTACGGGTTCAATAACTGGTTTTTCGATATACCAGGCAATAGGATTTTCGTCAGTATTGGTTAATGGAATGGAGATATCAATAGGTTTTGATAAGTCGATTTCGAAGTTGTTGATTTTTGCTATCATAATTTAACCGCAAGGTTCGCTAAGGTTTACGCAAAGGTCGCAAGGATTTTATTAAAGATTGTTTGCTATTCTTTTAACGCCATGTTTTAATAATGCAACATTAAAATTTATTAATAATCCTAGTTTGCAATTTGTTAGTTTTAAGTAAGTCAATAATTGAGCAAAATGAACTTCATTTAAACAATCCACTGCTTTTATTTCCAAAATTAGTTTATTTTCTACTAAAATATCTAATCGATAACCAACATCTAATTTAACTTCTTCATAAATTAGAGGTAAAGCTTTTTGTTTTTCAACTGATAAGTCTAGTTTTCTTAACTCATAAAATAAACATTCTTCATAAGCACTTTCCAGAAGCCCAGGGCCTAAAGCTTGATGAACTTTTAAAGCTGAACTAAATACAATTCGGGATAAATCATTTTCTGACATAAAATCAATTTTAAAGCCCAAATATAACATTTGAAATTTAAAATATAGCTTTATTCTTACTAAAATAAAATAGCGTTCTTTGCGTAATTCTTTGCGAACCTTGCGGTTAAATTTCAGAATCTAAATAAAATAAATCTGAAGCAATTCCATCTGTTAAAAATTTTCCTTTTGGAGTTGGTTTTAGGATGTTGTTATCGATCGAAAGCAAATTGTCGTTTAAGAATTTTTGAGATTGTTCTAATAAATAATTCAAATATTCTGTTCCGAATTCTTTTTCAATTCTCTCTAAAGAAACGCCCCAAATGGTTCGTAATCCTGTCATAATATATTCGTTATAACGGTCTGAAACGGTTAAGATTTCAGTTTCAATAGGAAGTTCATCGTTTTGAATTGCTTTTAAATACAATGAATTATTGGCAATATTCCAGCCTCTTTTTTCGCCATCATAACTATGTGCCGAAGGGCCGATTCCGATATATTTCTTACCCAGCCAATATGCCGAATTGTTTTTAGAAAAATAATTCTCTTTCCCAAAATTGGATAATTCGTAATGTGTAAAACCATTTTTCTGAAGCATTTCAACCAAAATCATAAAATGATTGGAAGCCACTTCGTCTTGAGGCTCAGCAATTTTTCCGGTTTTAATTAATTTGCTTAAAGCCGTTTTAGGTTCAACCGTCAAAGCATAGCTTGAAATATGCGGAATGCCAAAATCTAAAGCAGTCTGAATATTCTGTTTCCACATTTCGTCACTCATTCCTGGAATTCCGTAAATCAAATCGAGCGAAATATTGTCAAAATACTTTGTTGCTTCTTCCAAACATTTTTTGGCTTCCGCCGAATTATGAGCGCGATTCATCATTTTTAAATCATCTTCATAAAAAGACTGGATTCCGATGCTTAAACGATTTATTGGACTTTTAGATAATTCTAAAATTCGCTCCCCAGACAAATCATCAGGATTTGCTTCAAGCGTAATTTCAGGATTTTCTACAACTTTATAATTTTTATAAACTTCAGAAATTAAAAAGTTGATTTCGTCGTTGGTCAAAACAGAAGGAGTTCCGCCACCAAAATAAATGGTTTCTACAATCTCATTTCGAAAATCACTTTTGCGCATAGTAATTTCTTTAGCCAATGCCAAAACCATCTCGTCTTTCTTTTTCATTGAGGTCGAAAAATGAAAGTCGCAGTAGTGACAAGCCTGCTTGCAAAAAGGAATATGAATGTAGATGCCGGACATAATAAAAAAAAGAGCAAGGTAAATCTTGCTCTTCAATTATCAATATTAATTAATGATAAATTATGTTTTTTTATTAGAATTCTGCACTTTCTTTAAAAGTACCATTCGAAATCACAATTTTTGCTTTAGTTGTAGGATGCGTAGCGGTTAAACTAAATGTTCCTGCCGCTAAAACAGTATTTAGAGTTGTAAAAGTAACTGTTCCAGAAACATCATAGGTGATGCTTTCGTGCGTTGCCACATCGTATTTTTGAAAAGAAATTTTGTAAGCGCTATCATTGCTGCTAAAATTGTAAGTTCCAGTTTTTGCATTATAATCAGGAAAAGCAATGCCAATTGTGTACTCGCTGTCGTTCTCTGCATAAATTATTTTTGTTGTCTGGTTTTCAATTGTACCGTCAAATGATAAGCCATGCCAGTCTTTTCCATCAATTTTAGCAAAAGTGCCAAGCCCTTCTACTTTTGGCGTGATTTCTTTATAAGAAATTTTAAATGAACCGCTTACATTAACAAACTTTGATTCGTAATCGTAACCATCTTCATATACTTTACCAGAAAATTTTACCTGCACTGTTTTGTCTGTGTTGTTCAGGTTCTCTAAAGTAAAAGTAAAAGTGTTAGAAGTGAAATTTTCTGAAGCTTGCGACCAAGGAATTTGACTGTTTACTGATGTAGGGTTTGTAAGTGCCTGATATAAATTTCCGAAAGAATTAAATTTTAAGTCAATTGCAATTCCTTGTTCAGATGTTCCCATGACTTCTATAAAATCACCTTGCTTTTGAGCTTCCCAAGTTATAACATTTTGGACTTTACCATCATAGGTAAAATTGAAAAAATTTTCTGATCGGCTTTCGTCACTATTATCAGGCGAACATGAAGAAATAACTGCTGCAAATAAAATAAATGCAATAAATTTAATTTTTGTCATTGGTAGATAAGATTAAGATTTGTTTTTAACAAATATAGCTATTTTCTTATCTTATCCTCATTTTGTTTCACAAATGCATCCCAACCCGAATAACTTTTTCCAGTTACGACTTTTCCTGAATTAAAATGATGGCAAACCGCAGCTGCCAAACCATCTGTTGAATCGAGATTTTTGGGTAATTCTTTTAAACCTAAAAGCTGTTGCAGCATTTTGGCAACCTGTTCTTTGCTGGCATTTCCGTTTCCGGTAATCGCCATTTTTATCTTTTTAGGTTCATATTCCGTAATCGGAATTCCTCTTGAAAGTCCCGCTGCCATTGCAACACCTTGCGCGCGACCTAACTTCAGCATCGATTGCACGTTTTTGCCAAAGAAAGGAGCTTCAATTGCAATTTCGTCAGGACAATGCGTTTCAATTAATTCGATAGTTCGCTCGAAAATGATTCTTAATTTTTGGTAATGATTGTCGTATTTGGAAAGTTGCAATTCGTTTAATTGCAGAAATTCCATTTTTTTATTGATTACTTTAATCAATCCAAAACCCATAATCGTGGTTCCAGGGTCAATACCTAATATGATGCGTTCTTGTGTCAAGAGATTTTGGTTTCAAGTTTAAGGTTTCAAGTTTAGAAAATTGACTCATTTTCTAATTGGCACATTTTCATTGCCACATTTCCAAATTGATTACTTTTGCGGCATGATTTCAATTCCTCACAAAGCTAAGCAATTCCTAGTTCTTCTGGCCAAACTTTTAATTGTTGGCGGCGCATTTTATTTTATTTATAATCAGTTGGCTAATAACGACAAATTGGACTGGCAGAAGTTTATTGTTTTGTTCAAGAAAAACCAGTCGGTTTTAGGAATTTCGTTTATCTTGCTTTTGAGCGTTTTGAATCGTTATTTCGAGATTTTGAAATGGCAGAATCTGGCTCAGGTTATTCATAAAATTTCAGTTTACGAATCTACGAAACAGGTTTTGGCAGCTTTAACGGCAGGAATTTTTACGCCAAACGGAGTAGGAGAGTACGCAGGAAAGGCTTTGTATTATTCAAAATCTGAAGCCAAAAGAGTCGTTTTCTTAAACCTTATCTGCAACGGAATCCAGATGATTTTAACGATAATTTTTGGAATTTTTGGACTGCTCTATTTCAATGCACAATTTAATGTAATCACAACCAAAACAGTTCTGATTCTCTTTGGAGGATTTGTATTGATTTTGATTCTATTATTCTCCATTAAAAAGATAAAAGTCAAAGGATATTCAATTGAAAAGCTGATTCATAAAATCAATGAAATTCCGAAATCGGTTCATCAGAAAAATATCTTTTTAGGAATCTGCCGCTATTTGGTTTTCTCTCATCAATATTATTTTTTGTTTTTGGGTTTTGATGTCGATTTGCCTTATTTAACTTTAATGGCAGCGGTAACGTCGGTTTACTTTTTGGCTTCTTCATTACCAACTTTCCAGTTTTTGGATTTTGCAGTAAAAGGAAGTGTTGCCATTTATTTCTTTGGGATTTTGGGAGTAAACGAATGGATTGTGATCTTTATCAGCACTTTAATGTGGTTCTTAAATGTTGTACTGCCAGTAGTTTTAGGAAGCTATTTTGTGCTGAATTTTAAAACCAAAACAGTAGAATGATTTTTGGATTATTCGCAATATTAACCGTTTATAGTGTTAGCATTTCTTTGCTGATTTATGGCTTCTTAAAAATAAAAAAATATCAAAAACAAGATTTAGAACCCAAAACAAGCTTTACGATTGTAGTTCCTTTTCGGAATGAAAAAGAAAATCTGCCAGTACTTTTAGAAAGTTTTTCAAAGCTGAATTATCCAATGAATTTATTTGAAGTAATTTTAGTTGATGATAATTCTAAAGAAAAATTCCAAGTTTTAAATTCCAAATTCCTAGTTTCGATAATCGATAATATTCGGATTTCAAATTCACCCAAAAAAGACGCTATTACAACGGCAATACAACACGTAAAAACCGATTGGGTTATTACAACAGATGCCGATTGTATTGTTCCTGAAAACTGGCTTTTGACATTTGATAATTATATTCAGCAGAATAAAGTTTCAATGCTGGCGGGCGCTGTAACGTATCAATGTGAAAACTCATTTTTAGATCATTTTCAGCAATTAGATTTAACAAGTCTTCAAGGCGCAACAATCGGAAGTTTTGGTTTGAATAAAGGTTTTATGTGTAACGGAGCTAATTTTGCGTACACAAAATCGTTGTTTCAAGGTTTAAACGGTTTTGAAGGAAACGATAAAATTGCTAGTGGAGATGATGTTTTTTTACTCCAAAAAGCAATTGAAAAGATCCCTGACGAGGTTCGTTATTTAAAAGCCCAAGATGCAATCGTTGTTACTAAGCCAACTGAAAACTGGAAAGCTCTTTTTCATCAAAGAGTGCGCTGGGCGGCGAAAACAAGTTCGTATAGAAGCACTTTTGGTAAATTCTTGGGACTGATTGTTTTCTTAGGGAATTTGAGTTTTGTAATTGGGTTTTTCTTGCTTCTTTTTGGAGTTCTAAGTTATCCGATTCTAGTTTTATTTGCCTTTTTTAAATTTATAGTCGATTTTGGTTTACTTTCTGTAACCAATCAATTTTTGACTAAAATACGAATTAAGAGTCTTTTATTAAGCAGTTTATTGTATCCATTTTTTAGTTCAGCAGTAGCTTTCTACAGTTTGTTTGGTTCTTATGAATGGAAAGATCGACACTTTGCAAAATAGATTAAACCATATAAGAGATTTAAGTTAAGTAAATCTCTAGTGTTGAGACACATGATGCGTATCCCAATTTTAAATGAACTTATATCACTTATATGATGTAAAAATTATTTCTCGTCTTTTGCCTTTATAATAACTGGCAGAATAAATTGTGTTTTTACTGGAATTCCACGTTTTATTGCAGGATTTACTTTCGGAAAATCGACTAAACGAGCATGTAGAATACTGTCAATTTTTATGGTGTCATAAGCTACAGAATCTTTAGGGAACTGTGGCTCAAATTTCATGGTTGAATTTGGAAAAACGGTTACTTTTACCTCAATAGTATCCAATTCTGGATATAAAATAGACAAAGTATCGACGTTTAGTTTTTCTTGTATAAGATTTGACATGACCTCAAAAAAACATTGTTGGCGCAGTTTTTTATCGGCAATTTTTTCGCAGTTAGAGACAGAAGGATATTCATCAACTTCTTTCCAGTTGATCGATTTTAGCTCTTTTTGAAGTAAATCTTTTTCAGACGGAACCTGCTTCTCAAAATATTGACAAGAATTAAAAAGAATACATATAAAAAAAGGGAAAAACTGCCTCAAAGTTTTAAAATTGAATGGATAAACAAAAATACGATTATTTTTTTTGTGAAGCTTTGTATTCCAAATAATCTTCATAGTTCTCAGATAACCAATTTTCTTTATTTTTTTCTGCAACTTCCTTTTGATCAGGATATAATTTGGCGAGTCTATCTGAGAAAGCTGCTATTTGAACCGTATAATTGTAAAACTCAGTTTTGGTTAACAAAATAGCAGAATCATTCTTTTTATTGAAATATTCAAAAAATAGTTTATCAAAGTCTTTAATCGAAAAATTTAATATTTTTCTCTTATTGATGCGATAAAGACTATCTCTTAATATTTGGTCGTCTAAAGAAAGTTTCTTAGATTGAGCTAATGTATTCTCGCTAACAAAGAATACAAAAAAGAATAAGAAAACTATTTTTGCAAGAGTTCGCATATTATTATAAGTGCTTAAATTGTAAGTGCAAATTTACAAAATATTATGGATTTACTTTTAGTTCTGTTGGGTTTTATATGTGTAATTGTAGGTATTTTTGGAAGTTTTCTTCCTGTTTTGCCTGGATTATCAAGCTGTTGGGTTGGGCTATTGTTGCTATATCTGACCAAAGCAGTAGAGAACAATTACTGGATTCTAGGAATAACTTTTGTCTTGATGGTAATAATTACAATTTTAGACTATGTAATTCCGTCAAAAGGCACTAAGAAGTTTGGAGGAAGTTCATATGGAGTCTGGGGAACTAATATTGGTTTGATTGTTGGGATTTTGGCGCCTATTCCGTTTGGAATTATTATTGGCCCGTTTGTAGGCGCGCTTATTGGCGAATTATTATATGATTCTCAAAATCATAAACGAGCCTTAAAAGCAGCCACGGGTTCTGTTCTCGGATTTTTAGCTTCGAGTTTTGTGAACTTCTTTTTTTCGGTAATTTATCTCGGGATTTTTCTGACTATCCTATGGCAAAATAGACAGCTTATTATCTAAATGGTAATTTTGACTTTAAGCTTTTTCTTATATTTTTGATTTTTTGAAAAAAACTCTTAAAATTTTAAAAATAATTTTTGTATCTTATAAGTTACGCTAAGCTTTATATTTCCTCATTTTCCTATTTTTTAAGGCTAAATGCTTGAAAATCGACCACCTAAATTTTTAACTTAATTTTTGGAAATGTTAAAATATTTTATATTTTTATCTCGATAATCGATGAAAAGCCTCACTTTATCGATTATTTTAAATAAGTATAAATAATCATTTTTTAAGTTATGAGTATGACCCCAAACCTACAAATTGAACTTAGACGCTTTATTTCTTCTAATGTTGTCTCCAAGTTAAACAAGTTTTATTTTGAGAATGATGCACTTTTAATCAAGGGAATAGATGTCTCGATCGGCACAATTCTAATGGGACTCTATAGTAAAGCCGAAGAATCTGATTTTTACTCAGAAATTGTTTCACTAATCCAAGAAGATTCCACTTTTTATCAAGAAGTAGATTTTAATGCAGGCAGAATTTTATCAGTCGATGACTGTTACCGTTTAGAAGGAAATGTATTGCTGAAAGAATTGTTCTCTAACAAGAAAGGCAGAATTTCTGAAATGGTTTCTAACGAAGTTGGCATTAAAAGTGAAACAGCCAGAGAAATACTTAACTTTTCAGCATTACTTGTAATGTCTTATTTAAGATACAATCTTCAATTAATAGAAAGTTTAAAACTCCTTTTAGAAGATCAAAAAAGAGATATTTTAAACAGCATTCCTCCCGGAATCAAAATCATCCTAGGTTTTTCAAATTACGAAACAGTAGAAGACAAAAACCAATCTATCGGAAGATCTATTTTTACCCTTTTCGGACATAATTTCTTTAGTTTTTAAAAATAAAAAATCCCATTTTCTAGAAAGAAAACAGGATTTGTTTATGACTTAAATTTGAAAAACGCTTACACGTTTTTCAAATTGATGATTTCTTGATCGGTTAAAAAGCGCCAGTTTCCTCGAGGCAGGTTCTTTTTGGTCAATCCAGCAAACGAAACACGGTCAATTCTTAAAACATTATATTCAAAAGATTCAAAAATAGAACGCACCACTTTTACGTTAGCCGTACGCAGTTTAAGACCAACTTCGCTTTTTGGTTCATTATCAATATAGCTTACTTCTTCAACAAAAACGCGGTGTCCGTCTAGAACAAGACCTTTGCTGATTTTTTCTAAATCTTCAAATTTCAAGTTTTTGTCTAAAGAAACTTGGTAAATTTTAGACGATTTTTGATTCGGCAATGTAAATTTACGAATCATATCGGTATCGTTTGTAAACAATAGCAAACCAGTTGTGTTCTTGTCCATTCTTCCGACAGCAGCAATTTTTGCATTTGTAGCGCCACGAATAAGTTCTAGAACGTTACGGTATTCCTGACCTTCATCAAAGGCAGTTGTAAAGTTTTTAGGCTTATTTAATAAAATATATTCTTTCTTTTCAGGAGTTAATGTAACACCGTCAAAGTTTACAACATCATTTAGTTTTACCAAATAACCCATTTCAGTTACTACAGTGCCGTTAACTTTAACGTTTCCAGACTGAATATAAATGTCGGCATCACGACGAGAACAAACACCAGAATTAGAGATGTATTTGTTGAGACGAATTTCATCTGAAGCCTTTTGTCTCTTAGCAGGCTGATTCTGCTTTCTAAGTTTTTCAGCAGCAGCTTCCTGAGCAGCTTTAACTTCAGGTTTTACTTTTTTAGGCCCTTGCGCGCGCTTAGCCATAGGAGGTTTTGGCTTGTTAGAGTTTGGTCGTGAGCTATTTGGTCTCGATCCGCCTCTTTTATTGTTGCCTTCCTTGTTGTTCATAGAATCATTAATTTGTGCAAAGATAGTTTTTTCCTGCTAATAAATCTTAAGTTCAATGTTCTTAGATTAATAGCGTTTTATTTTAAGATGTTCAGGAGCAATACAATTGGCTTTTTTTTGAGGCATGGTTTCCCGCTTTCCGTTTCAATTTTTTATTTTTTAAAGAAAAAAATAAAAAGATTTCCACTTCAAACAACGTTCACTGAACTCGTATGAAAATAAATACTAAGTGAAGTAATCGAGGCTAAAAAATAATCAATTGGCTTCTTTTAAAGATTGTTATTTCACAGAGATTCGCAAAGTTTGCACCGAGTCAAACAAAGAAAAAAATCTGCTAAATCTGCCAGATCTGCGTGAGATTAAAAAGCTCTAGTAATTAGAAATCAATTCGCGACCATGCCATAAGACGCTCGGGTTAATCAGAACAATGCAGCAGACGCCAGATACAATCAGGAACTTAAGAACATTATGGAGTCTTACATATTGTTCTTTAGAGTCCGATTTCCATAAGTAAATCAAGAAGAAGAGTAAAACTCCAAAACACACATAAAAATAAATGTCCATATAACCGACATCATAGATGTTTACCAAAACATAAACAGGTAAAATGGTTAATAGAGTCAATGCAGTTATAATTTGCTTAGAGATTTTTTCTCCATATAAAACAGGAACTGTTCTGTAATCGCTTACTAAATCACCTTTTAGATTTTCAAGATCTTTTATCATTTCGCGAATCAATAAAAGAAGGAACAAGAAAACCGCATGTGCCGAAATGACCACAAAATGACTCATATGATTCTCAATTTCTTCAAACGAAATCTTATTATAGAAATAAAGCAAAATGGCAAAAAATGGCGTTACGGCAAGCAATGCAGACATTAAATTCCCGATAATTGGATACTTTTTAATTTTGTGCGAATAAAACCAAATCATAAAAATATAGCCCGAAAAGAACAAAAAAGCCCTCCAAGAAACTATAAAAGCCATTAGAACAGCGAGAAAATTCAAACTGAAATAGACATTCAATTTGGTTTTCTGACTAACCAAACGATCTAACATTGATTTATTCGGACGATTAATCAAATCCTTTTGACTGTCGTAAAAATTATTGATGATATATCCTGAAGCAATTGTAATAGCCGAAGCAAAAACAATTAAAAACAAATGAAAATCAAGCAAGATATCTAGTGCTCTAATTTCGGGGGCAAGTATAAATATTGCCGATAAATACTGGGCTAAAACAATGATCGGAATATTGTAACCTCGAACCACAGAGAACAGACTAACAATTTTCATTATTAAAAGTTTTTGTTGTCTGCTTAACATAGATGATATGGTGGTATTGATTTGATTTAGGGAAGTTAAAGTATATTTTTTGATTCTGGAAACTAGAGCTTGTTTTTTAACAATTCTTCAGATCCGTAACCTAATTTTCGAATGCAGGCCAAAGCTTGTTTTTGAGTAATATCAATTTCTGTAATGTCTTTTTTATCTACAAAAACCACCGATCCGCTCCACGGATTTGGAGCATCTGGTATAAAAACGGTAAATTTCTCATCACTGACTTGCTCTATTAAAAAAGCAAATTGCAAACCTGCGTCAGTAGGAACTAAAATTACTTTTAAATCGTCTTTAGATTCTAAGCCCAATATATTTTCATTCATGCTTTTCATAAATGAATAACCAGGAACAAAACTTAAAATTCCATCTTCTAATTTCTGAACTAATTTTTCAGCTGCTGTCGTTTTTGCCAGTAATCCAGCAACTAGGCAGATTAGAATTATGATCAATATTCCAACAAGCTCTTGAATTGCAAGCCCTAAAACACTTACTTTTGGTAAAGTGCTTACAAGCGGGAGAGTAGTTTTTTGTACAAGACCATATCCTTTTTCTAGAACAATTAGTAAAACGACTAACGGCACTAAAAATAGAATTCCTCCCAAAAAAGTTGCTTTAATAATTTTTAAAATACTCTTCATATTCAGTAACTTTTTTAGGATTAAATATTAGGAAAGTGTATTCAAATAATTATGCTTTTTTAAGAAATTTATACTTAAAATTGGTAAACTACTTCTAATTTATAGTCTTTTAAGGATGCTTTGGCTCTTTCTAAATCTTCGGTAAAACCTAGAATGTAACCGCCACCGCCAGAACCGCAAAGTTTTAAGTAATAATCGTTTGTGTCAATTCCGTGTTGCCAAATTCCGTGAAATTGTTCTGGAATCATAGGTTTAAAGTGATTTAGAACAACCTTAGAAAGTTTTTTGGTATTGGTAAACAAAGATTTCATATCGCCATGGAGGAAGTTTTCTACGCAGGCATCTGTATATTTCACAAACTGATTTTTAAGCATCGCACGGAAACCTTTGTCTTTTAGGTTTTCCATAAATATGCTTACCATTGGTGCTGTTTCTCCAACAATTCCTGAATCTAACAAAAACACAGCACCTTTTCCGTCAAAACTCTGAGTCGGAATTCCGGTTGCTTCAATATTGTCTTTAGAATTAATTAGGATTGGAATGCTCAAATAGCTGTTTAGCGGGTCTAAACCAGAACTTTTCCCGTGGAAAAAACTCTCCATTTGAGAAAATATATTTTTAAGCTGTAATAATTTTTCACGGGTTAAGTTTTCTAAAACCGTGATTTTGTTTAAAGCATATTTATCATAAATCGCCGCCACAAGAGCACCGCTGCTTCCAACTCCGTATCCTTGCGGAATACTAGAATCGAAATACATTCCAGTTTCGACATCATTTTTCAAAGCTTCTAAATCAAACGTAACCAATTCTGGTTGCTGAACATGTAAAACTTCAAGATAAGATGCAAAGCTTTTTAAGCTTTTGTTTGATGAAATTGCTTCTTCTGTAGGCTCTTCAGATTTTTTTAAAGCGCCATTGTAAAAGTTATAAGGAATAGAAAGTCCTTTAGAGTCGCGGATAATTCCGTATTCTCCAAAGAGTAATATTTTTGAGTAAAATAGTGGTCCTTTCATGATTTATTTTATGTCTTTCTTAATTTATAGAGAAAATCTAGTTTTGCATTTATATTAGCCTTTTATGTATAATCCGATAATCATCATGGCTAAAGCAAAAAACAATCCAACGAACCATTTTATCATATCATTTTTAGCTTCTGTGATTTCTTTTTTCACAAAATCTTTAGTGGCAATTTCGTTTTTATCTTGTCTTATTTCTTCACTGATCGTTCTGTCAATTGCTTCAACAAACTCTTTTGCCTTACTCTCATCAAGATTAAGTTCTTTTCTAAACAAATCATAAAGTTTTATAGCAGCAGTATTCATACAATTACCTAATAAAGGATATTTTAATTATTAAAGATACGGAAAATTATAATGCAATCGCACCGCTTCCAATTTTGTCGCAAATGTATTGACTATTCTGACAAAATACAACTAATTCGTCCTGAATAAATTGAAGTATTTTTTCGCTAACGTTTTCGGGATAAAGTACGTGCACATTGGCTCCGGCATCAAGTGTAAAACACACTGGAATTTGGGTTTCATTTCTGAATTTCCAGATCGCATTTATTATCTGAAGCGTATTAGGTTTCATCAAAATAAAATAAGGCATAGAGGTCATCATCATAGCGTGTAGCGTCAACGCTTCACTTTCGACAACTTTGATGAATTCATCTAAATTTCCATTCTCAAAAATGACGATTAATTTATCCAGATTTTCGTGTGCTTGTGCAAAACGTCTTTCAGCATAAGGATGATTGTGCATTAAATCGTGTCCTACGGTACTTGAAACTTGTTTTTCACCTTTGTCAACCAATAAAATAGTATCTTGATAATTCTTGAAATTTTCATGAATACTGTATGGAAATTCTACTCCAAATAAATCAGTGCTTCCTTCAATATTAGCCTGATTTCCCCAAACAACAACATTTCCTTTTACACTTCGGCAGGCACTTCCTGAACCTAAACGAGCCAAAAATGAAGCTTTTTGATAGAAATAATCATCAGTCATTTCTGGGTTTAGTTTTCTTTCTAAACTCATAAAATTCATAGCCAAAGCTGCCATTCCAGAAGCCGAAGATGCAATTCCTGAACTATGTGGAAAAGTATTCTGAGTATCAATTGTAAAATGATAGTCTTTCAAAAACGGCAAATAAACTTCAACTCTTTCTAAAAACTTCTGAATCTTTGGTTTGAAATCTTCTTTTGGTTTTCCTTCAAAAAGTAAATCAAAAGAAAAGCTTCCTTGGTTTTCTTTTTTAGAAAAAGCTAATTTCGTAATTGTTTTACAGTTGTTAAGCGTAAAACTAACAGAAGGATTTGCTGGAATCTGGTTGTCTTTTTTTCCCCAGTATTTCACTAAAGCAATGTTGCTTGGAGCGCTCCATTCAAAGTTTCCGTTTTCGATTGTTGAAGTATATGGGTTAGGTATAAAATCAGCTGCTGTTAACATGAATTATAAAATTTTGGCAAAGATAGTTTTTAAATTTTTTCACCATGTAAGGAATATAAGAAAATATAAGCATGGTTTACTAAAAATGAACTTTGACATAATTGTCATCCTGAGCGGAGTCGAAGGCTTATGAATTGGAGAGGGCTTCGACTCCGCTCAGCCTCACACAGAATTAAATCCTTAAAATGAACTTATATCACTTATATGGTTTAAATTTTCTTTTGACTATTTTTGAATTCAAAATTTGATGTCATGAATAAGTTCGTAAAAATCGCTATAGCTTTAATTATTTGTTTAACAGTAGGATATTCTGCAAGTTTAGTTACAAGACCAAGTATTGAGACTTGGTACGTGACATTAGAAAAGCCAGTTTTTAATCCGCCAAATTGGATTTTCATGCCAGTTTGGACAGTTCTTTACATTTTTATGGCAGTTGCGGCTGCTTTAGTTTGGGACAGAATAAAAGAAAATACTGAAGAAGTTAAAAAAGCACTTCTTTTCTTTATCATTCAATTGATTTTAAACTCAATTTGGTCTTATTTATTCTTCGGATTAAAAAATCCGATGTTGGCTTTAATCGAAATCGTGCTTTTATGGCTGATGATTTATGAAACGTATTTGAAGTTCGTTAAAATCAATAAAACTGCAGGTTATTTATTGATTCCATATTTAGCTTGGGTTGGGTTTGCGATAGTTTTAAATGCGAGTATTTGGTGGTTGAATAAGTAAAATTTTAGTTTCAGGTTTCAGGTTTTTTCTTTGTTTCAAGTTAAGCTACTTCAGCTTCTTAAACTCTTCATTCTTAACATATAAAAAATCCATTGTATAAAGTAAATTTTTCTGTTTTAGAATAATTTCAGATTGTGGATCGGCTGTGCAAAATTCTAGGAAAAGAGCTTTTTCACCAGGATTTAATTTTAAATCTTTTGTAAAAAAATCTAAAGGACAAGTTGCTTCGGCGAATGTTTTGAAATCCAATTCAGGAGTTTTCTTTTTAGGTTTTTTAGTACTGTTGTCTTCTTTTTTAAACAAACCCAAAAGACCTGCACCCATAGCGCCAAAATTCATTCCATTTGTAATAGTGCCATCATAAACGCCAGTATATTTCTGTAAATTACGGGAAGCTTTTATTAATGCAATCGAATCTGAAACTTCTTGTGTCACACCCACATGAGGAAATTTTATAGTTGTAATTAAGACTTCATCTAGTTCTTCCGGTTTCAAAATCATATTGACAACCAGGTTATTTTGATCTATGTTTTCCTGAGAAATTTTAAATCTTTTAAAGAAATAGTCTTTGGAGTAAAAAAGAAGGCTGTCTTGTGGACGGACTAAAATTGAAAACTCGCCTAGCTCATTTGTTCTGGTACTAGTTCGAGCTGTTTTGTTAATCACCTCTACTTTATTAAGCGGAATGTTTTGCGAAAAAACTTTTCCGTTTAATACTTTTTCCGTTTGAGAAACGCTGAGCTGATAAGTGAAAATAGAAATTGTAGTAAGTAATTTTACTCTCATATAGGATTAATTAGTTGAGAGTAAAATTATTAGAATTGTCTTAACGAAAACCTACAGAATCTGTAAATTCTTGTTAATATGTAATATTGCTTTTTTGGATAAATTTTTCGAATTCATCATTATTAAGCAAAACAGGTCCGTGGCCAAAACACAAAATCTTTGGTTTTAGTGAAGCCAATTTTAGAATCGATTTTCTATTGGTTTCTTTATCAGCGGTAAACAAATGAGGAGGTTCATGCAAACCAACTTTTGTAGTTAAAAGATTCATATTGGTCATCACATCTCCTACGATTAAAACTCCGTCCTTTTCTCTGAAAAAAGATAAATGTCCGCTAGAATGTCCCGGAGTTTCAATCACAGTGAATCCGCCAATTTGATCTCCTTCTTTTAAAGTTTCAGAAACCGAATATCCTTTTCCTGCCCAAAAGTTTTTCTGAAATTTAGAAATGATATGATTCGGATTTGGATATTCTGTAATTACATTTCCATTTTCAGCAAATGCTTTTTCAGGTTCACTGCATAAAAGGGGGATATTCAAGGTTTCGCAGATTATTTTACTGCTTCCCTGATGATCGGCGTGTGCGTGCGTTAAGGCGTGTTTGGTAATGGATTTACCTTTAATTGCTTTTACTATTTTATGGACAGAACTTCGAATTCCAGCATCAATTAAAACATCTTCAATGATGTAGCAATTAATGGCGTTGCGCGGAAATAACGGAATTTGGTAAACGTCTTTGGCGATATTCTTCATCTTTCTCAAATTTTATTTTGGCAAAGATTTGAATTACGTTTTTCAACTCACTTGATAAATGTTAAGAAATATCCTGACGGATTCTGCTTAGCGATTCTGGAGTAATTCCGAGAAAAGAAGCGATATAGATTAAAGGCGTTCGTTGGATTATTTTGGATGGAGCCGAAGCTAAAAAAGTCTGGTATTTTTCTTTTGCTGGAATCATTTGGAGTTTTAAAACACGATCTGCCATGCACAAGTAATTTTGTTCGGCTAAAATTCTCCCAACGCGCTCCCAATTTGAAATTTCATTATACAAAAACTGCATTTTTTCGAAAGTAATCGAAAGCACTTCGCAATCTTCAATGGATTGAATATTTTCAAAAGAAACAGATTGATTTATAAAACTGGAATATGAAGCGATAAAACCTTCGTCACAACTTAAATAAGTGGTGATTTCTTTTCCGTCTTTTAAGTAATAAACACGTGCTAAACCTTCAATAATAAAAAAGATTTTACTGCTGGTTTTTCCCATTGAAGAAAGAAATTCTTTAGCAGGAAATTTTTCATATTGAAAACAAGAATTGATCTTTTCGATTTCTTTTTCAGAAAACGGAGCGATCGATAGTATTTGTTTTTGTAATTCAGCATTCACGATTTACAATATTTCAATTAATTCCAAAGCATTATTAATAACCACTTTTGCCCCACTAGATTTCAACTCATCTTCAGTTCTGTAGCCCCAAGTAACGCCAACAGGAAACATATTAGCGTTTACTGCCGTTTTCATATCAATGTCAGAATCGCCTACAAACAGGATTTCTTCTGGTTTTAAATTCCATTTTTTACTGATTTCAATTGCTTCAAACGGATTTGGTTTTTTAAGTGCTTCTGTACTTAAACCAACTGCTGTATCAAAATGGTTTGGGAATATTTCTGATGCTATTTTCTTTGTCAATTCATCTGCTTTGTTGGAGAAAACTGCCATTTTTATGTTTTGCGAAGTCAGATTTTCAAGCAATTCAACAATTCCGTCATAAGGTTTTGTTTTCAGCGTACAGATTTTGGTATATTCTTCAACCATACATTCAAAACAACTTTCGATTTCATCATCAGAATTGTTTGTAGCAGGTAAAGCTTTACTTACCAGATTTCGTAAACCGCTCCCAATAAAATATTGATAAGTGTCGTAAGTATGTGTAGGATAATTTAAAGCGGTAAGCACTTTGTTCATCGCATCTGAGATGTCTTCTAAAGAATTGACTAATGTACCGTCTAAATCGAAAATAATTCCTTTAAATTTCATTTTGTATTAAATATTTTGAGCCAGAATAAACCCGCTTGTCCAGGCATTCTGAAAATTAAATCCGCCAGTTATAGCGTCTATGTTTACAATTTCGCCAGCAAAATAAAGGTTCTCGTGAATTTTGCTCTCCATGGTTTTAAAGTTGATTTCTTTCAAATCGATTCCGCCAGCTGTTACAAATTCTTCTTTAAAAGTGCTTTTTCCGTTTACTTTAAATTCGGCTTTTGTTAGTTGCGATGTAAGATTCTGCAATTGATTTTTAGATAAATCTGCCCATTTTGTTTCCGAATCAATTCCCGAAGCCAAAACCAAACTTTCCCATAAACGATTCGGAAAATCGAAAGGCGATTTTTTTGAAACTGCTTTTTTAGCGTTTTCCTGTTTTAAGTCTTTTAGGATTTTTTCGGCATCTTCAAAATCAACATCATTTAGCCAATTAACGAAAATGGTAAACTGATAATTTTTATCGTGTAAAATACGAGCTCCCCAAGCCGAAAGTTTAAGAATTGCAGGTCCGCTCATTCCCCAATGGGTAATTAATAAAGGTCCTGTCGATTCTAGTTTGGTATCTTTTACATGAACGGTTACTTGTGCAGCAACTCCTGGTAATTCTTTAATTCTGGAATCTTTGATGTTGAAAGTAAATAGGGAAGGAACAGGGCTCACAATTGCGTGTCCGTGTTCCTGAAGCATTTCCCAGATTTTTGGATTGCTTCCGGTTGCCATTACTAATTTTTCGGCAGCGAAATTGTCGCTTTGTGTATCAATTTTCCAGTGATTTTCTTTTTTGAAAATCGATTGTACACTTTGTCCCGTCAATACTTTTATGCCTAATTTTTCTGTTGCTTTTAGAAAACAATCAATTATCGTTTGGGAAGAATTAGAAACGGGAAACATTCTGCCGTCTTCTTCAATTTTTAATTCTACACCGTGTTTTTCAAACCATTCGATGGTGTCTCCCGAACAAAATTGATGAAATGGACCACGAAGTTCTTTTTCTCCACGAGGATAAAATTTTACTAATTCGTTGGGTTCAAAACAGGCGTGTGTAACGTTGCATCGTCCGCCACCAGAAACACGGACTTTAGAAAGAACTTCTTTTCCTCTTTCTAAAATAGCGATTTTTAGTTTCGGATTTTTCTCAGCAATATTAATTGCGGTAAAAAAACCTGCAGCGCCACCGCCAACGATTATTATGTCGAAATTTTTAATCATATTTTTTGTTAGCCACGAGGGTTTTAGCCACGAATTCACGAATTGTTTTTTGATAATCTTTGAGAATAAAAATTCGTGAATTCGTGGCTATTAAAACTTTATATTTTATCTGGATTATCAGAGATAATTCCATCTACATTATAACTTTTTACTTTTTGAATATCTTCTTCTGAGTTTACCGTCCAGGGTAAAACTAAGAATCCTTTTTCCTGAATTTCCTTTACATTTTCTTCATTCAATAAATTAAAATCAGGATGAATGGCTTTTGCTTTTATTTTTTCGGCGAAAGCCAAAGCGCTATCCAGATTTTCTTCTGTTAAAACTCCAACAGCAATTTTTGAATTTAAATTAGATGTTTCCTCCAGCATATTCCAATCGAAACTTGAAATAATAAAATGATCGTAATTCCAGTTTTTCTTTGAAATATATTCTTCAATTAATGCAACAACTTTAGGGGCGGTTCCTAAACCTTTTAATTCAATATTGATCAAGCATCTTTTGTCAACCAAATCAAAAACCTCGTTTAAAGTTGGAATTTGATATTTCCCATCAATCAAAAATGATTTTAATTCTGCTAAAGTAAAATCATTTACAAGACCTTTTCCGTTGGTTGTTCTGTCGATTGTTTCGTCGTGAATTACGATTATATGTCCGTCAGCGCTTAAGTGAACATCAAGTTCAATTCCGTCTGAATTTAAGTCTAAGGCTTTTTGAAAAGCTTGTAAAGTATTTTCAGGTTCGTAGGCTTTGGCGCCTCGATGTGCAATCTTCAGCATCTGTTGTGTGTTTAACCGCAAAGGTCGCAAAGTTTTACGCAATCCCGATAGCTATCGGGAGCAAATATTATAAAAAAAGTTAGCCACAGATTTTAAGGATTAAATTGATTTTGAAATCTGTGATAAATTATGTCTCTCGCAGATTTAGCAGATTCGGCAGATTTTATTAAAATTATCTGCTCAATCTCCTAAATCTGCGAGAGAAAAAAAAATATTTTAAATCTTTTCCAGTAAAACAATATCAAAATCATTGTCAATAATCACTTTTCCATCAATTACTTCGACTTCTTGATTCGAGTAAGAGTCTTTTAATTTAGTTCCGTTTGGGAAGACATCGCCAACAGGAAGTTCTTTTCTGCCTTTTGGTAAATCTACTCCCATCACTACTTTATCTGTAAAAGAACCTTTAGTAAACGTTCTGGAAAAAGTATAAGGATACGGATTAATTAATTTATGAACACCAGCTCCAACAGCAGGATGATTTCGTCTAAACTGACCTAATTTCTGCCAGTGCAAAAGTGTTTTCTGCGTTTCAGGATTATTCTGAATATCCTCCCAATTCATATTTGAACGTAAAGTTGCATCGCCTTGAGTTTCTTCAATAACTAAAGATCTAGCCGATTCGTCTCCGTAATAAACCTGAGACATTCCTGGAGAAAGCAATAGCTTGTTAGCTGTTTCGATGCTTTTTGTTCTGTTGGCGTCAAAAGGCTGTCCGTCGTCGTGAGAGGACATATAATTAAGGACAGAATATCCTTTTAAATCATTGTTTAAAGCGTTTGAATATTTAGAAAATAAACCTTCATAATCGTTTTGAGCAGCATTCCATTTAAATTCAAAATTGATCATGCTGTTGAAGCCATTCTGGAAATAATTGACTTTTCGGTCTCCAAAATCATAATCCTGTCCACCGCTGATTCCGTAACCGTAAACTTCGGCAATGGTATAAAATGGGTTTTGATCTAAAACTTCCAACGGATGATGTTTTTTCCAAGTTTCAAAAGCGTAATCACATTCTTTTTTGAAATCTGCCCAAACCTTTTCGTCGGTATGTTTTACGGTGTCGCCTCTGTAGCCATCAACGCCAAATTCTAAAATATAATCGGTAAGCCACTTTATGATATAGTATTTCGGAGTTCTTGGGTAACCTGTTCTTTTAAAAAATTCGTCTAACGAAGCAATTTCTTTTTCGTAACGTCCTTCTTTTTTCCATTTTTCGATTAAAAAAGGAGGGAGCGCTACTTCTTGATTACTTTCAGTTCTAACATCCGGAAGATTGTCAACCAAAGTACACATGGTTGTATTTTCAAAAGATTTATAATCGCATACCACGCCAGTTCTTACCCAGTCTGAAGGCCAAACGGGATCTTCTGGAGTTACTGGTCCAGTATGATTGATAACTCCGTCAAGAACTATTCTGATGCCTCTTTCGTGTGCTTTTTTTACCAGATTGGCCAAGTCTTCTTTTGTTCCGAAGTTGGGATCTAGAGACGTCCAGTCTTTTGCCCAATAGCCATGAAAGCCATAGCTAAGTCCTGTTCCTTCGTCAACTCCGTCATGAATCTGTTCAACAATCGGCGTAAGCCAAATGGCATTGATTCCTAGTTTATCAAAATATCCTGATTCTATTTTTTTGGTAATTCCGATGATGTCACCGCCTTCAAATCCACGTAATTTTCCGGGAGTTTTAGTTCGGTTGAAATTAACATCGTTTGAAGGATCTCCATTGTAAAAACGATCTGTAAGTAAAAAATAAACATTTGCTCCTTCCCAAACGAAAGGTGTTTTCGAAGTATTTTCGTTATTCATTGTAACTGATTTTGAGCCAGAACAACTCATTGTTAAGTATACTAAAGATAAAAAAAGGAAAGTGTATTTTTTCATTATTTTAGAATATTTTAGGATGGATTGTGTTGAAAAAAATAGCCACGAATTCACGAATTATTTTTTTAAATCTTTGAGAATAAAAATTCGTGAATTCGTGGCGGAAAAACTTTGCGTAGACGCACTGCAGTGCGCCTCTACGATATATACTGTGGCAAAAAATATTGCGAACTTTGCGCTTGTCCTTGCGAACTTTGCGGTTAGGTCTATTCCAATTCTAAAACCAAAGCTGATTTTGGTTCTAAAGTAATTTCAGTAGCTAAATCGAATGTTTTTCCTGAAATAACATCTTTTCCTGATTTGTAGTTTTTGATGTTTTCTTTGAAACGATTTGTTTTTACAACCTGCTCTTTTGCATTGTTATTGAAAACTACCATTACAGTTTTTGAATCTGTATATCTGAAATATACATACGTATTATTTTCTGGAATATAATGCGTCATTTTTCCGAAATGAACCGCTTCGTTTGTTTTTCTCCAATTGAACAATTTTGAAGAAAAATCAAAATAAGCTGCTTGTTCTGCTGTTCTTCCTTCTTTTGTAAAAGCATTGTTTTTATCGCCAGCCCATCCGCCTGGAAAATCTTGACGAATATCGGCATCGCCGCCTTTACCTTTATCTCCGCCCATTCCGATCTCTGAACCGTAATAGATTTGCGGAATTCCACGAACTGTTGCCAATAAAGTCATTGCCAGTTTGTATTTTGGTAAATCATATTTGAACTTTTCGTTCATACGATCGGTATCATGATTTTCGGAAAAAACCAAAATATTATTGGTATTTGGATACAAAAAATCCATTGCAAAATTGTTGTAGAATTTAATCAATCCGCTGTCCCAGTTTGGTTCATCTTCACTGAAAGCAGAAGTAATCTGACTTTGAAGCGTAAAATCCATTACACTTGGAAGATTCGAATTGTAGTTTTCAATAGCACCAATTTTACTGTCTTTTTGCCAAAAAGCTAAATTCGCCTGATTGTGCATCCAGATTTCACCCACAATATTAAAATTAGGATATTCGTTTGTGATTGATTTTGCCCATTCGGCCATTGCCGTTTTATCCGAATAATTATAAGTATCAACTCTGAATCCGTCAAGATTGGCAAATTCAATCCACCAAATGGCGTTTTGAGTTAAGTATTTTGCAACAAGAGGATTTCTTAAATTTAAATCAGGCATTGAAGGTACAAACCATCCATCAACACAAACTTCCTGATCTATTTTTGAAGCGTGAATATCTGTAATTACTTCACGTCTGTGGTGCGTCTGAGTGTAGTTTTCAAATTGATTAAGCCATGATTTTGTTGGTAAATCTTTAATCATCCAGTGTGTAATTCCCCAGTGATTGGTTACATAATCCATAACCAGTTTCATGTTCTTTTTATGCATTTCTGCCGATAAACGAGCATAATCGTCATTTGTTCCGTAACGCGGATCGATTTTGTAAACATCCGATTGTCCGTACGTATGATACGAATGCTGTTTGTCGTTGTCTTCGCATAAAGGCGTGCTCCAGATTGTCGTTGCGCCAAGAGAAGAAATATAATCTAAATTTTTGATGATACCTTCAATATCTCCGCCGTGGCGTCCGCTTGGATCTTGGCGGTTTCCTTTTTCAGTTAAAGAAGCATCGCTGTCGTTTTTCGGATTTCCGTTAGCAAAACGATCTGGCATGATTAAGTAAATTAAATCAGAGGCATCGTAACTTTTTCTGTCAGCAGAATTGGCTCTTCTTTCTTTCAGAACATATTTTTGTTTAAAGGCAATTTTATTATTGTTTTTAAAAGAGAAAACCAGTTCAGAAGCTTTTACGTCTTTCGTATCAATAGTTACGAAAAGATAGTTTGGATTTTCTGTTTTTTCTACATTTTTAATCGCTACATTGTTTGAAACCGAAGCTTCATATTGTGAAATATTTTTTCCGTAGAACATAATCTGCAGTTCCGAATTTTTCATTCCTGCGTACCAAAATGGCGGTTCTACTTTTTGGATTTGCGCTTTCGCGGAAGCGGAAAACAACAAAGCCATTAAAACTATTTTATAGAATATGTGGTTGATTTTCAGATTATTCATAGTAAAGATGAATTTAAACCATATAAGAAATGTAAGAACATTTAAGACAAAAACTGGGGAGATTTCTATTTAAATGGACTTACATTTCTTATATGGTTAATTAAATTATTTTGTTTCAATAATGCTTATCGCATAACCTCCTCCCGGAGCAGAAAACTGAGATAATTTTGATTTACTTGTTACAGCAATTTTCTTGATGGTGTAAGCTTGCGGATTTGTTTTGTAATGCGCATCTTTTGCATCAGCATAAATTGTTGCTGTATATTTTTTACCTTTTTCAAGGAAACTGAAATCGATGTTTGAAGTACGTGGAGTTTCTCCGTTTACGTTTCCGATAAACCAGTTATTAGTTCCTTTTGCTTTACGAGCAACAGTGATAAAATCTCCTGGCTCAGCTTCAATATATTTACTTTCTGACCAATCTACAGCTACATCTTTAATAAATTGGAATGCATCAGGAAAACGGTTGTAGTTTTCTGGAGTATCAGCAGCCATTTGTAATGGGCTGTACATCGTAACATATAAAGCCAATTGGTTACAGATTGTACTGTTTACATGCGATTTGTTCTCAGGATTCATTTTACTGATATCCATTTCGAAGATTCCAGGAGTATAATCCATTGGACCACCGATTAAACGTGTAAATGGCAATACTGTAACGTGGTTTGGTTTAGAACCTCCAAAAGCTTGGTATTCTGTTCCTCTTGCTGCTTCGTTTCCAATTAAGTTAGGATACGTTCTTGCAATTCCTGTTGGACGAACTGCTTCGTGAGCATTCACCATAATTTTATAATCAGCCGCTTTTTCGATAGCATATTGATAGTGGTTTACAATCCATTGGCTATAGTGGTTTTCACCTCTTGGCAAAATATCACCTACGTAACCGCTTTTTACGGCATCATATCCGTTATCGTTCATGAATTTGTAAGCAGCATCCATGTGGCGCTCGTAGTTACGAACAGATCCTGAAGTTTCGTGGTGCATGATGATTTTTACACCTTTAGATTTTGCATATTCGTGAAGACCTTTTACATCGAAATCTGGGTAAGGCGTCAAGAAATCAAAAACATAATCTTTTGAATGACCAAACCAGTCTTCCCAGCCTTCGTTCCATCCTTCAACTAAAACAGCGTCGAAACCATTTGCAGCAGCAAAATCAATGTATTTTTTTACGTTAGCATTGTTTGCTCCGTGCGTTCCGTTTGGTTTTGCTTTCGCGAAATCTGTAACCCCCAATTGAACTGTTGGATAATCATTTGTGTAAGACCAAGAGCTTTTTCCTGTAATCATTTCCCACCAAACACCAATGTATTTTACTGGCTTAATCCAAGAAGTATTGTCAATTTTTGATGGATCGTTTAAGTTGTAAGTCATTTTTGAAGCTAAGATTTCTCTAGCATCATCGCTCACGATAATCGTTCTCCAAGGAGAGTGATTTGGCGCTTGCATGTGACCTTTGTCTCCTTTTGCATCTGGCGTTAACCAAGATTCGAAAACTAAGTTTTTATCGTCTAAATTCAAGTGCATACAAGAATAATCGATCAAAGCCGCTTCGTGTAAGTTGATGTAGATTCCTTCATTAGTTTTTAACATCAAAGAAGTCTGAACTCCTGTTGGAGAAAAAGATTTTTGAGAAACGTTTGCCGTATATGCTTTTTGAGATAAACCTCTAATTTCAGATAATTTTGATTTTGTATAATCGTATTCCTGTGTGTCATAATCTCCCGGAATCCAGAAAGCAGTATGATCTCCAGTCATTGCAAATTGAGATCTTTCTTCTTTGATTACAAAATAAGTAAGATTCTTTTGTGCTGGGAATTCATATCTAAATCCAAGTCCATCTTCGAATAAGCGGAAACGGATAATGATTTGTCTGTCTGTTCCTTTTTGGTTTAAAGTAACAGCCAATTCATTATAATGATTTCTGATGTGATCTACTTCTCCCCAAACTGGTTTCCAAGTTTCATCAAAAGTGGAAGTTTTTGTATCAGCAACTGTAAAGTCATTCAACAAAGATTTTTTGTCATCTTTAAGTTCAAGACCTAATTTGCTGGTTTTTACAACTTCTTTGTTTTTGTATTTTAAATTGTAAGTTGGAGTTCCGTCGTTTTGAAGAGAAAATTCCATTACGAACTTGCCTTCGGGTGATTTTAATTGTTGTGCTTCAGCGATTGAGCTAAAAGCAAACAAGATTAAACTTGCGAAAAATAAGTTTTTCATGTTTTTTAGATTTTTAGTGTATTGTAATTTAATTTATTTGTACAAATTTACTTGCAATTTCAGGTTTTCCATTAACAATAATTGTTAAATCTTGATCGCCGTCTACAGTAAATGTTGTTTCGTTATGATTTACAGCTACTTTCAAAATTTGATTTCTGAAATTAATTTTAAACGAATAGCCTTTCCATTCTTTTGGAATTTTTGGAGAGAAATGCAATTGATCATTTTTCACTCGCATTCCTCCAAAGCCTTCTACAATACTCATCCAGGTTCCAGCCATCGACGTGATGTGACAACCTTCTTCAACCTCTTTATTATAATCGTCCAAATCTAAACGAGATGTTCTTAAGTAGAAAGTATACGCCATATCCATTTTATCTAAAGCTGCTGCTTGAATCGAGTGCACGCAAGGCGAAAGTGAACTTTCGTGAACGGTAAATGATTCGTAAAACTCAAAATTGCGTTTTAATTCTTCTTTAGAAAAATGATCTTCGAAGAAATAGAAACCTTGTAAAACGTCAGCTTGTTTAATATATGGCGAACGCAATACGCGATCCCAAGACCATTTTTGGTTAATTGGACGCTGCGAACGATCTAAATCTTTTACCGGAACTAAATCTTTGTCTAAGAAACCATCTTGCTGTAAGTAGATTCCAAGTTCTTCAGAAATAGGGAAGTACATGTCGTCTGCTACTTTTTTCCATTCTTTGACTTCTTCTGCAGAAAGACTTACTTTATCCATCACTCTTTTGTGATCTGCAGGATATTCTGAAGCTACTTTTTCAATTTGTTCAGCAGCAAAATCAATACACCATTTTGCAATATAATTGGTGTAGAAATTATTGTTGATGTTGTTTTCGTATTCGTTTGGACCTGTAACTCCAAGGATTACATATTGATTTTTATCTTTAGAAAAAGAAGCTCTCTGATGCCAGAAACGCGCAATTCCGATTAAAACTTCTAATCCTTTTTCTGGAATATAAGAGTAATCTCCCGTGTAACGGTTATAGTTGTAAATTGCAAAAGCAATAGCGCCATTTCTGTGGATTTCTTCGTGTGTGATTTCCCATTCGTTGTGGCATTCTTCACCATTCATGGTAACCATTGGATACAACGCTGCACCGTTTTTGAAACCTAAATTATCCTTAGCATTTTCAATTGCTTTATCTAATTGATTGTAACGATACGTCAATAAGTTTCTTGCAACCTGCTGGTCTTTTGTTGCCATATAAAACGGAATACAATAAGCCTCAGTATCCCAATAAGTAGATCCACCGTATTTTTCTCCGGTAAATCCTTTTGGTCCAATATTTAAACGAGAATCTTTTCCTGAATAGGTTTGGTTCAATTGGAAAATGTTAAAACGAATTCCCTGTTGCGCTTTTACATCGCCTTCAATTGTGATATCTGACATTTCCCAGATTTTTGCCCAAGCATCGATTTGGTTTTGAAGTAAAGTATCATATCCTAAAGAAACAGCGGATTTAATTACTTTTTCGGCTCCAGCCAAAGTATTTTCGTGGTTTAAAGAAACCGTGTAAC
>RCUH01000785.1_pt1 | contig 28211 bp, 27 predicted proteins | sample 2166191 | NCBI WGS metagenome assembly RCUH01 (sample SAMN09932848, study PRJNA488358) | compost metagenome | feature: garden; material: soil; isolation source: compost soil in an enriched community after 214 h of incubation | place: Germany: Experimental Botanical Garden Goettingen | collected...
GCCCTGCTCTATGTTATTACGGCTCATAAAATCGCCATCTACATAATACAGTACCTCATCACTATCAATATTGCTATGATTGTATGGTGCAGGAATAGCTTTTGGATGATAATCGTACAACCTTGGACAGAAAGAACATACTACAAAAGTAGATGTCTCAAACGTTTGGTGTACCGGTGGCGGTTGGTGTACCCTACCAGTTATAGGCTCAAAGTTATGAATGCTAAAGCCGTACGGGAAATTGTACCCATCCCAGCCTACAACATCAAAAGGGTGTGTAGCATAAACAACTTCGTGCATCATGCCTTCCTTTTTAATTTTTATAAGGAAATCACCTTTTTCATCATAGGTTTCAAGTTCTTGCGGCAATTTAAAGTCCCTTTCGCAAAATGGCGAATGCTCTAAATGCTGTCCACTTGCATTTTTATAACGCTTTGGCGTGTAAAATGGCGCGATAGATTCTACATAAAACAAACGGTTATCTTCAGTATCAAAATCGATCTGATAGATCATACCGCGTGGTATAATAAGATAATCGCCATATTCAAATGGTATATTACCCATAAAGGTGCGCAGTTTCCCGGTTCCTTTATGTATAAAGATCATCTCGTCGGCATCGGCATTTTTATAAAAATAAGTGCGTAGCGATTTTCTTGGCGCAGCAAGTCCAATAATACAGTCGCGGTTTACCAGCATGGCCTTACGGCTATCCAGGTAATCATCTTCAGGTTTTAATTCAAAACCCTTAAACAGTAACGACTTGATATTCTTGCCTATTGCAATTTTAGGCTCTACAGAGTACGATTTTACAATCTCCTTTACCTGCGTTGGCCTGTGCACATGATACGACAGTGATGAGTGGCCGTGAAACCCCTCTGTACCAAAAAGCTGCTCATAATAAAGACCGCCTTCGGGTTTTTCAAACTGTGTATGTCTCTTTTGAGGAAAGTCCCCCAATTTATGATATATCGGCATTGTTGAAATGTATTAATTTAATGAATGTTAAACAGTTCCTAATACAAAGCAGCCTCACTCAGGATTTCTCTTGATGAGGAATTTTAAATAGCCTAATAAACCCTGCCATTGTGCATTCATTACACAAATATCGGAAAAATTTAATTTTTAGTGTGAGTTTTTGCGAAAAAATGAATTTTTGATACCTGTCTATAAAGTCAAAGGTCTTAAAGTCATAAAGTATTAGGTAGCCTTACTAATTTTAAGTAGACTAATAAGGAACCTAGTAGATTAAATTTTGAGATACATTCTCCTATTTAAACATACCTCTAAAAGCCAGATTAACTATTCCATCAAACCACCCCGGCTTTCAGCCACCCCTCCAAAGGAGGGGAAGAGCGGTATGTTAATTACAACATGAAGAACGTGAAGCTGATTCCCCTCCTTTGGAGGAGTACCCATAGGGCGGGGTGGTTAAATACGGTTAAGGATTTGCGATACAGATACAATCCTAAAACAAAAATCCCAACAGCAATGCTGTTGGGATTCATAAATATATTTGTGATTGTTGTTACTTCACCGATCTTGTTTTCATATAGCTTAAAGCATATACTACAGCATGAATTGCAGCAAATATTAATGAGAAATAGTATAACACATTATCATCTGCCTCACCGCCGTGGTGGTGAATGATCGCTACAATTATTAGCGATATTACCATACCAATACCAGAGATTGATACCATTTTATAGCTTTCTCCCGTAAAAGTACCTTTATTTAAGAAACTATTTTTCATACCATAGAAAAGATAAAGGTCAAAACCTATTATCATCCATACAATAAGCCTGATCCATGTATCTAATGGAAGGAATACCATCATGAACAAACAAACAGCAACACCTAAGATAGGCACCAATGGCACTAATGGTGTACGGAAAGCTCTTGGAGCATCCGGCATTTTTACACGCATAATTATTACACCCACACATACAAGGATAAAAGCAAACAGAGTACCAATACTGGTCATTTCTCCTACAACCCTTGCAGGTACAAATGCAGCAAATAAACTTACAAGCACCATAAACAGCATATTGTTTTTTGCAGGTGTTCTAAATTTAGGGTGAACATCAGAGAATACTTTTGGCATAAGTCCGTCTTTACTCATCGAGAAGAATACACGGCTTTGTCCCATAAGCATTACAAGAATTACCGACGCATATCCTGCAAGAATAGCGAGCAATATAAGGTTATTTAACCACGGATATGCAGGAGTAATCATACCTGCAGCATTAGCAGGACCCATTGCATCAATAGCAATTGCCACAGGAGCAATACCATCAGCTCCGGCAAATGCCTGGTAGTTTACAACACCTGTCATTACGTGAGCAAATAATATGTATAATAAAGTACAAATACCTAATGAAAGTAAAATACCAATAGGCATATCCCTTTTAGGGTTTTTAGCTTCCTGAGCTGCTGTAGATACCGCATCAAAACCAATATAAGCAAAGAACACAATAGCCGCCGCACGGATGATTCCGCTAAAACCAAACTCTCCAAAGGTTCCTGTGTTAGCAGGTATGTATGGCGTATAGTTTTCTGGTCTGATGTATTGCCACCCCAGTGCAATAAATACTAAAACAACTGCTACTTTAAGTACAACGATTATTCCGTTTACAAAAGCAGATTCTTTTGTACCTCTCATTAACACAAACGACATTACCATAACGATAAACACAGCCGGAAGGTTAATTATACCGCCCTCAAAAGGCGAAAGCATAAAGTCTGAATCTATATGAATACCATAATTCCCGAGAAACTTACCGAGGTACCGCGACCAACTAATGGATACGGTAGCTGCTCCTACTGCATATTCAAGCACCAAGTCCCAGCCTATAATCCAGGCTACAAATTCGCCCATAGTTGCAAACGAGTACGTATAAGCACTACCTGCAACAGGAATCATTGATGAAAATTCGGCGTAGCAAAGACCTGCAAAAATACAGCCAAATGCAGCCACAAGAAATGAAATAGTAATAGCCGGACCCGCATTAGATGCTGCAGCCAAACCTGTTATCGAAAACAGACCTGCCCCGATAATAGCACCTACTCCTAACGCTGTAAGGCCGCTTGCGGTAAGGGTTTTTTTAAGTCCCTTTTCAGATTCGGTTGCTTCGTCCAGCAATAAGTGTAATGGTTTTCTTTTCCAGATAGACATATAGTAGTAATTTGTTTTAAAGTGCCAAATATAGCTTTTTTAATAAAATTACGAAGGTTTTAACTAATTTATCTCAGAAAATGGATTTTTTGAATACATTATCGGTAAGCCGTTTCTTACCAAGGCTTTAAAGAATATTAGGAAAACAAAGGGATTTACAGCGTTTAAAAGTTTTTAATACGCTTAGCAATCACAAAAAGAATTAAAACCAAAAACCTACACTAACCCAGGTAAAGTGCTTGTTGGTTTCGGGTGACCAGCTGTGCTTTAATTGTACTGGTCCAATAACGGTTTCTAAACCATAACCCAATGCATATCCGCTAAACTCTGGTATAGAGAATAATTCACCTTCCTTATACAAATTAGTGCCTATGTTGGCATAATTGGCCGTTGCATTAAGGTGATGATTTTTATAAAACTCATAATCAAGTGTTACGCTACCTTTTATGTAGCTATTCCCGGAAAGGCTTAAAAAATCATAACCAAAAAACTGGCGAAAACTATTTGTCATATAATACCCATAGCCCCCAAGGAAAAAGTCGAATGATCCAGAACCCTCATTTCCAATCATAAAGCCGGTTTCTGCTCCAACATTAAGAGTGAAATTACATCCTAATTTTCTGGCTGCGCCAATCTCACCTTTTATTGTAGTAAAACGGTCGAAGGTATTAGTATAATCTGATGAATACGCGTAGGTTTTTGCCTCACCCGAGAAAAAATATCCTTCGCTCGGAAAATATTTATTATCGTAAGAGTCGTATTTTAAATACCCATAGGCAGAAACATAATCACTATCATCAAACACAGGCTCCACATCCTGCAAGGTTTCCGATTTTATTTTTAAATGCTTGTATTCTATACCGCCTCCCAACAAAAAGCTCTGTGCAAAAATGGTTTGTATATAAGCCTGGGTAGTGAAATCGGTAAAATCAATATTTACAGATTTTACACCTCCTATACCCTCAAACGGATCGGTAGCATATCCTGCAGCAATATTTCGGTTAAAACTGCTAAAATAGGAATGCAGCCCATAACTCAGATAAAACCCATTATCTATATAATAATCGAAATTATACCTAAAGTTATCTCCCAGTATAATGTCGAGGGAAGCCACATCATTACGCCATATGAGGTTTTTATGGGTATAGTTTACCAACAGGGCACTTTTGTAAAGTCCGTCGTAATGCAGTCCAAATTTTATATATCGATTTATAGGGTTTTCTTTTACCCTGATTTTGAGAACTTCACCATCTTCGTTTTGTTCAAAGCTATACGACAATGCTGTAAAGTTTTGTGTAGCGTTAAGACTCGTTATACCGTTATTAAGCTTATCGTAGCTTATCCTGGTTCCGGGCTTAAAGCTAAGCTTACCAATTACATACGATCGTGTATAGTTTTTCAATCCTTCTATTTGTATATGGTCTACACAGATAGAATCCTGCAGTGCAATGTGTTTTTTTTCTATCGGATGACCTATCCCTAACCCTTTTAGCTTATCGAATATTTTCCTTCCGGATTCTTCTCCTTTGTCAATAATTTGTCGCCCTTCCTCAAAAGATATAACGGTAAAACCAGCAATATCGGGTTTTATATAAATATCGGTAGCTTCACGCTTGCCTTCCATCTTCTGGATCATCTGGTAATTATTAATCTGCACCAAAACCCCCGTAGCGCCCTTAATCTGGTCACGGGTTTTTAATGGATCCTGCACATCTACACCAATAATAATATCGGCACCCATAGCGCGTACCTCTTCAATCGGGTAATTGTTAGTCACACCACCATCTATAAGCAGCTTACCATCAATCTCTACCGGAGAGTATAACGAAGGGAATGCGCCACTTGCCAGTATAGCATCGGGCAAAACACCTTTACGCAGCACTACTTCCTGCCCGGTTTCAATATCGGTAGCAATACAAACAAATGGAATTGGGAGTTTATCAAAATCACGCACGTAGCGCACATGGTCTGTAAGCCTGTTTACAGTAGTATAATTATAAAGACCTTTAGAAAATGCTGTTGGAAAACCTATCTTAAAATTTTTAAACGGTAATGAGAGCGCATACAGTTCGTCATTTCTTTTTTCGAAAAAGTTTTTTGACCCTCGCGGCGTAAAATCACGCAGCATGGCATCCGGGTCCAGCGAGTTAAAAATAGAATCGAGTTCTTTCGCCGAGTATCCTGCTGCATATAATCCGCCTATAATGGCACCCATACTGGTACCACCTATATAGGATATTTCCACACCCGCTTCTTCCAAAACCTTAAGCACACCAATGTGGGCAAGGCCTTTTGCCCCACCGCCACTAAGTACTACTCCAATTTTTGGTTTATCCTTCTTCTCCTGCGCCAAAACGGAGCCGAAAACAAGCAGGCATAACAGGAGAAACAGTTTTTTCATTGATTATTTATTCTTTGTTTGGTAAAACTCCGTAATTTTTTTTGCTTTACTAGGCCCTACCACTTTAGCAATTTCCTCTTCGGGTGCTGCTGTCATCCGTTTAACCGACTTAAAATGCTTTAACAACGTTACCATTGTTTTTTCGCCAATGCCGGGTATCGTTTCTACCGATGTTTGCAGTGCGCCCTTGCTTCGTTTATCGCGGTGAAAGGTTATACCAAATCGGTGCGCTTCATTACGCAGCTGTTGTATGATCTTTAATGTTTCAGATTTTTTGTCAAGATACATGGGTACCGAGTCGCCCGGGTAGTATATTTCTTCCAGTCTTTTAGCAATGCCTAAGATAGTAATTTTCCCACGTAATCCCAAGATATCAAGACTTTTTAATGCCGAAGATAATTGACCCTTTCCTCCATCTATAATAATAAGCTGTGGCAACGGTTCATTTTCATCCAACAGCCTCTTATACCTACGAAAAACAACCTCTTCCATCGAAGCAAAATCGTTAGGCCCTTCAACCGTTTTTATATTAAAATGACGATAATCTTTTTTACTCGCTTTACCATCCTTAAATACAACACAGGCTGCAACAGGATTGGTTCCCTGAATGTTCGAGTTATCAAAACACTCTATATGACGCGGTTCTTCAGGCAGGCGAAGGTCTTTTTTCATCTGCGCCATAATACGGTTCGTATGCCTGTCCGGATCTACTATTTTTTCCTGCTTAAGCTGATCCATACGATAAAAACGCGCATTACGTTCCGACAGGTCGAGTATGAGTTTTTTATCTCCCAGTTTTGGTACTGTAACATTTACGTTTTCACCTAAATTCAATGGAAAAGGCACCAGTACTTCTTTCGATTTTAACTGAAAACGCTCTCGTAGCTCTACCACTGCAAGTTCCAGCAGTTCTTCATCCGGCTCATCCAGTTTTTTCTTTATCTCCATTGTATGACTACGGATAATTGCTCCGTGAGATACCTGTATAAAGTTTACATACGCTGTGCTTTCATCCGAAATTATGGTAAACGCATCAAGATTAGAAATACGCGGATTAAACACCGTACTGCGTGCCTGGTAATTTTCCAGTACTTCTATCTTTTCTTTTATATTCTGAGCTTCTTCAAAACGCATATCGGCAGCAAGTTCCTGCATGTGCTTTTTAAAGTCTTTAAGGCTTTCTTTAAAATTTCCCTTTAAAATTTCGCGAATGGCATTTACATGCTCCATATACACGCTCAAAGGTTCATGCCCTTCACAAGGCCCTTTACAGTTCCCTAAATGAAACTCCAAACACACTTTGTACTTGCCCGAGCGAATGTTAGCATCGCTAAGATCGTAGTTACAGGTACGTAATGGGTATAATTCCTTTATAAGATCCAAGAGTGTGTGTACCGTTTTAAAGCTGGTGTACGGTCCAAAATATTCCGATCCGTCTTTTATAATTTTTCGTGTAGAAAATATTCTCGGGAAAGGTTCTTTCTTAATGCATATCCACGGATAAGTCTTATCGTCTTTAAGTAATATGTTGTAACGGGGCTGAAGCTTTTTAATCAGGTTGTTTTCCAACAGTAATGCTTCGCTTTCCGTAAGCACAACAATGTGCTTTATTGAGGCAATTTTTTTTACCAGCACATTGGTTTTCCCGTTGTCGTGTACCTTGTTAAAGTAAGACATTACCCTTTTTTTAAGGTTTTTTGCCTTACCTACATAAAGCAGTTTGTCATCTTTATCAAAATACTGATATACACCCGGATTATCAGGTAAGGTTTGTATTTGAAGTTCAAGAGGAGTACGCATATTGCAAAGTTAAAAACAAATCGGCAATCTTGGGTTACAAAACTATTTGATTATTGGGTAATTGTTGGTTATCATTTTTCACGCTGCTGCTTCCCCTCCTTTGGAGGGGAAGTCAGAACGAAGTATAAGTCAACTAAACTAATAAATTATCTAGACTCTAAATAGTTTCTTTAAATATTTACATGGGACTTTATTCATCAAACCACACACACTACCAAAATTTCCCTATTTTTATACTTTCGCAAAGCATATGGCAGAACACAGAAATATTACAATACTTAAAGAGCAGGTTTTACCCGGCGAGAGCAAAACCATTACTATGGAAATTGCCCGCCTGCACACCATGACAAAATTAAAGATCCCGATAATAGTAGAGCGATCTAAAATAGATGGTCCCGTAGTGCTTTTTAGTGCAGGACTTCATGGCGATGAGATTAACGGTATCGAAATTGTACGCCAGCTCATTGTCCGAAAAATAAACAAACCAAAACGAGGTACCATTATTTGCATTCCGGTAATCAACATATTTGGGTTTGTAAATAAAAGTCGTGAGTTTCCCGATGGGCGTGACCTCAACAGGGTATTCCCCGGAAGTAAAAACGGTTCGTTAGCCAGTCGTTTTGCTTATTTTCTGCTAAAAGAAATCATCCCCAATGTAGATTATTGCATCGATTTCCATGCCGGTGGTGCCAGCCGATTTAATGCACCCCAAATACGAATTGTACCCGGTAACGAAGAGCTTAAAACCCTTGCCGATGTTTTCAATGCCCCCTTTACTCTTTATTCCAAAAATATTACCGGCTCTTTCAGGAGTTCGTGTACCAAACTTGGTGTAAAAATGTTGTTGTTTGAAGGCGGTAAATCACTCGACATCAATCACGATATAACCCACGAAGGTGTTCATGGTGCTAAGCGTTTCCTGCAGCATTTTGATATGCTTGCGCCACGAAAAAAACCACTCGAAGCTACCACACCTACACTTTACATCGATAAATCGGGATGGATACGTGCAAGGCATTCAGGGCTTTTTCAGCATAAAGCACAGGCAGGCCAGTTTGTACATAAAGGCGAAGTAATTGCCTTTATAACCGATCCTTTTGGCAAATTCGAACAAAAAGTAAAAGCACCAAATAGCGGTTATATTATTAATGCAAACGATGCTCCCATAGTATACCAGGGCGATGCCATTTTTCATATTTCGCAAAACAGTGTCTAATTCTTCATTCAAAAATCACATAACCTTACTATGACTAAACAAGAACTTCGCGTAAAATACAAGAACCTCAGGCAGGCAATGTCTCTTGAAGAAATACAAGATAAAAGCCTGGATATAGCCAATAACTTGTTGGATCTGAACATTTGGCAGCACATTTATTTTCATGTTTTTCTTACTATGGAAGAACAACACGAAGTACACACCGATTTTATTTTAAATATACTGGCAGGAAAAGACAAAGAGGTAATTGTATCGCGAACCGACTTTGAGCATTTTAAAATGATCCATTACCTGCTTACCGACAATACCCGACTGATAAAAAACCAATATGGTATTCCGGAACCTGCAGACGGCATCGAAGTCCCTTCTAAAAGAATAGATGTCGTATTTGTACCATTGTTGGCTTTTGATGAAAATGGGCAGCGTGTAGGCTACGGAAAAGGCTTTTACGATCGTTTTCTGGAAGAATGTAAACCGGAAGTCATCAAGATAGGATTGTCCTTTTTTACAGCCGAAGAAGAGCCTATAGAAGCCAACCTTACCGACATACCATTGGATTACTGTATAACTCCAGATAGGATATACAGATTCAAATAATCCATTGTAGGGTTAGCAACCTAAAAAAGAAGCAGGCTATTTAGCAAATGCTTTTTTATTGAATACAATAAGGATACCTACAGCTACAGAAATAGCCGCATCAGCAATATTAAAAATAGCATTAAAAAAGGAGAAATGCTCGCCGCCCCAAATAGGGAACCAAGACGGGAAATTACCTTTAAATAAAGGGAAATAAAGCATATCTACTACTTTACCATGAAAAAGTGTCCCGTATGGGTTATCAGAGAAAAGTGTTGCTACCTGTCCATGGCTATGGTCAAATATTAATCCGTAAAAAACAGAATCGATAATATTACCAAAAGCACCTGCAAGTATAAGCGCTATCGAAACTATTAAAAAGTTAGATTGTCTTTTTTTAATGGCATCATTAAGCCACCAGCCTATTCCTACTACAGCAAATATCCTAAAAATAGTAAGCGTAAGTTTACCGCCCAGCCAACTAGGCAGTTCTGCACCCCAGGCCATTCCTTCATTCTCTATAAAGTAAATCTGGAACCAGTCAAACACCCTTACCCTTTCTTCTATCATAAAGTGTGTCTTGATATAAATCTTTGATATTTGATCTACCAGCAATACAAGGATAACGATAAGATAGGCTTTCTTTAAGGACATTTTTTTAAATTTTACCCGCAAAAATAATGGAAAATAATTATAGAAGCATTTTTAAAGATACTAATTACAGTAATTTTCACAATAATGCTTCAACAAGCACAGCATAACCCTTCTCCAAAGGCAGAACTAACTGCACTTACAAATTTTCTTTTTGACTGTTTGAGCAGGCAGGCTTGAATGTTCCCTTTTGGCACAATTAACCACCCCGCCCTACGGGCACCCCTCCAAAGGAGAGAAATGAACTACACTCATTCATTCAGCAGATCTCACATTATTTTGTCATCCTGACAAAGGAAGGATCTCAATTGTTAGTAGCGATTTTAGACTTCACTCGAAATACCCTCATTCTAAAACAAAAAAAGGCTGCCCGATTAAAGACAGCCTGGTTATTTTTATGCTAAATAAAAGATTATTTCTGCATGTTTTTTGCCTCGATGCTCATAGTAGCATGGGGTACAAGCTTTAATCTTTCTTTATTGATAAGCTTTCCGGTTACTTTACAAACGCCATAAGTCTTGTTTTCAATTCTTACAAGGGCATTTTTAAGGTCACGGATAAACTTCTCCTGACGAATAGCCAGCTGAGAGTTTGCTTCTTTAGACATTGTTTCGCTACCTTCTTCGAACGCTTTAAACGTAGGCGACGTATCGTCTGTTCCGTTATTAAGGTCGTTCATGTAGGCGCTTCTTATCAGGTCAAGATCCGCTTTCGCTTTATCAATTTTCTTAGTAATCAATTCTTTAAACTCTGCAAGGTCTGCATCAGAGTATCTTATTTGCTCATCTACCATTGTCAATCTATTTTGAGATTAATAATAAAGTTTTTATGTCGTCAAATTCTATTTCTATTCCTTCCGCAATTTCTTCTTTAAATATCAGTTCATCGGTAAGCGTTTCCGATTTAATATAATCTTCATTCGCCATAACGGCTTCCTGTAAGATTATATTGTCTTTCAGGTATACTTTAATCCTGTCAGTCACTTCAAAACCAGAATCTTTACGGATATTCTGAATCCTGTTTACCAGCTCTCTGGCAACGCCTTCTTTCCTTAATTCATCAGTCAGTGTAATGTCTAAAGCTACGGTTATACCGCCTGCATTTGCTACCAGCCACCCAGGTATATCCTGCGATGAGATCTCTACATCTTCAGATGTTAAAGTAATACTTTTTCCTGACACTTCTACATTAAGCTCACCGGTCTTATCCAGTTGCGTTATCTGTTCTTGCGACAGATTTTGTATCTCTTTGGAAATCAATCCCATATCCTTACCAAAACGTGGTCCAAGTGCTTTAAAATTAGGCTTAATTTGTTTTACAAGCACTCCGCTTGCATCATCCATAAGCTCTATTTCTTTTACATTAACCTCAGCCATAATTAGTTCGGCTACTGCTTCAATCTCTGCCTTCTGATTCGCGTCAAGCACTGGTATCATTACCTTTTGCAAAGGCTGGCGTACCTTAATCATCTCTTTTTTCCTTAGCGAAAGTACAAGTGACGATATGGTTTGCGCCTTCTGCATCCTGCTTTCCAGCGATTTATCAACAAAGTTATCAGCATATGCCGGAAATTCGGCCAAATGTACGCTGTCATATCCTTCTAATTGTGAAGCCTGTGTTAAATCTTTATAAAGTCTGTCCATGAAAAATGGAGCTATAGGCGCGCTTAATTTCGCCACAGCAACAAGACAGGTGTATAGTGTTTGGTAAGCTGCAATTTTATCCTGTGCATATTCACCTTTCCAAAAACGCCTTCTGCATAAGCGAACGTACCAGTTGCTCAGGTTTTCCTGAACAAAGTCTGATATTGCCCTGGCTGCCCTTGTAGGCTCATATTCGGTATAAAAACTGTCTACATCTTTTATAAGTGTGTTTAGTTCGCTTAATATCCATCGGTCAATTTCCGGGCGTTCTGCAAGCGGAACCTCAGGCTCAGCATACGTAAACTTATCGATGTTCGCATACAATGCAAAAAACGAGTATGTGTTGTATAGCGTACCAAAGAACTTCCTGCGTACCTCAGCAATACCTTCAATATCAAACTTAAGGTTGTCCCATGGGTTCGCGTTGCTTATCATGTACCAACGGGTAGCATCAGGACCATATTCGGCAAGGGTAGTAAACGGATCTACTGCATTACCCAGCCTTTTAGACATTTTTTGCCCGTTTTTATCCAGTACCAATCCGTTAGAAACTACATTCTTATAAGCTACCTTATCAAAAACAAGCGTAGCAATAGCGTGTAATGTATAAAACCATCCACGAGTCTGGTCTACTCCTTCGGCAATAAAATCGGCAGGGAAAGCCTTATTATTGTCAACCATTTCTTTGTTCTCGAACGGATAATGCCATTGCGCATACGGCATAGCACCACTATCAAACCAAACATCAATAAGATCGCTTTCACGTTTCATTGGTTTGCCATTCGGCGAAAGTAAAACGATATTATCTACTACATTTTTATGCAGGTCGACAAGATCATAATTTGCCTCGCTCATGTTGCCCGGTTCAAACCCTTTAAACGGATTTTCTGCCTGAACACCTGCAGCAATTGCTTTTTCTATCTCGTTGTACAGTTCTTCTACAGAGCCTATAACTTTAACTTCCGATTTATCCTCAGTAACCCATAACGGCAACGGAATACCCCAGTAGCGCGAGCGCGACAGGTTCCAGTCGTTAGCATTTTTAAGCCAGTTACCAAAACGTCCCTCTCCGGTAGCTTTAGGCTTCCAGTTAATGGTTTCGTTAAGGTCGAACATACGGTCTTTAACCTCGGTTATCTTAATAAACCAGCTGTCTAATGGGTAATATAATAAAGGCTTATCGGTTCTCCAGCAGTGCGGGTAACTGTGCACATACTTTTCTACTTTAAACGCCTTGTTTTCTTCTTTTAATCGAATAGCGATCTCCACGTCTACAGAACGTTCCGGAGCTTCGCCATCATTGTAATATTCGTTCTTTACATATTTACCGGACAGGTCACCCAATCCAGAGATAAATCTACCCTGAAGGTCTACAAGTGGCACAGGGAAACCATTAGCATCCAGTACAAGCATTGGCGGAACTTCCGGCGTAGCTTCTTTGGCTGCCTTGGCATCATCTGCACCAAAGGTTGGCGCGGTGTGAACTATACCTGTACCATCTTCGGTCGTAACGAAATCTGCTGCTATCACACGGAAAGCATTCTCCGGAGTTTGGTATGGCAATACATATTTAAGCAACTGCTCGTAACGAATACCTACCATATCTTTTCCTTTGGCTTCTGCCAAAATCCTGAATGGTATATTTTTATCTCCTTCTTTAAAGTTCTCAAAGTCGGTTTCTTCGCTGCTTTCAAAATAACCCTTACCAAACTGTTTGCCTACTAAGTTTTTAGCCAGCACAACGTTTATAGGTCGGAATGTATATTGATTGAACGTTTGCACCAAAGCATAGTCTATGTTTGGCCCAACAGTTAATGCAGTATTACTTGGAAGTGTCCACGGTGTAGTCGTCCATGCCATGATATCTACATCGCCAAAACCTGTAAAGGCCTGTGGCAGAGTATCGGCAATGGTTTTAAACTGCGCTACAATGGTAGTATCTGTAATATCGCGGTAGGTTCCCGGTTGGTTTACCTCGTGCGAGCTTAGTCCGGTACCCGCTTTTGGCGAATACGGTTGTATGGTATACCCTTTATATAGTAAATCCTTATCGTAAATTTGTTTTAGCAGCCACCAAACCGATTCCATGTATTTGGGCTTGTAGGTAATGTATGGATCTTCCATATCTACCCAGTAGCCCATTTTTTCGGTAAGGTCATTCCATACGTCGGTATAGCGCATAACGGTACGTTTACACGCTTCGTTGTACTCTTCTACCGATATTTTTGTTCCAATGTCTTCTTTAGTAATTCCAAGTTCTTTTTCGGTACCCAGCTCTACCGGAAGTCCGTGGGTATCCCATCCTGCTTTACGCTTTACCTGAAAGCCTTTTTGAGTTTGGTAACGGCAAAAAATATCTTTAATGGCACGTGCCATAACGTGATGAATACCAGGTAGTCCGTTTGCAGAAGGCGGCCCTTCATAAAACACATATTGCGGTTTGCCCTCGCGGGTGGTTACGCTTTTTTCGAATATATTTTCCTTTTTCCAGAAATCAAGCACTTCGCTTGCTACAGTGGGCAGGTCAAGCCCCTTATATACAGTAAATTCCTTACTCATTTTGTATGCCTTGTAAAAATCAATTTGCGAAAGTAATGATTTTTTTTGTGCAATGGTAATTATGGCCCATTATGTGAAACAGATAACGATTTCGTAATGAAATTATCTGCTTTGGCATTAAAAAGTCTACACTCAAAATTATAGGGAAACAACCCACTTATAAAAAGTATTAAGTCGTCCCGCCAAAGCGGGACTTTTTTATTTGGACACTATATTACCTCCCTCGTTTAAACCCGTTGTTTTTACCATTCGTCGATAAAAATACGCAATTCAAGGGTTTTTTTTAGCATCTGTAAGCAATCCCTTATATTTGGTTATTAACCCTTGTAAGGCGTTTGCCAACAATTAAATCCCCCAGTTTATGAGCATTCGTTCATGTTTTCTTATTGACGATGATGATGATGACCGCGACATATTTGCCCTCGCCCTGCAAAAGGCTAATGGTGAAAATGAATGTATTATGGCAAAAAATGGCATCGATGCCGTTAAGATAATTAATGAAGAAAACTTTACGCCTACCTATATTTTTGTAGATCTTAATATGCCTTTAATGTCGGGCAAGGAATGTTTGCAGGTATTAAAAAAGAGTCGGTTTGCCCGCATTCCGGTTATAGTATACACCACCTCATCCAACACTAAAGATATTGAGGAAACACAACGGCTTGGTGCAACACATTATCTTGTAAAACCCACAAGTGTAAGTATCCTGAGCCGTATTTTAACCAACTTGTTTAACGGAGGAAAACTGCCCTATTACCTTTGCAGCGAAACAGTATAAGCTTATAAATCAGCATATTCATTGTAAACAATGCTTTAAATTGACTATCTTTACAACATTCAATTTCTTAGCATAATCGATCGTATGCAAAACATTTCTTTAAGCAACAACACCCAAACATCCAGCTTTAATAAAGATATTATGGAAGGGTTTCCGATTGCCGTTTATATGTGCAACCCAAAAGGAGAGATAACTTTTTACAACCATGCTGCTGCAACATTATGGGGGCGCGAACCGGAAGCAGGAAAAGACATATGGTGCGGATCCTGGAAAGTTTATGATTCGGACGGAGCTAAACTCCTGCCAAACAAATACCCTGCTGCGCTCGCTTTAACAGAAAAATCGCCTCATACTCCTGAAGAAATTATAGTTGAACGTCCAGATGCCTCACGAATTCATGTACAGCCATACATTACCACTATTACCGACATCGATGGTTCCATAACAGGTGTTCTTGTTACCCTGACAGACACTACCGAAAAGCATAAGAACAAACTACTATCACAACAACTCGAACAAAAAATAGACGAAGTACAAGACTATTCAATACTTCTGCTGGATAGCAATGGATATATAATTAGCTGGAACAAAGGAGCCGAAAAAATTAAAGGTTATAAGGAAAATGAAATTTTAGGAAAAAGCTTCAGCTCATTTTATCTGAATGAAGACCGAGAAAATAATTTACCCGAAACATTTCTTGAAAAAGCACGCGCAAAAGGACGTGCCAAACACGAAGGATGGCGTATCCGAAAAGACGGTACAAAATTTTGGGGATGTGTTGTAATTACAGCGTTGCACGATGAGCATAACAACATCATTGGTTTCTCTAAAGTAACACGCGATCTTACCGAAAGAAAACTATCCGAAGACCAGCTTAAAAATTATGCTTTAGATATAGAGTTTCGTAGCAAGCAACTCGAAGAATATGCCTATATAGCATCGCACGACTTACAGGAACCGCTCAGGAAAATTCAGGTTTTTGGCGAAATGCTCGAAAATAGTCTTGAAGACAAAGAGGCAATGCTGCATTATATCGAGAAGATAAATTCGTCGGCCAGACGAATGACCACACTTATTAAAGATGTACTTAAATACTCTCAGCTATCACGTGCCGAAGAGCTTTTTGAAACTACTAATCTTAATGTAATTCTGCAAAATGTACTCGAAGATTTCGACCTGCTCATAGAACAGCAAAATGTAACAATTGTAGGCACAATCCTGCCTACACTAAAAGGCATTCCCATACAGCTGCATCAGTTATTCTCCAATCTTATAAGCAATTCTATAAAATTTAGAAAACCCAATCCGCTAATCGAAATTTTTACCGAAACTCCCGGAGAAGATGAAATTGAAAACGATCCGTTGCTAAACAGCGGAACACCTTATGTAAAAATTATATTTAAAGACAATGGCCTTGGTTTTGAACAGCAGTACGACGACCAGATATTTAAAATGTTTAAGCGACTGGGCAATACTCCAGGTACCGGCATAGGACTTGCGCTTTGCAAAAAAATAGTAGAAAACCACAATGGCAGCATTAGTGTTACCAGCCAGCCTAACGAAGGCACAACATTTACTATTTTTATGCCGTTGGTATAGGTTTACAAACCAACTAATAATGCTTAAGTTTGTGAATTACTTTTATCCGAATGAAAAAATACATCTACTTACTACTCGCACTTATTACGTTTGCTACATCCCAAGCTCAGGAATTTAAAACCCTTACCTATTTTATAAACGATACTATAGAACTTCAGCTCGACCTGTTTTTACCCAAAACAAAGAGTACGGAAAAACTGCCACTAATTATTCATGTACATGGCGGAGGCTTTGCTGTTGGCGGTCGTGAATGGGGACATCATATTTCAAAATATGCAGCCAGTAAAGGTTATGCGGCTGCATCTATAAGCTATTCGTTATACATGAAAGGGAAAAACTTTAGTTGTAATGGCTCACTTCCCGAAAAAATTAAAGCCATACAAATTGCAGCGAATCAACTACAACAGGCAGTAATTTTTTTCCATAAAAACAAAGATGTTTTTAATATAGATACTGATAAAATATTCCTTTCGGGCAGCAGTGCCGGAGCAGAAGCCGTATTACACGCCGCTTTTTGGGACAGCAAAATGATGAAAGTATACCGCGACAGGCTTCCGGAAGGCTTCAAGTATGCAGGAGTCATTTCAGGCGCAGGAGCCATAATGGATCTTAACCTTATCAATAAAAACAATCTTGTACCTGTACTGTTGTTCCACGGCAGCAGCGACACTACAGTTCCTTATGCTACGGCAGCACACCATAACTGCGCTCCAAATTCATCCGGATGGCTTATGCTATTTGGTTCCTACTCCATTTACAATCATATAATAACTCTCAATGGAAACACTAAGCTAATTACCTATTGCGGTGGTGCACACGAATACAGCGACGAAGTTTTTGCCAAAACCCCTCAATTGGCAGTAGACTTTATGAACGGAGTACTGAATAAAGAAAAACAACAATCCCACATCATTGTACCTACCGGAAAAACCAATGAGAACGACACTTATAAGTTTTGCGATTAATAGAAGACTCTCTTCCTAAAAGTCGTGTATTCGTACAAATTTTACTTCCATAAATAAGCAACACACCCCTAGCCCCTCTCAAGAGGGGAACTAGCTTCACTCACACTAAGTAGTATGAGTAATAAGGTTTGAGTGTTCCCCTCTTGAGAGGGGTTAGGGGTGTGTCTTATTAATTCCAATGTTAAGTTTTATCTCACAACGAAAGACTTAACATTGAAACCCTGTTTTTCTATTTCCCATACGTTAATTTTGCGTTATCAAATTGTAAATCAAACCGCATTATCCATGAACAGAACAGACTTAAGGTTAGTAGAATTTTCTGTAACCAAAAAAGTAAAATCAAAAAAAAGTAAAAAATCTACTTCTAAAAAAATAAAAGCAATAGGTTATTTCCACATCTGGGGAACCAATGTTGACAAAAAAGGTAATGAAAAATTCTTTGCTCTTGTTGAAGATGCAAATACAGGAAATCTTATAGAAATAGATTCAAAATACGTTCGTTTCTTAACTGATGACCAGGTAGAAACATTATACGAAATGGCAGAAAAAGTATTGCTTGCAGACGAATTGGTTGAAACAACCGAAGTAGCCGAAGCAGCAGCAGAATAGCCAAACGCAAAATACCCCCAAAAACACGAAAAACAATTGCCATCTCTGTCCCCAGGATGGCAATTTGCTTTTATAGCTATACTTAATGATAGTAACCATTTGTATAATTACCCTTAACTTTGCAACAGTAAACCTGCAGGAGCTCATTAAAACAGCTTCTGCATTCAATAAAAGTACAGATGAAAGTAGAGATATGGAGCGACATTATGTGTCCGTTTTGTTATATAGGTAAAAAAAGATTTGATGATGCATTAGCTCAGTTTGAGCATAAAGACCAGGTAGAAATAGTTTGGAAGAGCTTTATGCTGTCGCCAGAATTAAAAACGGATCCGTCTAAAAACATAAACCAATTTCTTGCGGAACACAAAGGCATAAGCCTTGAAGAAGCAACCGGAATGAACGACTATGTAACCAACATGGCAGCACAGGCAGGGTTAACATACGATTTTAGCAAAGCCGTTGTAGCCAATAGCTTTAACGCCCACCGATTTAGCCATTTCGCGAAACAATATGGCAAGCAAAATGAAGCCGAAGAGAAACTATTTGCCTCCTATTTTACCCAAGGCAAGAACATAGACGATGCCGAAACACTTATGGCAATGGCAGCCGAGCTGGAACTGGACGTTACCAAACTTGCCAATGTAATGGGAAGTGGTGCTTACGCAAAAGACGTTATGGCAGATATTGACGAAGCACAGGAACTGGGCATTCGTGGCGTTCCGTTTTTTGTATTGAACAGAAAATATGCAATTTCAGGAGCACAGGAAACAGCCGTGTTTTTAGATACCCTTCAAAAAGCATTCGCTGAAGAAACAAAGTAATAAATACACTGTCATTCTGAATGAAACGCAGTGACATGAGGAATCTCATATAAATAAAAACCGCCCCTAATTAGAGGTGGTTTTTTTATTGTATACACCTAATAAAAACTCTTCTTACTTACCGTTCTGTTTACATCGATTACATAAAACAAAGCCTGAATATCATTCATATGCAGGGTAAAATCGGTAAACTCGGGGCTATCGTTAAGCGAGTGGCAAACAACGGTGCCTTCCTCAACGTTATGCTCGATAATTTCTTTAAGCAAAGGCATCTTACTTTGCGTCGTATAAATAACCCAATAGGGGAAATCACGAAAACGAAGCTTGCCTTTCCAATGATGGCGTTGCAGCTCGCGAGTAGACACTATACTGTTACGGGTAATAGCAGCGCTGCTGCCATCGTCCATACTATCACCATTAACACGAAACGCCACATAGCGCCCCTGTACGGGCTTATCTACAAGAATACCATGCTGACTAAGATCCATTAAAAAATCGGCATCCTGATAGCTGCTTAAAAACCCTGCCTGAATATTAAACTCAGCCAAAGGCATAAGCATATAATACTGCCCGTTAGGCAGCTCAATGAACTTATTGCCGTTTTTATTCTCAAAATCGTCATTCGATTTTACGATGTGCTGCTCATTAACCGATTTAAGATATACACTTTCAGGCTCTAACACCTTGTGTAATATTTCACTTTTAGATTTCGGAATCGGTTTTCCCTTTTCATAATTAATAATCGTCTCACGGCTCGACCCGATAAGGTCACCCAACTCCTTTTGAGTAAGGCCAAGCTGCTCACGCTTCTGCTTAATCTCTAATCCATCCATAATCAAAACTTTAGCTATTGTGAAAATAAATTTCACACAAAAGTGTAAAATTTAACATTAACTTATTTTGCAATGTGGAATATTCCACTTAAATTTGCATCATACTTCAACAAAGATACACAAAAATGCGAAATAAAGGTATAATAGCCAAAGAAATTGTGGAACTAAGTGAAATAAGATCAGCATATAACCACTACTTAGGTTCGCACAGAGGTTTAACTGAAGTTGAAAATACCACACAGGTACAACAAAATAAAACAATAGTAACGGCAGCACTCCGTACCCTATATGCAGAGTTGACAAAGGCTGACAGAGAAAATAACATTTCCCCTGAAGCAAAAACAAAAACAATACAGCACAGTGAATTAGAGAAAAATGCAATAATGCACTTTAACCGCGATAACCGATTTACAATAACCGAGTAGCATGAAAAAAACCTTTCGAAAACTAAGGCAGGTAGATAAAAGCCTCCGAAAATGTAAAAAAGAACTCCAAAACATTCAGGAATTGCCCTTTTACACCCTCTTTAAACAGGAAACACAGCGCAGCACCGATGAAGAAACACTAAACATAACAATACAGGAGCTAGCTCGCAAAAAGGCACAACTTTTAGAAAAACTAAAACAAAAAATAGTAGCCACTCAGCATTCAATAGCCAAACAGGCAGCCTGAGTAAGTCTTCCCCTCCTTTGGAGGGGTGGCTGAAAGCCGGGGTGGTTAAATCCACACTAAACAGATAATAAAAACCAGAATCTTTCAATCTTAAATCATAAATACAATGACAATTACAGGAACAATCGAAACCATTGAGTACCGCAACACAGCAGGCCACGAGAAAAAAGTAGTAACCCTGGTACCCGATCACCGCCAGCGTGCCTTTGTAGAATTTAGAGGACGCCGTATGGCTGACCTCGACCGCTACAAAGAAAACGACGAAATACAGGTAGCTGTAACCTTGGAAGGTAAAATATCCAAAAGCAGCGGAATCCAATACAACAACCTTGTAGCACAGGAGGTCATCCTACCGAATTAAACAAAAGGGTAATATCCGTAAACCTTCCCCTCTTTTGGAGGGGTGCCTGAAAGCCGGGGTGGTTTATTTAAAATAAACTTAACCCAATCACTTGTCATTCTGAGCGTAACGCAGTGAAGTCGAAGAATCTCTTTGTTAGATTTGAGATTTGCTTTGCCAGTCGGCTTTCAGCCTCTAGTCTCCCTCTGGTCGAAATGACAAACTTTGGATATCAGACCACCAAACTTTCCTCCTAATCTTTCAATTATTTTAAATCAATCATTATGGAAAACAACAAATCAAAACAAGAAGAATACACTTTAAAAATACTAGAGCAATTACAAAACCTGTTTGAAGAAGAAAACGAAAACCGCATTAACATAACCGATCTGGAAGACAACAACAATGCAGCCGACTTTTTCCATTCCCTGGCAAATCTTGCACCAGCAGTAGTCTATTCAAAACTCACCCAAAAAGAAGTAGGATCACTCGATTTTAACCAGCTAGCTAACAAGCTGTGTTTTCAAAACGTAATTATTAAACAAGAGTAATCTTTTTCCTCTATCCTCCAAAATGCGAGGTTGATTTACCAAAATAGGAACATCCGAGTGAAGCTAAGGCCTTAAACTTCGTGGCGTAAGCAAATCAGGATTTGAGACGTTAAGAAAGATTTGCTGTTTGAAGCGAAGCAAGTTCAAATCTTTTAGTCGAAAATCTTGATTTGCAGCCTAAGAAGCTCAGCCTTGAATTTTTGGTTCTTTTGTTTCAAGACAAAAGAACAGTCAACAATAACTCAATTTTAAATTTTAAATGACAAGATCATGTGTTACAAAATCAAAGGCATTATCACCGCCATAGGCGAAATAAAAACCACCAAATTAGGTACAGCAGTACAGCAGCTTCATTTTGAGCAGGAAACCGGAAAGATATTTTACCCTTCTGCATTAGGAACCAAAATCGAGGTATTAAGCGACTTCCTACCGGGCGATGTCGCCGAACTCGAATTCCACATAGCAGGCTCAAAAGGCACTTATAACAATGTAATAATCGACAGTATAGTACGAGTATAATGGCATTAACCGATCAGCCTTACCTGCCCCTTTATGTAGACGATTGGATGAACAACAACAAACTAAAAATGTGTTCGCCTGCCGCACATGGATTAATGGTTTCGATCATGTGCATAATGCATAAGGAAAAAACATACGGCAGGGTTTTGCTTAAGCAAAAGTTTAAGCAAACGCCGAGCAACGTTAAGAATTTTGCTTTACAAATTGCCAAGCTCAGTGCTTTTGACATTGCCGAAATAGAAAAGCCATTTGACGAACTTATTGCAGAAGGATCGTTAGAAATAGAAGAAAACTACCTTATATGCCCCCGCATGGTACGAGACTTCGAAACTTCAGAAAAGCGAGCAATAGCAGGGCGTAAAGGCGGTACAACACCTAAAATAAAAAAACAAATTAAAGCAAAACCCAAAGCAAAAGGCGAAGCAAACACTGTAAATGAAATTGTAATTGAAGATGTAAATGTAAATGCAGTTGAAAAAGGAAAAGAGGGTATGGGAGAAAAACCAAATGTGGTTTACCCGTTCGACTCGGATGCTTTTACCGAACAGTGGGCAGTCTGGAAGCAGTACCGGGCAAAAGAGCACAAGTTCAGGTTTAGGTCGGTTATGAGCGAACAGGCAGCACTAGCCGAACTGGGCAGCCTGGCAAACGGCCGCGAAACCAATGCCATAGCAATAATGCACCAGAGCATTGCCAAAGGCTGGAAAGGATTTTTTGAACTGAAAAATGACAATGGAACCACAAAACCGCCTGCCGGAAAAGGCAAAGTTCAGTATAGCGACGATTTCAAACGAAAGATTGCTGAGCGTTTACGGTCCGGCTAACTGCATGCGCCACGCAGGGAAGCTAAGCACTATCGAAAAGGCAATGAACACCACTGCACCTACCCTGGGAACGCTGCAGCGTGAAAAGGGAACCGATTTTACCATCGGGCTGCTCATGGGATGGTTGGTGTACCTCAACGACATCCTAAACCTGAACAAACCTATGACCGAAGACCAGATCGAGCTTTGTGCCATAGAAGTAACCGACACGTTTTACAGCTTGAAGATGAGCGATCTGACCTTTTTGTTTCGAAAGATCATTAGCGGACACTACGGCGAGTTTTACGAAAGCCTTACGATACCAAAGGTGCTAACCTTTTTCCGTGATTATTTTGATGAACGCTGCCTTTATGCCGAACAGCAGGCTATTCGCTCCCACGCCGACTTTGCCAGCGACGAAACCTTTAATTACTCCGGTAACTTAAAACGGGTATTCAATGGCAACAGTAAAAAGAATTGATCTGACGATTTGTTGATTCGTTCAGCATGAGTAAGCCTTCCCCTCCCTTGGAGGGCTGCCGAAGGTGGGGTGGCGGTTTGTCATTTCGACCGAAGCGCAGCGAAGTGGAGAAATCTCGACTCTAACAAAGCAAGAACAATCGTTCTTTGACATAGTGAATCATAAAAAAATAAAATTATTCCCGCATGGGAAAATTATAACCTATAAGGTTAACAATAGCCACAAGAGTAAGCCTTTCCCTCCACTGGAGGGGTGCCTGAAAGGCGGGGTGGTTTATATAAACAGAGATTCTTCATTCCGTTACACTAGTAACGTTTGTCATTCAGATGAAGGAAGGATCTATGGCACGAGTGTAGCTTGTTCCCCTCTTGAGAGGGGTTAGGGGTGTGTAACCCAAAACCGTTCTTTGACATAGTGAATCATAAAACAAAAGTTATTCCCGCACAGGAAAATTATAACCTTTAGGGTTAATAAAATCTAAATATTTATAAATAAGACATCTAAAACCTTAATTTATAAATATTTGTTTAAATTTGTTAACATCAAAAAATTCTCATAAACATTGCTTATTCACTTATAAGTTAATTTTATGGCAATTTATTTGGAAAGCTTAAATATTAGTCTAATTTTGCACACAACTTATAAGTGAATATACGCCAAAAAATATCTTTAGAAGTCTTTGAACAGTATGAAGAGGTAACTTATTATACAATAAGATATGATCAAGAAGAATATTCTGAAACAGAAAAATTCTTCTTGAATTTTATGGATAAAAAAGAATTTAAAGAAGACATTGATATAATTTCTAGAAAAATTGAAAATATTGGAAGAAAAGGTTGTGAAGAAAGACACTTCCGACATGCAGGAAAAATGCGAGATGACGTATGCTCTCTTCCAGAATATTGTATTGGCTCAAAATTAAGACTATATGCCATTAAAGTATCCAAAAATGTTGTAATTTTAGGTAATGGTGGATATAAGAACACGAAAACTTACAATGAAGATCCTGTTTTAAACAATTATGTAACTACACTACAAATCATAGATGGGAAATTAAAACGAAAAATTTACCACAAAAAAATAAATATTAACAACAATATTTTACAGGGAAGTTTAACATTTGAAATATGAAACGTAATTCAATCTTAGAAAAAATTAGACAAGCGCGTGCAAAATATGTAGATATTTTTGTAGATAATTCTTTCGATTTATCCAGTCGAATTCAATTTCTAATGGATAAAAACAATATGGACCAGAAAACATTAGCGAAATACTTAGATAAAAATGAATCAGAAATAAGTAAATGGATGTCTGGATCACATAATTTTACACTAAAAACTTTAGCAAAAATAGAAGATATTTTAGGAGATCGACTTTTCGAAGTATGCTTAAACGAAATAAACAATAATGACAAAGCCGAAATTATAATTAAATATCAAGAAGCAACATTTAATTATGACATGAAAAGCATAAGTTGTGAAAATTTCCAAAAATATACTCCAAATAAAACACATGGCCCAAAATTAGAGCCTGTCCTAATAAACTAATATGTCAGAAGAAAAAGATTTAAACTTAGATTTTAAAGGCATTAAAGAAATATCCTTTAATAATAAATTTAATGATAATATTTTAAGGGACTTTAATGAAGATAATATATTATTAGCTGTTGGATTTTCTATAACAGGAAATAAAGATAATAATATTGTAAGTATAATTATTGATATTAAATATCGTTATCCGGTCTTAAACTCTAAACCAATCGAGTTTTTTTCATTCAGTACAGAATCTTTTTTTCAGTTTTATGATTTAGAAAATAATCAGAGTAAATTAGAGATAAAAGATGATTCTGTTTTTGTGGAAGATGATTTAATGATTTTCTTATTAAGTATTTCAATAGGTGCTACTAGAGGCATGATTTCTTATAAATTATCAAGTCTCCCCGTGGATATAGTTTTACCAATTATTGATGTAACCACCCTCATGGATGCCTACAAACAAGCACATATTAAAAATGATAAAAAAAATAAAGCCTCAAAATAATGAGGCTTTATTTTTTTCAATATTTCCCTCAAACCCTAAAAAATGAAAACCGAAGCATCACCCGCTAAGGGCGCTTCTTTGCATTTATCACCTGTTACTCCAAAACCCAAACGCGGTGTAAAAACCGATTACCACGACGACTTCCCTGTTCAGGCGCACAAAATGTGTCTGCTTGGCGCACTCGATCGTGACCTGGCTACCTTTTTTGGCGTATGCCGTGAAACCATAATCAACTGGAAGAAAACCCATCCTGATTTTAGGGATGCGGTATTGCGTGGGAAAAAGGCAGCCGATATGGAAGTGGCAGCATCACTCTACCAGGCAACGCTGGACAGGGTTATTACCACCCGACAGGCAATAAAATGCAAAGAAATTTACTATGACGAAAACGGCAAGCGCGTAGAGAAGGAACGCGTGGAGATCGTGGAGGTAGACAAACACATTCCGGCCGACTTTCGGAGTCAGCAGTTCTGGCTTAAGAACCGCAATCCTAAAATGTGGAGTGATAAGCACGACCCAGACGATGATACTGCCCCAAAAGGCGTAACCCTAAACCTGGGCTCCGGCCTTGATCCTTATGAAGCTGCTGATTAAACAGGAACACGCCATTTACTTCCTGAAAGATAATGTAACCGAAGAGATACTATATGGCGGAGCAGCAGGAGGCGGCAAGAGCGCACTGGGCTGTTTATGGCTGATGGAAATGTGCCAGAAGCATCCGGGAACACGCTGGCTTATGGGACGAAGTAAGCTTAAAACACTTAAGGAGACCACGCTCAACACCTTCTTTGAGCTGGCAACAATTTTTAAACTGGGTGGTCAGTTCAACTACAAATCGACCGACCATATTATTTACTGGAAAAACGGCAGTGAGATCATCCTCAAAGACCTGTTTTTATATCCTTCCGATCCTAATTTCGACAGTCTAGGATCTCTCGAAATAAGCGGCGCTTTTATAGACGAATGCAATCAGGTGGCTTATGCCGCCTGGCAGATCGTGAAATCGCGTATCCGTTATAAGCTAACCGAATTTGGCATCCTCCCTAAAATGCTAGGCAGCTGCAATCCGTCTAAAAACTGGACATACAAAGAGTTCTACAAACCCAGTCGGGATGGCAAGCTCCTACCCTATAGACGTTTCATTCAGTCATTACCGACAGATAACCCGCACTTGCACCCGAGCTATTTACAATCGCTGCTTCGACTCGACAAAAACAGCAGGGAGCGTTTGTACTTTGGGAATTGGGAATATGATGATGATCCGGCAACACTCATCGACAACGACAGTATAGCCGACTATTTTAACCCAACACATCTTTCGCCGGAAGGCATAAAGTACATGACCATCGATGTTGCCCGAAAGGGAAAGGACAAAACGGTTTTCAGAATCTGGCATGGATGGCTGTGTATAAAGCGGGAAGAAATCACAAAATCCGGACTGGACGAAGTGGTTGCAAGAGCAAAAGTGCTTCAGGCAAAACACGGTATTGCACTATCGAACATTATTGCCGATGAAGATGGTGTAGGTGGTGGAGTCGTCGATTTTCTTAAATGCAAAGGCTTCGTAAATAACTCTTCTCCGCTCGAAATGCGTGAAGGGTCTGTATTTGTAAAACCCAATTACGACAACCTTAAAAGTCAGTGTTCCATTAAAATGGCCGAGATGATCGTAAGCCGCCAAACAGGCGAAATTTGCGACAACGATGCCGTACAACAAGGCACTGCCGAAGAAATGGAACAGGTAAAACTAAAAGACATCGACAAAGATGGCAGGCAGGGCATAATCCCTAAAGACCGTGTAAAAGAAATGATAGGCCGATCTCCCGACGAATGGGACAGCATTATGATGCGTTACTGGTTTGCCCTCAGAAAAACATTCAACACACGAGTTAGAGTTGGCTAAAGGTCATAAAGTCGAAGGTCATAAAGCAGGAAACACACACTGTAACACTATTGCTACCGTCCTGTCACGCTGAACTTGTCGAAGCGCCATTTGAGTAAGCACATCCGAGTGTTCCCCTCTTGAGAGGGGTTAGGGGTGTGTTATTACAGATTCATTTTTGATTTGAGATAATTAATGAATGTAGAACATGAAACCAACATAAACTTAGCATCTTCAAAAGATGGAGCAAGACTATCTTCCAATAAAGCATGCCTTATACCTCCTGCATCGCTGGTGTACCCATATAAGGCTGAAAATGAAGTTTTTAATGCTTTGTGCAAAGAATGAGTCTTTTCGATTTCACTTAAAGCTTGTCCTAAAGTAGCAGAAGAATTCTTAGTAATAATGGCACAGAGCGATTCAACAGCAGATATTGATTCTTTAATCGAATTTCTATAGTCTGGTGTTTTTTTGTCTGCAAGAAAATTAAGTGCCGATTGAAGATGTGTATTAACCGATTTCCAATTATCTGTTTCCGTAATAGCTTGTTCGATTTCTTGTATTTCTTCCTCTGAAGTAACTTGGACAATCCTTCCGCTAACAATACGATAACCAGACACTTCTTTTATTAATGCTTTATTAAATTCTTGAGCAACTGTTGGATTAACCGAAATAAACTCTATAAAATCGTAAACTTCATACCATTCTACGCGTAAAAACCATTTTTTTATAAATGTTATTACACCGTCCTCGTAAACTAAACCATTACTATACTGAGGGATGTCATCAATAATATATCGATAAAATTCTTTCCATAAGTATTTACACACACGAACCTTTGCGTTATCGGTAGAACCATACCCATCAGAAATACTTAGGGTATCAAAAAAAGACTCTAAAGTGACATTCCACAATCTATTCCTCAAGTCGTCATCCATTGAATCAACTTGTAAAACTGTTTTAACAGGACGTTTACCAATACGTTGTGAAAATCTCATGAGCGCCAAAATTTAAGTTACGTAAATCTACAAATTTTTCTGACACACCCCTAGCCCCTCTCAAGAGGGGAATTGCTCACTCTTATCCAAAACACAAGAATAAGAATACCTCTTTCCCCTCATAATCGAGAAATAAGAGTGAAGCTAAGGCCTAAAACTTTGTGGCGTAAGCAAATCTGGACCTGAGACGTTAAAAAAGATTTGCTGTTTGAAGCGTAGCAAGTTCAAATCTTTTAGTCGAAAGTCGGGATTTGTAGCCTAAGAAGTTAAGCCTTGAATTTTTGGTTCTTTTGTTTCAAGAC
>RCUH01000786.1_pt1 | contig 28199 bp, 27 predicted proteins | sample 2166191 | NCBI WGS metagenome assembly RCUH01 (sample SAMN09932848, study PRJNA488358) | compost metagenome | feature: garden; material: soil; isolation source: compost soil in an enriched community after 214 h of incubation | place: Germany: Experimental Botanical Garden Goettingen | collected...
GCTTGCTGCCCCCCGAGGGGGCTGCCCCGCCTTGGGGCGGCCCGGCGGCGGGGCGCTACGCGCGCTTGCCGTCCAGCACGAGCGGCTGGCTGGATCCGGCGCTGCGCTCGTAGCGCGACAGGCCGAGGCCGTCCGTGCGGATGGCGGGGCGTTGGCCCATGACCAGGTCGGCGACGAGCTTGCCGGAGCCGCAGGCCATGGTCCAGCCCAGCGTGCCGTGGCCGGTGTTCAGATACAGGTTGCCGTAACGGGTCGGGCCGACGACCGGCGTGCTGTCCGGCGTCATGGGACGCAGCCCGGTCCAGAACTCGGCCTGCGCGACGTGCCCGCTGCCGGGGAACAGGTCGTTGACCACCAGTTCCAGCGTCTTGCGGCGCGCGTCCTTCAGGCGCAGGTCGAAGCCGGACAGCTCGGCCATGCCGCCCACCCGGATGCGCTGGTCGAAACGCGTCACCGCGATCTTGTAGGTCTCGTCCAGGATGGTCGACACCGGCGCGGCCGATTCGTCCTTCATGGGAATGGTCAGCGAATAGCCCTTGACCGGATACACCGGCAGATCCAGGCCCAGCGGCTCCAGAAAGCCCCGGGTGTAGCTGCCGAAGGCAGCCACATAGCGATCCGCCGTCAGCACTTCGCCGCCGACCCGCACGCCGGTGATCTGGCCCCCCACGCTGTCCAGGCCCGACACCGTCTGGTTGTAGCGGAAGTCCACGCCCAGGGCGGCGGCCATGTCGGCCAGCCGCTTCGTGAACAACTGGCAGTCGCCGGTTTCGTCGTTCGGCAGGCGCAGACCGCCCGAGAGCTTGTGGACCGAATGCGCCAGCGCGGGCTCGGCCGTCACGAGACGGTTGCGGTCCAGCAGTTCGTAGGGAACGCCCACTTCTTCGAGCACGGCGATGTCGCGGCGCGCCGCTTCCATCTGCGCGTCCGTGCGGAATAGCTGCAAGGTGCCGCGGGTGCGCTCTTCGTAGTGGATGCCGGTCGAGGCGCGCAGTTCGCGCAGGCAATCGCGGCTGTACTCGGACAGGCGCAGCATGCGTTCCTTGTTGACCGAGTAGCGGTCCGCGGAACAGTTGGCCAGCATGGCCGCCATCCATTTGAGCTGGTACAGGCTGCCGTCAAGGCGGATCGCCAGCGGCGCATGCTTCTGGAACAGCCACTTGATGGCTTTCAGCGGAATGCCGGGCGCGGCCCACGGCGTGGAATAGCCCGGGGAGACCTGGCCGGCGTTGGCGTAGCTGGTTTCCTGGGCCGCCGCGGGCTGGCGGTCCAGCACCGTCACTTTGGCGCCCTGGCGGGCCAGGTAATAGGCGGTCGTGGTGCCGATAACGCCGCTGCCGAGGACGATCACATGCATGATTCTTTCCAGTGTTTGGTTTTGTACAGGAATTTCGGTAGTCTATGGGCCTCCAGGCAGTGAAAAGCACTGAAGATTTTCGTTTGCCAGTGCTTTTTCTCGGGCCGCCCCCGTTTTATGATCGCCAAAAGTGAAAATGCGCGACCTCGACCGTATCGACCTGAAAATCCTGGAAATCCTGCAGCGCGAAGGCCGCATTTCGGTGACTGAATTGGCCGAGCGGGTCAGCCTTTCAGCCACTCCTTGCTCCGACCGCGTCAAGCGCATGGAGCGCGAGGGCGTCATCACGGGTTACCATGCGCGCGTCAACCCGGCGGCGCTGGGCAAGAACCTGCTCGTTTTCCTGGAGATCAAGCTGTCGGCCAAGTCCGGCGACGTCTTCGACAAGGTCAAGAAAGAGCTGCTGTACGTGCCCGAAGTCATGGAATGCCACCTGGTGTCGGGTGACTTCGATTACCTGGTCAAAGCCCGCCTGACCGAAATGAATGAATACCGCCGTCTTCTGGGCGAAATCCTCAAACGTCTGCCCGCGTCCGCCGAGTCGCGCAGCTACGTGGTCATGGAGGAAATCAAGGAGACCCTGTTCTTGCCGGTCGACCGGTAGTACCGGCCCCCGCCCGCCACGCGGTTTTGTTACCCGGCTGCCATTCGCCGGCTGCTATGCTGGCGGCCCCCGGCACGCCATGCATCGCTGTCCGACCCCAATTTGCCATTGCCTATGACCCGTCTCTACAAATATTTCTTCCGCGGCCTGATCACCGTCCTGCCGCTGGCGCTGACGATCTACCTGCTCTATATCTTCCTGGCCTGGACGGAATCCGTCGCGCTGACCTTCCTGCGCCCGTTCATCGGCGGCTTCTATGTGCCGGGCATGGGTCTGGCGCTGGGCATCCTGGGCATCCTGGCGATCGGCTATCTCGTGTCGAAGGAACGCGTGCAGCGGGTGCTGACGCTGGTGGAAATGCCGTTCACCAACCTGCCGGTGGTCAAGAGCATCTATTCGTCCTTGAAGAGCTTCGCCGATTATTTTTCGCCCAGCTCCAAGAACACGGCCCAGCAGGTGGTGATTCTGCGCGTGCCGGGCCAGCAACTGGAATTGGTGGGCCTGGTCACCCGGCGCGGCATGGAAGGCCTGCCCGAAGGCTTCACGCAGGGCGATCGCGTCGCCGTCTATTTGCCGATGGGCTACATGATCGGCGGCTACACGGTCTTCGTCCCGCAGGACTGGGTCCAGCCCATCCAGATGTCGGTCGAAGAGGCCATGCGCTCGTCGCTGATCGCCTGGATGGCGCGCGCCGAAACCAACAACCGCCCGGCGCCGGCCGCCGCGCCCCAGGGGCCGGCCGAGGAGGCCGCTGCGGCGGGCAATCCGGGCACCCCTGGAACCCCTGGCACCTCTGGCAATCCCGGCAATCCCGGTAACCCTGGCAATCCCGGCGCCTCCGGCCCCGGCGTCCCCGGCAATACCAATGGCGACCGCCCGGCCTGAGCGCCCCGCCCCTGATCTCACTGACTCGCGCGATATGCCCATCATCGAATTCACCCTTGCCGACGGCAGCCCCTATATTGAAATCAACCAGTTGCTCAAGGCCACCGGCGTGTGCGACAGCGGCGGCGCGGGCAAGATGCTTGTTGCCGACGGCCATGTCAGCGTCGGCGGCGTGGTGGAAACGCGCAAGACGGCAAAGATCCGCGGCGGACAGATCGTGACCTGCGGCGACGTGCGCATCGTGGTGCGCGCCTTTGACGCCGCGGGCAACGACGCCTGATCCGGCCCGATCCCCTTTACCGCACCGCCGCGAGCCGCCATGAAACTCAAGATGTCCCAGAACTCCATCTTCGCCGTCCTGCTGCGCTCACCGTGGTGGATGAGCGCGGGCGTGGCCCTGCTGCTGTGCGTGGGCGGCTTTGCCGCCCTGCCCCTGGACTACGCCGCGATGGGCGTGTTTGCCGCCGTGCCGTTCGCCGTGATTTCGATCATGGCGGCCTACAAGCAGTTGCGCGCGCCATCCGGCACGCGCGTGCAGGCCGTGGCCGAGGCCACCGCCGCCATGTCCTGGGCGGACTTCTCGAAGACCGTCGAAGCCGGTTTCCGGCGTGACGGCTGCGAAGTCGAACGCCTGCAACTGCCCGGCGCGGATTTTGCGCTGAGCAAGGACGGCCATGTGGCCATCGTCAGCGCCAAGCGCTGGAAGGCCGCCCGCGTCGGCGTGGAGCCGCTGCGCGACCTGCAGGCCGTGCGCGAGAAGCGCGGCGCCCGCGAAGCCATCTATATCGCGCTGGGCGATGTGTCCGACAACGCGCTGCAATACGCGAAGTCGCAGGGCGTGTCCCTGATGACGGCGCCGGAATTGACCAAGCTTCTGCGCGACCTGAAGATCTGAAGCCCCGATGACCTATCGCATCCTTGCCGACCTGGTGCTCGTCGCGCACGGCCTTTTCGTCGCCTTCGTGATGTTTGGCGGCCTTCTGGCGCTGTGCAAGCCCCGGGCCGCCTATCTGCATCTGCCGGCGCTGGCCTGGGGCGCCATGGTGATCGGCATGGGCTGGATCTGCCCCCTGACCCCGCTCGAGGTGTCGCTGCGCGAGCGGGCCGGCCAGGAAGGCTATGCCGGCGGCTTCATCGAGCATTACGTCCTGGGCCTCATCTATCCCGAGGGCATCACCAGAACCACGCAGATCGTGCTGGCCGCGCTGCTGATCGTGGGCAATATCGCCGTCTACGCGCTGTGGGCGCGCCGCCGCGCCCGTAACCGGATCAAGCCCGCGCCGACGCGCTCCTGACGGCGGGTTCGACGGTGCCCAGCAACGCACTGTCCGGAAACCCGGCCGGCGCGCTGCATTCGTCGAACACCAGCACCCGCTGGCCCGCGAAATCAAATCCGCGCGCAGGCAGCGAGGGCTCGGCGGGCCGCTGCATCGTTCGGCCGAAAGCCATCACTTCCCTGGCCGGCGCTTGCGGCAGGCTGTCGGCCAGACGGGCGCAGTCCCAGGCCGTCGTCTCTTGCAAGGGGCCCGCCAAGGGATGGACCGCGCAGCGCATGGGTTCCACGTTCTTGATGCCCTGCCCGTGCTGCCACAACAGCAGGGTGAAGTCCGCATAGTCCATGGCGACCGCCCCCGCAACCAGGCGGTCTTCGGTGATGCGCTCGGCCAGCACGGGCAAGCCTGGCGACGAACGCTTCTTGCCACGGCCGGCCGCCGCCCCGTAGGTCACGCGCCACAAGCTGCTGTCCCGATGCCTGATGCTCAGCTTGTCGTTGCTGGCATGCAGCCAGAACTCCCCGCCTTCCCCCGCTGCGTCCGCGCGCCAGGCCAGCACGCGCCAATGGCCCTTGGGGATGCGCAGCGCCACGGCTTGCGTCAGCCGCGCCTCGGCAAGATCCAGCAGGCACAGGCGCGTGGCCCCTGCCATGGTCAGCAGGGTCACGACCTGCGTCTCGTCATAGGCCCGTGCCTGCATCGCGCCCGTCAGCACCGTATCCATTGGCAATGCGCCTTCCGCGCCCTCGATGGGACGCCACGCTTGCGGGACGCCTTGCCGGTCGGCGGCCACGTGCAGCCGGCGATGCGTGTTCAGGTAGGCATCCGCTTCCGAGACCGTCTCGGGCAGCGTGTCGCGCAGCGCCAGCCAATGGCCGCCATCCGGAAACTGCGCGGCATGCAGCGAATTGCAGAACGGCTCATGGTGCGCCGGCACCGCGCGTGTATTCAGGCGAGGCCGTCCGTCCGCTTCCAGCGCAATCTCTATCCGGAACCAGTCGGCCACGCCCGAGGTCAGCACGACGCCGCCCCCATGCGCGCCCGGGTAGCGGCGCGTGGCCCGTTGCTCTACCGCCAGCATCGCGCGCAAGCCTTGCCCGTCCCGATGCAGGCAACGCAACTGCGCGGCGTAGATGTCGCCGTGGCGCTCGATATCGCCGGACTGCGCGCCCGGCGCTGCGCCTGGCTCTTCGCCCGGCTGTTTTCCCGGCAGTTCGACCGGCTGGAAGTGCGTGGCCAGCAGCGTCCAATCGCTATCGGCCACCGCCAGCCCGAAGCCCTGCGCGCCGCGCGGTCCGGTCAGCCACGCCACCATCAGCAGATGGCTCCCCAGCACGCAATGCGTCAACCAGCGCAGCCCGACACCCGGGCCGTCGGGCAATTGCCGGACGGCCGGCGCGTTGTCAACGGGAAAGAAGTCGGCCGTGCGCACGCGCAGCCGGGGGTGGAAGGACAGCGGTTCAGTCATGGATTCCACGGCGTGATTCAACAGTCAGACCGGGATTATGCATAAAGCGGAAATGGGCGGCTGGCTTTTCATGCCCGGCAAGCGGCGCTGCGGCAACGCGGCGCACGCCGATGCCGCCGCCCAATCATTCGCCGTTGCCGTCCGCTAGCCGAGGTTCCGGTTGCGGTACAGCCGAATCGCCAGCGGCCGATGCCAGAAGCCCATGCCGCATGACGCCCGCCTACAAGCTGCGCGCGATCACCAGCCGCTGGATATCGCTGGTGCCTTCGTAGATCTGGCACACGCGCACGTCCCGGTAGATGCGTTCCACGGGGAAATCCTTCAGATAGCCATAGCCGCCCAGCGTCTGGATCGCGGCCGAACAGACCTTTTCGGCCATCTCCGAGGCGTACAGCTTGGCCATCGACGCTTCCGTCAGGGCTGGCCGTCCGGCCTCGCGCAGCGCGGCGGCGTGCAGCACCATCTGCCGCGCGGCGTGGATCTGCGTCGCCATGTCGGCCAGGCGGAACGCAACGGCCTGATGCTCGATGATGGGTTTGCCGAAAGCCTGGCGGTCATGGGCGTAGTCGCGCGCGCATTCGAAGGCGGCGCGCGCCATGCCCACCGATTGCGACGCGATGCCGATGCGGCCGCCCTCCAGGTTGGACAGCGCGATCTTGTAGCCCTCGCCTTCCGCGCCCAGCCTGAAGGCAGCGGGGATACGCAAGTCCTCGAACGCGATCTGGCACGTATCGGAAGCGTGCTGGCCCAGCTTGTCCTCTACCCGCAGGACCTTGTAGCCCGGCGTATCGGTGGGCACGATGAACGCGGAAATGCCGCGCTTGCCCGCGTCGGCGTCGGTCACCGCGAACACGATCACGGTCTGTCCATTGCGGCCCGAGGTGATGAATTGCTTGGCGCCATTGAGGACGTAGCCGTCGCCATCGCGCCGCGCGCGGGTGTGCAGGCTGCTGGCGTCCGAACCCGCCTGCGGTTCGGTCAGCGCGAACGCGCCGATGTGTTCGCCGCGCGCCAGGGGCCGCAGGAATTGTTCTTTCTGGGCGTCGGTCCCGAACTTCAGGATGGGCATGCAGCCGACCGAATTGTGGACGCTCATGATGGTGGAGCACGCGCCGCTGCCAGCCGCGATCTCTTCCAGCGCGACGGCATACGAGATATAGCCGCTGTCGTTGCCGTCCCAGGCCTCCGGCACGAGCATGCCGAAAAACCCCAGTTGCGCCATCTCCGCGATGGCGTCCGCGGGATAGTGATGGTCCCGGTCCCAGCGTTCGGCATTCGGCGCCAGACGTTCCTGGGCAAACCGGCGCGCCATTTCCTGGACGCTCAGTTGTTCTTCGGTCAGTAGCATGCTTGTCTCTCCGGGGTGCGGTGGCCGGCGGGCGCGCGCGGGCGCCGCCAGGCTCTGTCTGTGCAAGGCGGGCCCGCGGGAGGCGCCGCACGATTGCCAGAATACACCGCCGCGTGGACGCTGCGGACGGGCGCGGACACGCTACTCGCGCGGCGCGTGCTGCCCGGCGCGCTGCTGGGCCGGACCCATCGCGCGGCCAAGGTTGTAGGCGGTGTTCACCAGGCCGATATGCGAAAAACCCTGCGGAAAATTGCCGACCAGCCGGCGCTGCACGACGTCGTACTCTTCGGACAACAGGCCCAGGTCGTTGCGCAGCCCCAGCAGCCGGTCGAACAAGCGTTCGGCATCGCCCAGGCGGCCTTGCATCACATAGGCGTCCGCCAGCCAGAAGCTGCACGCGATGAACACGCCCTCGTCGCCCTCCAGTCCGTCGTCGGTATGCTCGGTGGAGTAACGGCGCAACAGCCCGCCATGCAGCAGCTCGCGTTCGATGGCATGCACCGTGCCCGCGACGCGCGGATCGCTGGCGGGCAGAAAGCCCACCTGGGGAATCAGCAGCAGGCTGGCGTCGAGCGCGGACGATCCATAGCTCTGCACGAAACACCCCCTGCCCGGGTCGTAGCCGCCCTCGCAAATGTCCTTGCGAATCCGTTCGCGCAGCCGCCGCCACGCCGCCACCGGCCCCTGCAATCCGAAGCGCTCGCACGCCTTGACCGCGCGGTCGAACGCCACCCAGCACATCAGCCGCGAATGCGTGAAGGCCCGGCGTGCGCCGCGCACCTCCCAGATGCCGTGATCCAGCTCGCGCCAGCGGTGTTCCAAGGGCTCCAGCAGCACCTTTTGCAGACGCCATGCCTCGGCCAGCGGCGCCAGGTCGGCCACGCGCGCGGCGTACAGGGTCTCGATCAGTTCGCCATAGATGTCGAGCTGGCTCTGCCCCGCGGCGCCGTTGCCCCTGCGCACCGGCAGGCTGGACTCATAGCCCGGCAGCCAGGGGATTTCCAGCTCGGGCAGCCAGCGTTCTCCGGCGATGCCATACATGATCTGAAGCTGGTCTGGGTGCCCGGCCACCGCCCGCAACAGCCATTGGCGCCAGGCCTCCGCCTCTTCGCGGTAGCCGGCGTTGAGCAAGGCATACAGGGTTAGCGCGGAATCGCGCAGCCAGCAGTGGCGATAGTCCCAGTTGCGGCTGCCGCCCAGCGACTCCGGCAACGAGGTCGTCGGCGCCGCGATGATCCCGCCCGTGGGCTGGAAGGTCAGCAGCTTCAAGGTGATCAGCGACCGCACCACCGCATCCCGCCTTGGGCCTTCGGGGCCATCCCAATGGCAGCGCTTGGCCCATTCCTGCCACCAGGAGATCGTCCTGTTCATGCTTTCGACGCGGTCGGGCACGAAATGCGGCGTGCGGTGCGAGCGGTGATACGACAGGGTGAACGGCACCACCCGGTCCTGGTGCACGGTGAAGCGCGCCGTCGTCTTCATGTCGTGCCCTTCGAGCTCGACGGGGGTGTGCAGTTCCACCGCGTCGGGCCCCGCGATGGCGTTCAGGCCGTAATCGCGCCGCCGCACCCAGGGCACGGACTGGCCGTAGTTAAAGCGCAGCACCAGCTCCATGTCCATCTGCACGTGCCCGGATTCGCCGCGCACGACGCGCACCACGTCCACGCGTTCGTCATCGTCGCTGAGCGGCATGAAGTCGTACAGCAGCACCACGCCCGTGCGGGTTTCGAAGCGCGTTTCCAGCACCGCGGTATCCGGCACGTAGCGCCGCAGCGTCTCCTTGACCTTGCCATGGGGCGCGATGCGCCAATGCCCATGGCTCTCGTCGCCCAGCAGCGCCGCGAAGCACGCCGGCGAATCGAAATGCGGCAGGCAGAGCCAGTCGATGGAGCCGTCGCGCGCCACCAGCGCGGCGGACAGCATGTTGCCGATGAGTCCGTAGTCTTCGAGGGGTTTGGACATGGCGGCGTTATCCGGCGCCACGGAATTCGGGATACAGCGTCATGCCGCCGTCGACGAACAGGGTCGTGCCCGTCACGTAGTCCGATGCATCGCCGGCCAGCCACACGGCCGCGCGCGCCACGTCTTCGGGTTCGCCGATGCGGCCGTAGGGAATCAGCTTGAGCAGATTGGCCAGGCTTTCCGGCGTATCCCAGGCGGGCTGGTTGATCGCGGTGCGGATCGCCCCCGGCGCGATGGCATTCACGCGGATCCGGCTGGGCGCCAGTTCCTGCGCCAGGGATTTCATCAGCATCGACAGCCCGCCCTTGGAGGCGGCGTAGTTCACCTGGAACGCCCAGGGAATCACTTCATGGACCGAGCTGATGAACAGGATGTTGCCCAGGGCCAGACCCTGCCGGGCAGGATCGGCCGCCTGGCCCTGGAACGTCCGGGCGGCTGCCCGGGCGCACAGGAAATGTCCCGTCAGGTTCACATCGATCACGCGCTGCCAATCGGCCAGCGTCATGTCGGCAACCGGAGACGGATGTTCGATGCCCGCATTGTTGACCAGGATGTCCAGCCGCCCGAAGTGCTGGACCGCCTGCGCGAACAGGTGGTCGACCTCCGCTTCCCGGCTGATGTCGGCGGCGGCGGTCACGGCCGAACCGCCGCTGCGCTGGATGATTTCGACGACCGCCGCCGCCCGGGCCTGGGAATCGCCGCCGCCGCGATGGTTGACCACCACCCGCGCCCCCGCCGCCGCCAGGCCGATCGCCGTGGCGCGTCCGATGCCCGAAGACGCCCCCGTCACCACGGCCACCCGGCCGCGTAGTTCAGTCGCGTGCTGCATGCCAGCCTCCTGGGCGGTCGGCGCGCAAGAAAACGGGGCGACCGCCGGGTGTAGAGGATTTCAGGGTAGTCCCGGGACCCGGGGCGGCGCAACCCGGACGCGGGACCCGGCTCCCGCAGCTCCTTCCGCGCACCCGTTCCCATATGAAACATCATAAGTTGCATAAACGCGTGCCCCGCCATATCATGCAACTTGATAAGTATCGAAACAGTCATCGAAGAGGACTATCCGTATGGACTATGACGTCATCATCGTGGGCGGAAGCTTTGCCGGCCTTTCCGCCGCCATGCAGTTGGCCCGCGCCCGCCGCCGTATCCTGCTGGTCGATGCGGGCCAGCCCCGCAACCGCTATGCCGCGCACGCGCATGGCTTTCTTGGGCAGGACGGCACGCCGCCGCACGAGATCGTGGCCCAGGCGCGCGCGCAGCTTGCCCGCTACCCGACCGTGGAATTCCTGGACGGCGAGGCGGTCGATGCCGCCGCGCGGGACGGCGGCTTTGAACTCGCGATGGCCAGCGGGCAACGCGTACGGGCCTCGCGCCTGATCCTGGCCATCGGCATGCGCGATGAACTGCCGTCCCTGCCCGGCCTGGAGGCGCGGTGGGGCCAGACCGTGCTGCATTGCCCCTACTGCCATGGCTACGAAGTCGCCGGCCAGCCGCTCGGCGTCATGGCCACGCATCCGATGTCCGTGCATCAGGCGATGCTGCTGCCCGACTGGGGGCCGACCACCTACTTCACGCAAGGCGAGTTCGAGCCCGCACCCGATGAGGCCAAGGCGCTTGCGGCGCGCGGTGTGCGGTTGGAGCGCTCGCCCATCGTGCAATTGCGGGGCGCGGCGCCCGTCCTGACCGGCGTGACGCTGGCCGACGGCCGCCAGTTGCCGATCCACGCGCTGTTCGTGGCCAGCAAGGCGCACATGGCCAGTCCGCTGGCGATGCAGCTTGGCTGCGCGTTCGACAGCGGCCCGATGGGGCCGGTGATCCGCGTGGACGAATTCAAGCAGACGACGGTGGCCGGCGTCTTTGCCGCGGGCGACGCGGCCACGCCCATGTCGAACGCCACGCTGGCCAGCGCTTCGGGAGTCATGGCCGGCGTCTGCGCGCACCGTTCGCTGGCATTCGCGTAGAGGCCCCGCGCGCGGGTTCGAGCGTGCGTCCCCAGACCTGCGCGCGAAGGCGCCGGCGTGCATAATGGCGGCATGCCCGGGCCGCCCTCCGTCGGAGCACGGGCCAGGTGTCCATCCGACCATGCCGCCAGGAGACGCCGTGCTGGATCCGATACTCGCCGAACTGTCGACGACCCTTCCGGGGGCCAAGTCGGTGGAACAATTGACCCGGCCGCTGCTCGACATGCTGGGCGCCGTCACGGGACTGGAATCCACCTATCTCACGTCGATCGACCTGAAGGCCGATCTGCAGCACATCCGCTACGCGCGCAATGCCGGCGGACTGATGATTCCCGAGGGGCTGTCCGTGCCCTGGGACGATACGCTCTGCAAGCGCGCGCTGGACGAAGGCCGCATGTGCACCAGCGATGTTTCGCTATGCTGGCCCGATTCCGGCGCCGCCCGCGAGCTGGGCATACAAACCTATGTCAGCGCGCCCGTGCGCACCGACGACGGCGTGCTGTTCGGGACACTGTGCGCGGCCAGCGCCACGCGGCACCAGATCACCCCGCAAGCGGAATCGGTGTTGAAGCTGTTTTCCAGCGTGATCGCCAGCTTTCTCGAACGCGAGATGCTGATGGAACAGCTGCACGCCGCCAACGTGCAGCTCATGTCGTACGCGCTGACCGATACGCTGACCGGCCTGCCCAACCGGCGCGCGCTCTATGAATCGCTGGAACGCCTGCAGGCGCGCGCCATCCGCGAAGGCGGCAGCGTGCTGGTCGGCGTTATCGATCTGGATGGTTTCAAGGGCATCAACGACACCTATGGCCACCAGGGCGGAGACCTGTTCCTGCAAGAGGTGTCGCGGCGGATCGCGGCGGCGCTGCGCTCGTCGGACATGCTGGGACGACTGGGCGGCGACGAGTTCGTGCTGATCGGCCCGGGCCCGGTCCTTGCCAAGGGCGACGCCGCCCCGGGCGGCGAGGCGCAACGCGGCGAAGCGGAAGAAGCGGCCCGCACCCTTGAAGAGCGCGCCGCGGCCGCCACCGTCGGGAAGTACCAGATCGGCGACCAGGTCGTCCGCTACGAAGGCGCCAGCGTCGGCGTGGTGGCGCTGGACCCGAAGGGGCTGGACGCCGAAGCCGCCGTCCGCCGGGCCGATGCGCGCATGTACGAGATCAAGCACGCCCGCAAGGGCTCGCGCACCATCCACTAGCTTGCGTAAGCCCACCTGGCGGCTGGCCGCCAGGTCCGGCTCATTGCAGGCGCGCCTTGAAGTATTCCGCCGCGCGGGCGTTCAAGTCCCGATGCAACGCCAGCCGGTCCAGGCCGGCTTCATCGGCGCAGAGGGCCGGAAGCGCCTCGGCCTGCTCGGCCGAACACGGCGCCAGAAACGCAAAATGTCCGGCGCCCTGGGCCACCCGGTAATCGGGCGCCACGCCCAAGCCCTGGCGCACAGCATCCACGCTCGCTGGGCTGACCCCATCGCCGCCGCGCTCCGACGCCCATAGCTGAATGGGAATGGCGACGCCCTTCAGCGCGTCGCCCGGAAAGGCATTGAGCGGATCGGCGATGACGGCCGCCTGGATGCGCGCATCGTGCGGATACGGTTGCGCCGCCACTTTGCCCGCCGCGATGTCGCGGCACATCGGCAATGCCGGCGCATCCTGGCATATCGCCAGCCCCGCCCGAAAATCGGGCACGGCGCCGGCCAGCACCAGGCCGGTATAACCCCCGCGCGAAAAGCCGAAGAAACCGGCCTTGTCCGGAACCAGCGCCGACTTGCCCGGCCACGCGCCCGTCATGTAGTCGATCAGGCGGCGCATTTCCCTGGGACGGGTCGAGAAAATGGACAGATACCCCTGCCGCGACCGGTCCTGCGCGTTGTCGCCCACATGATTGATCGCGGCCACCACGAATCCGGCATCGGCGAGCGCCGCGGCGGTGTCGTGGTGGCTCAGGAAGGATCCGGCCGCCCCGTGCGACATGACGATCAGCGGATACCGGCCTTCGGTCATCTTGCAGTCCGGCGTGCCGGCGATGACGGCGCGGCCTATCCTGATTTCGCGTGCCGGGTCGGCGCAGGGATACCAGACCGCGCCCTGCAAGGCGGGGCCGTTCTGGTCCATGGGGAGGTTCAGGCGCTGGAAGCCGGCGGCGTGGGCCAGGCTGGCCGACAGCGCCATCGCGCAGGCGAGCAGGAATGAGAGCGGGAAGGTCAAGGTCATGCTTGGATGCAGAGAAAAATAGGAAGCCTGCCCGGGGGCCCCGGTCATGGCGGACACTGGCCATGCGCCCGGCCCTGGGGGCCTTGCGGCGCGGACGGGAGATTGTGACATGCGCGCGGGCGGAGACGGCGGCGCGCATACGGGAATGCGGGGAATGCGGAAATGCGGGAATGCGGGATCGCGGGAACGCGCGCCGCAAAAAAAACGCCACGCGTATCGCGTGGCGTGGCCCGCTTGGGGTGGCTCCTTACCTGACCTTCCCCTCCTTCCAGGCCGACAGCAGCTTTTCATAAGGGATCGTCTCGCCCTTGGGCTTTTCGTTGGCCAGCTTCTTCCACGGCGCATGCTGGTCCGACAGCCACTTGCTGGGCGCGCTCTTGGGATTCAGCTTGGGCGCGCACTGCGCCATGCCGGCGCGTTCGAGCCGCGCCATGACCTGGTCCATTTCATTGGCCAGGTTGTCCATCGCCGCTTGCGGGGTCTTCTCGCCGGTGACAGCCGTTGCCACGTTCTTCCACCACAGCTGCGCAAGCTTCGGATAATCCGGCACGTTGGTGCCGGTCGGCGTCCAGGCCACGCGCGCCGGGCTGCGGTAGAACTCGATCAGGCCGCCGTAGTTCGCCGCATTCTTGGTGAAGAACTCGCTGTTGATGTCGCTGTCGCGGATGAACGTCAGACCCGTGATGGACTTCTTGAGCGACACGGATTTGGACGTGACGAACTGCGCATACAACCAGGCCGCCGCCATCTTGTCGGGGTTGGTGGACTTGAAGAACGTCCAGGAACCCACGTCCTGGTAGCCGTTCTGCATGCCGTCCTTCCAGTACGGCCCGTAGGGCGACGGCGCCATGCGCCATTTCGGCGTACCGTCGTCATTCACGACCGGCAGGCCCTTCTTGGTCATGTCGGCGGTGAACGCCGTGTACCAGAAGATCTGCTGGGCGATCTGGCCTTGCGCGGGGACGGGGCCCGATTCCGAAAAGGTCATCCCCATGGCCTGCTGCGGGGCGTATTTCTTCATCCAGTCTATGTACTTGGTCAGCGCATAGACGGCGGCCGGGCTGTTGGTGGCGCCGCCGCGATCCACCGATGCGCCCACCGGCGTGCATTTGTCGTCGGCGACGCGGATGCCCCATTCGTCCACGGGCATGCCGTTGGGCAAGCCCTTGTCGGCCGCACCCGCCATCGACAGCCACGCGTCGGTGAAACGCCACCCCAGCGACGGATCCTTCTTGCCGTAGTCCATGTGGCCGTACACCTTCTTGCCGTCGATCTCCTTGACGTCGTTGGAGAAGAAGTCGGCGATGTCCTCATAGGCGGACCAATTGGTGGGAACGCCCAGCTCGTAGCCGTACTTGGCCTTGAATTTGTCTTTCAGGTCCTGCCGGGCGAACCAGTCGGCGCGGAACCAATAGACGTTGGCGAACTGCTGGTCGGGGAGCTGGTACAGCTTGCCGTCGGGCGCAGTGGTGAACTTGGTGCCGATGAAGTCTTTCAGATCCAGATTGGGATTGGTCCATTCCTTGCCGCCGCCGGCCATGTAGTCGGACAGCGGCAGGATGGCGCCGTAGCGGTAGTGCGTGCCGATCAGGTCGGAATCGGAAATCCAGCCGTCGTAGATGGATTTGCCGGACTGCATCGACGTCTGCAGTTTTTCGACGACGTCGCCTTCCTGGATCAGGTCGTGGTTGACCTTGATGCCGGTGATTTCGGCGAAGGCGCGGGCCAGCACCTTGGATTCGTACTCGTGCGTGGTGATGGTTTCGGACACCACGCTGACCTCGTTGATCCCCTTGGCTTTGAGTTTGGCCGCGGCGTCGATGAACCATTTCATCTCGGCCATCTGCTGGTCCTTGGACAGCGACGAAGGCTGGAACTCCGAATCGACCCACTTCTTCGCTTCCGGCTCGCCGGCCCATGCCCCTGACGTTCCGATCAGGGCGATAGCGGCCGCCATGGCGTGCATGCGCAATTTCATGACCTGTCTCCTCGATAAGTCTTCCCCTTATCGTGCTGCGGACCGCTGGCCGGGGAAGACGCTGGCCGATAGTCCTTCCAAACCGCCTGTAATCACGAAGGGTCTGCCGCCCCTCTTCAGCCTTTCTTCATGATGAACGCCAGCAGCAGCATGGACAGCACGAAGCTGATCCATACCGATGGCGGTTGCTCGAGCGAAAACCATTCCATCGCCTTCTGGCCGAATCCCAGGAACGCCAGGTTGAGCCAGGCCGCGGCCATCAAGCCGATGAACAGCCTGTCGCCACGCGTGGTGGGCAATGGCAGAAAGCCTTTTCTTTCATGCGTGGGAGACTTCAACTCCCAGATCGTCATGCCGATCAGCATCAGCACGATGCAACTGAAAAACACGGCGACGGGGGTGGTCCATACCATCCAGCTGAACATGGGCGGTCCCTCCTAGACGCGGCCCATCGCGAAGCCTTTCGCGATGTAGTGGCGCACGAACCAGATGACGATGCCGCCGGGCACGATGGTCAGCACCCCCGCCGCCGCCAGCACGCCCCAGTCCATGCCCGACGCCGACACCGTGCGCGTCATGGTGGCGACGATGGGCTTGGCGTTCACCGATGTCAGCGTGCGCGCCAGCAGCAATTCCACCCAACTGAACATGAAGCAGAAAAACGCCGCCACGCCCACGCCCGACTTGATCAGCGGCAGGAAGATGGTCAGGAAGAAGCGCGGAAACGAATAGCCGTCGACGTAGGCGGTCTCGTCGATTTCGCGCGGCACGCCCGACATGAAGCCTTCAAGAATCCACACGGCCAGCGGCACGTTGAACACCAGGTGCGCCAGCGCCACGGCCAGGTGCGTGTCCATCAGCCCGAATGAACTGTATAGCTGGAAGAAAGGCAGCAGGAACACCGCGGGCGGCGTCATCCGGTTGGTCAACAGCCAGAAGAACACATGCTTGTCGCCGATGAAGCGGTAGCGCGAAAACGCGTAGGCGGCCGGCAGCGCCACGGCCAGCGACACCACCGTGTTGATGACGACGTAGATCAGCGAGTTGATATAGCCGGAGTACCAGGCCGGATCGGTGAAGATCGTGCGGTAGTGCTCCAAGGTGAAGTCGCGCGGCCACAGCGTCAGCGTGCTGACGATCTCGGTGTTCGTCTTGAACGACATGTTCAGCATCCAGTACAGCGGCAGGATCGCGAACAACAGGTACACGGTCAGGAAGATGCCGCGCCACCACGCCTTGTTCTCACGCATTTGCACGCTCCTCGTCGACGCCGCCGGTCGTGCCGGCGCGCTGCATCCAGTTGTAGAGGATGAAGCACAAGAGCAGGATGATCAGGAAGTAGATGATGGAAAACGCCGCCGCCGGCCCCAGGTCGAACTGTCCCACCGCCTTCTGCGTCAGGTACTGGGAAAGAAAGGTGGTGGCGTTGCCAGGCCCGCCGCCCGTCAGCACGAAGGGCTCGGTGTAGATCATGAAGCTGTCCATGAAGCGCAGCAGCACCGCGATCATCAGCACGCCGCGCATCTTGGGCAACTGGATGTAGCGGAACACGGCGAAGCGCGATGCGCCGTCGATGCGGGCGGCCTGATAGTAGGCGTCGGGAATCGCCCGCAAGCCCGCGTAGCACAGCAGCGCGACCAGCGGCGTCCAATGCCACACGTCCATGATCAGCACGGTCACCCAGGCGTCGAAGTCGTTGCCCGTGTAGTTGTAGTCCACGCCCAGCCATGACAGCGTGGCGCCCAGCAGGCCGATATCGGTGCGGCCGAACACCTGCCAGATCGTGCCCACGACGTTCCACGGGATCAGCAGCGACAGCGCGATGATCACCAGCACGGCCGAAGCCCGCCAGCCGCTGGCGGGCATCGACAGGGCCAGCAGGATGCCCAGCGGAATCTGGATGGCCAGCACCGCGAACGAGAATCCGATCTGGCGGAACAAGGCGCCATGCAATTCTTCGTCCTGCAGCACGGCGGCAAACCACTCCGTGCCGACGAAGACGCGGCGATCGGGCGAAATGATGTCCTGCACCGAATAGTTGACGATGGTCATGAGCGGCAGGATGGCCGAGAACGCCACGCACAGCACGACGGGCAAGACCAGGAACCAGGCCCGGTGGTCTACGGGTTTCATCGGATCAGCTCCTCGTCGCGGTAGAAGCAGGTATGCGGATTCAGGACGGACAGCCACACCGTGCCGCCGGCCGCCGTGGGGACGGCACTGCTGCCCAGCCGCGCGCGCACCGGCGTGCCTTCGAAGTCGGCCACCAGCAGCGTATAGGTGCCCACGTCCTGCACGCGGTCCACGCGCATGGGCACGGCCCCCGGCGCGCCGGGCTCGGTCACGCGCAGGTATTCGGGGCGCACCCCCAGCTTGACCGGACCGGCCTCGGCCAGCTTGGCGGCCATGGGCGCCGGCACGCCCTGGACGCGGGTCTGCCCCACCGACAACGCCCCCTCGTCCCACTGCGCGGGCAGGAAGTTCATGCCGGGCGAACCGATGAAGTGGCCCACGAAGGTGTGCGCGGGGCGCTCGAACAGGTCATCCGCGCTGCCCACCTGAACGGCCCGCCCCTGCGCCATGACCATGACCTGATCGGCGAAGGTCAGCGCCTCGGTCTGGTCGTGCGTCACGTAGATGAGCGTCAGCTTGAACTCGTGGTGGATCTCTTTGAGCTTGCGCCGCAGTTCCCATTTGAGCTGCGGATCGATCACCGTGAGCGGCTCGTCGAACAGAATGGCGGAGACGTCGCTGCGCACGAGCCCGCGGCCCAGCGAGATCTTCTGCTTGGCGTCGGCCGTCAGGCCGCTGGCGCGCCGGTCCAGCACGGCGGACATCTCCAGCATCTCGGCGATGCGGCCCACGCGCTCGCGGATGCGGTCGGGCGGAACGCCGCGGTTGCGCAGCGGAAAGGCCAGGTTGTCGGCCACCGTCATGGTGTCGTAGACCACCGGAAACTGGAACACCTGCGCGATATTGCGCGCCTGCGGCGTCTTGCCGGTGACGTCCTGGCCGTCGAACAGGATGCGGCCGTGCGAGGGGCGCAGCAGGCCCGACACGCAATTGAGCAGCGTGGTCTTGCCGCAGCCCGACGGCCCCAGCAAGGCATAGGCGCCGCCGTCGCGGAAGGTGAACCTGAGCGGCAGCAGCGCGTAGTCCTCATCGCGCTTCGGATCGGCCACATAGGAATGGGACAGGTCCAGCTCGATCTGCGCCATCAGGCCACCTCCCCGGCGCCCTGGGGCTGCCGCGGCGCGGCCAGCAGCGCGCCATCGGCGCCAAAGGCGTAGGTCTGCGCGGGGTCGAAATAAAGCTGCACGCGCTGGTCCAGGGTGTAGCGGTGCACGCCCGGCAACTGCGCCACCACGTCGCCCGCGGCCGTGGCCGCGTGCACGAAGGTATCCGACCCCGAAATCTCGGCCAGCTTGACCACGCCCGGCAGGCCGATATGCCCGGGGCGCGGCTCCACGTCCAGCGCGCCCGCCCGCAGCCCGGCCGTGATGTCCGCGTCCGCGCCAGCCGGCAGCGCGCGCTCCACGGCGATATCGCCTTGCAGCACGAATCCGGACTGCGTGCGGCGGGCGGCATACAGGTTCATGGGCGGATCGCTGAAGGCGCGCGCCACCCGAATGGAATTGGGCCGGTGAAAGACCTGGGCCGTGGGGCCGTATTGCAGCAGTTCGCCCGCGTCCAGCACGGCGGTATGGCCGCCCAGCAACAGGGCCTCGCCCGGTTCGGTGGTGGCGTAGACGACGGTCGAGCGGCCCTCGGCGAACAGCTCGGACAGTTCATCGCGCAATTCCTCGCGCAGCTTGTAGTCCAGGTTCACCAGGGGTTCGTCCAGCAGGATCAGCGGCGCATCCTTGACCAGCGCGCGGGCCAGGGCCACCCGCTGCTGCTGCCCGCCGGACAGTTCCGACGGATAGCGCTGCAGCAGATGGTCGATGTGCAGCCGCGCCGCCATGGCCTGGACTTTTGCGCCGACATCGGCCGCGCCGCGCAGCTTCAAGGGCGACGCGATGTTGTCGTAGACCGTCATGGACGGATAGTTGATGAACTGCTGGTACACCATCGCGACATTGCGCTGGCGGACCGGCATGCCGGTGACATCGGCGCCGTCGGCCAGCACGCGGCCCTCGGTGGGCCGGTCCAGCCCGGCCATGATGCGCATCAGCGAGGTTTTGCCGGCCAGGGTGGCCCCCAGCAGCACGGTCATGGCGCCCGGAACCGGGGCCAGGCTCATCGGATACAGGTGCGTTTGCGAGCCGGCGCGCAAACCTATCCTGTCCAGGTTCAGCTGCATCTAGTCTCCTCTACCTACTAATACGTCCCTGTTTTTTCTACGGACTTCGGTATTCGGTACAGCGTCCCGACCTGCGCTCATGCGGGCAACACGATGAGCATACTCTTTCAGATGGCTTTCGTTTTTTGTGCGTTTTACTGAAGAAGCGAACAAAAAACAATCTTGCAGTGCGTCATTATTTTTCGCTTTTGTTGTTTTATGATGCGAACATGACACTGAATCCTCGCCAGAGCGCCTTGATCGAAATGGTGCGAGCCCAAGGCTCCGCTTCGATCGAAGAGCTTGCCAAACATTTCGACGTCACGCTGCAGACCGTGCGGCGCGACGTCAACATCCTTTCGGAAGCCGGCCTGCTGTCGCGCTTCCATGGGGGTGTGCGCATCGAAGCGTCCACCATCGAGAACATCGCCTACCGCAAGCGCCAGGGGCTGCATGCCGCCGGCAAGCAACGCATCGCCGAGGCCGTGGCCCGCGCCGTGCCGGACGGCTGTTCGCTGATCCTGAACATCGGCACCACCACCGAGGCCATCGCGCGCGCGCTGTTGCGCCATCGCGGCCTGCGCGTCATCACGAACAACCTGCACGTGGCGGACATCCTGTCGGACAACCCGGACTGTGAGGTCATCGTGGCCGGCGGCGTAGTGCGCTCGCGCGACCGCGGCATCGTCGGCGAAGCCACCATGGACTTCATCCGCCAATTCAAGGTGGATATCGGCCTGATCGGCATTTCCGGCATCGAGGCCGACGGCACCCTGCGCGACTACGACTTCCGCGAGGTGCGTGTGGCCCGGACCATCATCGAACAGTCGCGCGAGGTCTGGCTGGCGGCCGACAGCAGCAAGTTCAAGCGCCAGGCCATGGTGGAACTGGCGCATATCTCGCAGATTGACCGGTTTTTCACCGACGCGCATCCGCAGGAACCGCTGGCCCAGGTACTGCTCGATTCCGGCGTGCGCTGCGACGTCGCGGCAGCGCCGCATCCCCCAAAACCCACGCCCTGACCGAAGCGCCGGACCGGCCCCGAGCCCCGTCCGGCATGCCGTCACGACATCCGAAAGCTACCTCGCGGCGCCGCCGCCACCAACGACATGAACCAACCGCTAGCCTCCGTCACCCCGCCCGACCGCAACCGCCTGCTGAACACGCTGGACAACACGCATTCCTGGGACGTCATCGTCATCGGCGGCGGCGCGACCGGCCTGGGCACCGCCGTGGATGCCGCCTCGCGCGGCTACCGGACGCTGCTGATCGAAGGCGCGGACTTCGCCAAGGGCACGTCCAGCAAGGCCACCAAGCTGGTCCACGGCGGCGTGCGCTATCTGGCGCAAGGCAACGTGAGCCTGGTGCGAGAGGCGCTGCATGAACGCGGCCTGCTCAACCGCAACGCGCCGCATCTGGTGTGGCCGCTGGGCTTCGTGGTGCCCGCCTACAACATGCTGGACCAGCCCTTCTACGGCGTCGGCCTGAAAATGTACGACATGCTGGCGGGCAAGCTGAACCTGGCCCCCAGCCGCTGGCTGTCGCGCCGCGAAACGCTGGCCAACGCGCCCACCCTGTCGGAAAGCGTGAACGGCCGCAGCCTCAAGGGCGGCGTGCTGTACTACGACGGCCAGTTCGACGACGCGCGCCTGGCCATGAGCCTGATGCGCACGCTGTTCGACCTGGGCGGCACGGCGGTGAACTATGTGCGCGCCACCGGCCTGACGTCCACGGGCGGCAAGGTGGACGGCGTGACCGCGCAGGACGTGATCGGCGGCGCGAGTTTCACGCTGCGGGCGCGCTGCGTCGTCAACGCCACGGGCGTGTGGGTGGACGCCGTGCGCCGCATGGAAGACAAGAATGCGCAGACCATGGTGGCGCCCAGCCAGGGCGTGCACCTTACCTTGCCGCACGACTTCCTGCCGGGCAAGCGCGCCATCCTGATTCCCAAGACCGACGACGGCCGCGTGCTGTTCGTGGTGCCATGGAACGGCCACACCATCGTGGGCACCACCGACACGCCGCGCGACAACCTGCCGCTGGATCCGGAAGCCGGCGCGCAGGACGTGGACTTCATCCTGAGCACCGCGGCGCGCTATCTCAGCCGCAAGCCCACGCGCGACGACGTCACCAGCGTCTGGGCGGGCTTGCGCCCGCTGGTCAAGGCCACGGGCGAAGCGTCCACCAAGAAGCTGTCGCGCGAACACACGATCCTGGTGTCTAAGGCCGGCCTGGTGACGGTGACGGGCGGCAAATGGACGACCTACCGCCGCATGGCGCAGGACGTGGTGGACACCGCGATCCAGCACCAGTTGCTGACGCAGGCCTCTTGCCGCACCGAATCGCTGCCGTTGCACGGCGCCGCGGGGCTGGCGCCGTCGCAAGAGCACGCCGGCACGCCGGACAGCTATTACGGCAGCGATCTCGCCGCGCTGAAGGCCCTGCCGGGCGCGGACCGCATGCTGATCAAGGCCAGCGGCCTGTCGGAAGCGCATGTGCGTTTCGCGGCACGCTTCGAACTGGCCCGCAGCGCCGAAGACGTGCTGGCGCGCCGCAACCGCGCGCTGTTCCTGGACGCGGAGGCCGCCATGCTGGCCGCCCCGGAAGTGGCGCGCATCCTGGCCGAAGAGTTGGGCCATGACGCCGCCTGGCAACAACGCACCTTGCACGACCTGGCCATCGTCGCGGCGAACTACCGCCTTAAATAGTTCCTACGGCACGCGCAGCGGGCTGTCCCCGATCAGTTTTTCGAATACGCGCAGAAGATCGGGATCGAATTTCGATCCCGCTTCCCGGTTCAGGATGCCCATGATCTGCGCATGCGTGCGCGCCGGGTGATAGGGGCGCGCATCGCCCAGGGCATCGTAGGAATCCGCCAGCGACACGATGCGCGAATGCAGCGCAATGCCATGCCCGGACTGGCCCGCCGGATAGCCCGAGCCGTCGAAGTGTTCGTGATGGTGGCGTACCGTCAGCGCGATCAGCTCGCGTCGCGGCATGTCGGTTTGCAGGATGATGTCGGCGCCGACCGCCGCGTGCGCCTTCATGATTTCCCAATCGTCCTTGTTCAGGCGCTTGGGGGAATGCAGCACGCGGTCGGGTGTACCGATCTTGCCCACGTCGTGCAGCCTTGCGGCAATGGCGACTACATCCTGCTCATCTTGCGGCAAGCCACAGGCCCGGGCCAATGCAACGCTCAGCGCGGCGACTCTGGCGCAATGCCGGCCGGTGGCCGGGTCTCGCGCCTGCATGGCGGCGAACAGCGCCGCCTCGCAGGAATTTTCGGGGAATACGGGTACGTCGGAAGGCATCGGGAAAAGCGCGCGCGGTGGCGGCGCAACGGCGCGCGGGTGTCGGAAAGGCGGGATTCTGACACACGGCCAGACGGTCCGCCGGCTCGGCCCGAATCCCGGGCGGCGCGGAACCTGGCGCGGCGGACGCCCTGCCCGCCCGGCGCCGATTTCAAGCGATCATCGGTCCTTCAGCCGCGCCAGCAGCGCTTCGGCCACCCCGACGGACGAAGCCGGATTCTGCCCCGTGATCAGCAGTCCGTCGCTGACCACGTGCGGCTGCCAGTCCGGACCGCTGCTGTACAGGCCGCCCAATTTCTTGAGCTCGTCCTCGACCAAAAACGGCACCACGTCGGTCAATTGCACGGCGGCCTCTTCCGCGTTGGAGAATCCCGTGACCTGTCTGCCCTGCACCAGCGGCTTGCCATCGGCGGTCTTGGCGTGGCGCAGGACGCCGGGCGCATGGCACACGGCCGACACCGGCTTGCCCGCCGCCAGCATGGTCTCGATCAGCGAGGCGGACTTGGCATCCTCCGCCAGGTCCCACAGCGGTCCGTGCCCTCCCGGGTAGAACACCGCGTCATAATCGGCCGCCTGCACGTCGGCCAGCAGGCGCGTGGAAGCCAGCAGGCGCTGCGCCTCCGTGTCCTGCCGGAAGCGGCGCGTGGCGTCGGTCTGCGCGTCCGGGTCATCGCTCTTGGGGTCCAGCGGCGGCTGCCCGCCATGGGGTGAAGCCAGCGTCACCTTGGCGCCCGCGTCGGCGAACGCGTAGTACGGCGCCGCGAACTCCTCGAGCCAGAAACCCGTCTTGCGGCCCGTGTTGCCCAGCGTGTCGTGGGAAGTCAGTACGATCAGGATATTCATGTCGCGCTCCGTTCGTCAGGACCGACCCGCACGATGCGTTTGCCGGCGTTTTCGCCCTTCAGCAGCCCGATCAGCCCGCGCGGGGCGTTTTCCAGGCCGTCGACCACGTCTTCCCGGTACTTGATGCGGCCTGCCTTGATCAGGCCTTCCATCGCTTCGCGGAACTCTCCATAACGGTGCGCGTATTCGTTGAAGATGATGAACCCCTGCATCTTGAGCCGCTTGGTCAGGATGGTGCGCATCAGCAATGCCAGGCGGTCCGGCCCCTCGGGCTGGCTGGTGGCGTTATAAGCCGAGATCAAGCCGCAGACCGGCACGCGGGCGCGCGCGTTCAGCAGCGGCAGCACCGCGTCGAAGACGGCGCCGCCCACGTTCTCGAAGTACACGTCGATGCCTTGCGGGGCCGCGCGGGCAAGACGCCCGGGCAGGTCCGGCGCCTTATGGTCCAGGCAATCGTCGAAGCCCAGTTCATCGACCACATAGCGGCATTTGTCCGGGCCGCCCGCGATGCCCACGACCCTGCAGCCGTGGATCTTGGCGATCTGGCCCACCACCGCGCCCACCGCGCCGCTGGCGGCGGCCACCACCACGGTCTCGCCGGCCTTGGGCTGCCCGATATCCAGCAGGCCCATGTAAGCGGTGAAGCCCGGCATGCCCAGCACGCCCAGAGAATACGAAGGGTTCTGGGGATGAGCGCCCAGGCGCAGCAGGCCGGCGCCGTCGGACACGGCGTAGTCCTGCCAGCCGGACTGCGCCAGCACCCATTCGCCCGGCTGGTACTGGGGATGATTGGACGCCACGACCCGCGTGACGGTGCCGCCCACCATGGGCTCGCCGATCTGCACCGGTTCCGCATAGGACGGGGCATCGCTCATGCGGCCGCGCATATAGGGATCGAGCGACAGATACACGGTGCGCAGCAGCACCTGGCCGGGGCCGGGCTGCGGCACCTCGCTCGTTTCCAGGCGGAAATCGCTGTCGGCGGGCTCTCCACGCGGGCGCGCGGCCAGCACGATACGGCGGTTGATCAAAGACGATTGCGGCATGACGTCCAGCCTCCTGGGAAGCCGCCCGGGCCTGCTCCGGCATGATCCGGGTGGCGGTGTGGGGAATCGGTCCATTACACCATCGATGCCCCGCCGCCCAGTTTGTAACCCTGATGGCCGCCCCCCTTTTAATTAATTAAGTCCTTAATTAGAATCGACGCCATGTGTCCCGTCCCGCCTCCCCCTTCCCGCCGTCCAGGCCGTCCGCCGCGGCCCGACAACGCAGCCGCACGCGCCAGGCTGCTGGATCTGGCCACCGGCATGTTCGCCGCGCAGGGCGTGGCGGCCACCACCATTGCCCACATCGCGCAGCGCGCCGGCGTCACGCCGGCCATGCTGCATTACTACTTCAAGAGCCGCGACCAGTTGATCGACGCCGTCGTGCTCGAACGCATCGTGCCCGTCATCGGCTTTGTCTGGGCGCCGGTGCCGCTCACGGCCGAGCCGGAACCCGATCCCGATCCCGCCGCCGCCGCGCGCCGCTTCGTCACCGAAATCGTGAACCGGCTGGTGCAAAGCGCCACCGATAAGCCCTGGCTGCCTTCGCTATGGATGCATGAAGTGGTCAACGAAGGCGGCCAGTTGCGCGAACGCGTGCTGCGCCATCTGCCTTCGGACCGGCTGCAGGCGTTCGCCGGCCAGATCGCGGAATGCCAGCGCCACGGCGCCATCACGGCGGGCGTCGAACCGCGCCTGGTGTTTCTGTCCATCCTGGGCCTGACCTTGCTGCCGCTGGCCACTTCCAACCTGTGGCGCCGCATCTGGCAGGGGGATCCCGTGGCGCAGTCCATCGGCAACGAGGCGATCGCCGCCCACGCCATCGCCATGCTGACGGGCGGCCTGTTCGCGCCGCCCGGCCCGCCCAGTCCATCGCCTTCAGGACGCTGATCATGCGCACCCTACCTTCCCTGTCCGCCGCTGCCCTGATCCTTCTGCTGGCCGCCTGCGGCAATAACGAGCCGGTTTTCTACCAGGGCTATGTAGAGGGCGATTACGTCTACGTCGCCTCGTCCGAGGCGGGCCGCCTGGACGCGCTGGCCGTGCGTCGCGGCCAGCAGGTTGGCGCCGACGCCCCCTTGTACGCGCTGGAAGCCACCCGCGAGACCGCGGCGCGCGACCAGGCCAGCGCGGAACTCGCGGCGGCCAGCGCCCAACTGGAAGACATCGCCACCGGCAAGCGCCCGCCCGAAGTCGACGTCAGCCGCGCCCAGCTTGCGCAGGCGGAAGCCGCCAGCCGCCGTTCGGCCGCGCAACTGCAGCGCGACAACGCGCAATTCCGCATCGGCGGCATCGCGCGATCCCAGCTTGACGACAGCCGCGAGCAGGCGCAATCGGACGCGGCGCGCGTGCGCGAACTGAAGGCCCAACTGGAAGTGACTCGGCTTCCCGGCCGCGACGAGCAGCGGCGCGCGCAGGCCGCCCAGGTGGAGGCCGCGCGCGCAGCGCTCGCGCAGGCGGAATGGACGCTGGCGCAGAAGCGGCTGGCGGCGCCCGCCGCGGGACGGGTGTTCGACACTATGTACCGCGAAGGCGAATGGGTGCCGGCGGGCAGCCCGGTCGTCAGCCTGCTGCCGCCGGGCAACATCAAGGTGCGCTTCTTCGTGCCCGAAACCGTGGTGGGATCGCTGAAGGCGGGGCAGCAGGCCAGCCTGCGCTGCGACGGCTGCGGCGATCCGATAGCGGTCCGCATCGATTTCGTGTCCGACCAGGCCGAATACACGCCGCCGGTCATCTACAGCCGCGAGAACCGCAGCAAGCTGGTCTTCATGGTGGAGGCCCGGCCCGCGCCCGACGCCGCGGCGCGCCTGCATCCCGGCCAGCCGGTAGAGGTCACGCTGCAATGAGCGCGCCCGCCGACGGCAGCCTGGTCATCGACGTCCAGGGCCTGAACAAGCATTTCGGCGACAAGCACGTCGTCAACGATGTGTCGCTGCAGGTGCGCGAAGGCGAGATCTTCGGCTTCCTGGGCCCCAACGGCAGCGGCAAGACCACCTGCATCCGCCTGATGTGCGGCCTGCTGACGCCCGATTCGGGCAGCGGCACCTGCCTGGGCTACGACATCGTCCGCGACAGCGCCCAGATCAAGCGGCACGTGGGCTACATGACGCAGAAATTCTCTTACTGGGACGACCTGACCATCCGCGAGAACCTGGACTTCGTCGCCCGCATGTACGGCATGCCGCAGCGCGCGCAGACCGTGGACCGCGCCCTGGAAGACCTGGGGCTGCAGAGCCGGGCCGGGCAGTTGACGGGTTCGCTGTCGGGCGGCTGGAAGCAGCGGCTGGCCCTGGCGGCCTGCCTGCTGCATCAGCCGCGCCTGCTGCTGCTGGACGAGCCCACCGCCGGCGTGGACCCCACGGCGCGGCGGGACTTCTGGGAGCAGTTGCACGAACTGGCCGCGCGCGGCATTTCGGTGCTGGTCAGCACGCACTACATGGACGAGGCCGAACGCTGCCACAAGCTGGCCTATATCTCCTACGGCAGGCTGCTGACGCAGGGCACGGCCGACGAGGTGATCGCCGAACAGCATCTGACCACCTGGGCCATCCACGGCCACAACCTGGTGCCGCTGGGCCAGCGCCTGCGCGGCGCGCCGGGCGTGGACCAGACCGTGGCGTTCGGTTCCGCGCTGCACATCAGCGGACAGGACGCCGCGCTGCTCGAACGCACGCTCAAAAGCGCGATCGAAGGCCAGGACCTGCGACTGGAACGCATCGACACCAGCCTGGAAGACGTCTTCATCTACCTGATGAACCGGTCCACCGACAACTTCGCGGGCAAGCCATGATTTCCCGTCTGGAAGGCTTTTCCTGGTCGCGCTGGTGGAGCATGGTCTTGAAGGAGTTCCTGCAGCTTCGCCGCGACCGCGTCACCTTCGGCATGATCGTGGGCCTGCCCATCATGCAGCTCGCGCTGTTCGGCTACGCCATCAACACCGATCCCAAGCAGATGCCCACCGCCGTCATCGCGGCGGACCACAGCCCCTTCACGCGCAGCTTCATCGCGGCGATGAAGTCGTCGGACTACTTTCACATCACCGAGGAACTGGACAACGAGGAAGCCGGGCGCGCGGCGCTGGCCCAGGGCCGGGTGCTGTTCGTGGTGACGATACCGCCGGACTTCACGCGCCGGCTGCTGCGCGGCGAACGCCCGGCGCTGCTGATCGAGGCCGACGCCACCGATCCCATGGCGACCGGCATGGCCATTGGCGCGGCCACGCAACTGACCCAGGCCGTGGCGCAAAAGGACCTGACCGGCCCGCTGGCGGGCCTGGCGGGCGGCCAGCCGCCCTTCGACGTGCGCGTGCACCAGCTCTACAACGAAGAGCAGATCTCGCAATACAACACCGTGCCGGGGCTGATGGGCGTGATCCTGACGATGACGCTGGTGATGATGACCGGGCTGGCCATGACGCGCGAGCGCGAACGGGGCACGATGGAAAACCTGCTGGCGATGCCGGTGCGGCCGATCGAGGTGATGACGGGCAAGATCGTGCCGTACATTGCCATCGGCCTGATCCAGGCGACCATCATCCTGCTGGCCGCGCACTACGTGTTCCATGTGCCCCTCATGGGCAGCCTGCTGTCCGTCTATCTGGCCGCGCTGCTGTTCGTGGCCGCCAACCTGACGGTGGGCATCACGCTGTCGTCGCTGGCGCAGAACCAGTTGCAGG
>RCUH01000790.1_pt1 | contig 28078 bp, 32 predicted proteins | sample 2166191 | NCBI WGS metagenome assembly RCUH01 (sample SAMN09932848, study PRJNA488358) | compost metagenome | feature: garden; material: soil; isolation source: compost soil in an enriched community after 214 h of incubation | place: Germany: Experimental Botanical Garden Goettingen | collected...
GGTGGCGGCCATGCTGGCCTTCAGCCTGCTGTATGCGCTGGCCTCTGCCGCCCGCTTCTACCTGCTGCAATCGGGCGGCCACATGATCGTCATGGGCGTGCGCCGGCGCCTGTTCGACGTGGTAATCAATCAGCCCATCGCCTTTTTCGACAAGCACCATGGCGGCGAGCTGAACAGCCGGCTCACGTCCGACGTGTCGGCCCTGCATGAAAGCCTGACGATCGGCGCGGCCAATGCCTTGCGCTCGCTGTGCGTGTTTTTGGGCGGCATCGCCATGCTGCTGCATCTGTCGCCCATGCTGAGCTTGCCGCTGGCCCTGTTCATTCCCATCAGCCTGTATCTGGGCAAGTTATCAGGCAGTAATTACCGGCAGCGCGCGCGGGCCATTTCCGCCACCCTGGCCGCCAGCGGCAAGGTGGCGCAGGAATACTTTGCCCATGCGCGCCTGGTGCAGGCGTTCAACCAGCAAGGCGGCGCCATGGCCCGCTACGCGCAAGCGATGCGCGAGCTGCTGGGCGTGTCCCTGGCCGGCACGCGGCTGCTGGCCGTGTTCCAGGGCGCGCAAGGCTTGCTCGCCTTCGTTGCCCTGCTGACCACCTTGTGCTTCGGCGCCCACCTGATCGGCCAGGGCCGCTTGAGCGTGGGCGAGCTGACGGCCTTCGTCATCTATGCCAGCATGGTGACGGACACGGCCGGCTCCATCAGCGAATTCTGGAACACGTGGATGCGCACGATGGGCTCGACCGACCGCATCTTCGAGATCCTGCGCAGCCACCGCGCCGTGCCCGAAGCGGCGCCGCAACCGCCGCTGGCCGGCCATATCGCGCTGCGCGACGTGCGTTTTTCCTACCCCGAGCGCACCCAAGTGACGGCCCTCGACGGCGTCAGCCTGTCCATCCGCGCGGGCGAAAAAATCGCCCTGGTCGGCGCTTCGGGCGCGGGCAAGTCCACCATCGCCAGCCTGGTGCTGGGCCACTACCAGATAGACGCGGGCAGCCTGCAGTTCGACGGCATCGATGCGCACGTGCTGGGCGTGACGCAGCTGCGGCGCCAGATGGCCGTGGTGGAACAGGAACCGGCCCTGTTTTCCGGCAGCATCGCCGACAATATCGCCTTTGCCGTGCCGGACCGGGTCGTGGCGCACGAAGCGATGGTGGCGGCGGCGCGCCTGGCGCATGCCCATGATTTCATTGCGGCCTTTCCGGACGGCTACGAGACCCTCGTCGGCGAACGGGGCGTGCAATTGTCCGGCGGACAGAAGCAGCGCATCGCGATTGCCCGCGCCATCCTGCGCGCGCCGAAAATCCTCGTCCTGGACGAAGCGACGAGCGCGCTCGATGCCGCCAGCGAACAGCAGGTGCAGCTCGCGCTCGATACCCTGATGCAAGGATGCACCACCATCATCATCGCCCACCGTTTTTCGACGATTGTGAAAGCGGACCGCATCATCGTCATGGACAAGGGCCGGATTTGCCAGCAAGGCACGCACGCCGAGCTGCTGCGCGCGGGCGGCCAGTATGCGCGGCTGATGCAGCAGCAGCTGTCGCAATTCCAGCAGTTGCATGACAGTACGGCAACCCTGTAAAGTGGCCCAGATGAAAAAAACCTACCATGGCAGTTGCCACTGCGGCGCCGTGCGCTTTGCGGCCCAGATCGACCTGGCGGCCCCCAGCCTGCGCTGCAACTGTTCCTACTGCCTGAAAATCCGCTGCTGGGCCAGCCTAGTCCCGCCTGCGGATTTTCGCCTGCTGGCCGGTGAAGCGGACTTGAGCGAATACCGCTTCGGCGAGCGCCGCGAACGCCATTATTTTTGCCGCCATTGCGGCGTGCGCCCGTTCGGCCGCGGCGATTCGCCCCGCAGCGGCCCGTTCGTCGGCATCGGCGTCAACTGCCTCGATGACGCCTCGGCGGCCGAGCTGGCGCAAGTGCCCGTCACCTTTGTCGATGGCCGGCATGACGAGTGGGATGCGCCGCCGCAGGAAACGCGGCATCTGTAGTAGCAATCTAGAAATGGTTGTCATCCACCACGGAGTTTTCCTACGTGGCGACAAGTCGTGTCCCTATGGCTAAGCCCGACGCAGGCAGCGAGAATGGTCTCAACGGTGCAGCCAATGTTGAACCGGATGATTACGCAAACCAACCATAGGGGACATGACCATGACTTCGAACAGCAACGACAAATCGGGCGGCCAATCGGACAAACAGCAATCGGGCCAATCGGGCAGCCAGCAGTCGGACAAACAGTCCGGCACCCGCCAATCGTCGGGCGGTACCCAGGGCGGCACGCACGAGCAGCATGTCGAGGCAGGCCGCCAAAGCCACAAGAATGACGGCGACAAGCAATCGGGCTCGCAGCAATCGGGCCAACAGTCGGGCCAGCAATCGGGTTCCGGCACCGGCACGCGCGGCGGCACGCATGAGCAGCACGTGGAAGCGGGACGTCAAAGCCACAAGAATGACGACAAATCCTGATCCCGGTGGCATGGCCCGAGGCGCCTTCTTGATATGAAAGCACTGACGGCCATGCTGTGCGCCGGGCTGGCCATCGGCCTTGCCGCCTGCGGCGCCAGGAATACGGCATCAAACGTGGAGGCTCCGGGCGCACCGGCCGGGGTCTCCACGCGCGTGCTGGACGCGGGTGCCGACGCATTGCAAGCCCGGCCGCCGATTGCCGCGCTGAACGCCTACCTTGACGGTTTTCATTTTTATAATGGGAATCTGCGCGGCCAGATGGAAGCGCACCATTATTGCGCCATCGTCAATGAAGAGCTGATCCAGTGCGTGATCTACGATGGCAATGTCAAAGATGCCAAGCTGATGGGCGTCGAATATATCGTCAGTGCCAGGCTGTACGAAGGTTTGCCTGCGGCGGAAAAAGCGCTGTGGCACAGCCATGTGCATGAAGTCAAATCAGGCCAGCTGATCGCCCCCGGCATTCCCGCCGTGGCCGAGAAGGCCTTGATGCAAAAACTCGTCGCCACGTATGGCAAGACCTGGCATACCTGGCACACGGATGTACACAAGACCTTGCCCCTGGGCGTGCCGCAACTGATGATGGGTTTTACGGCCGATGGCCAGGCCGACGCCGCCATGGTTGCCGCGCGCGACCGCCGTTTCCGCATCGATTCGGCCGAAAGACGCCGCCAGCGGGCCGATATCGCCGCGCCAGCCATCATAGACGGGGCCGATGCCTGGCAGCACGGCACGACCATCCAGCTGGCCGACCCGACCGGAACGCAGCACGGCTCCTCATTGCCACCGTCACCGTCCACGCACACGGCCGAACCCGCCATTTCGCGTCCGGCCAGATAGCCGGCACGCGAAAGGCCGTTGTCTGTAACCGCATTCTGGGCGATAATGACGGCCATGAACGATACCACCACCTTACCCCCATTGCCCGATCGCCTGTCGATCGACCCCAGCAGCCCTTATCACGTTGCAGCCGTGTTCGAGAACGACGTCGGCATCCGCTTCAACGACAAGGAACGTCTTGACGTGGAAGAATATTGCATCAGCGAACGCTGGATCAAGGTCGCTTCCACCAAGTCGCTCGACCGCCGCGGCCGTCCGCTGCAGATCAAGCTCAAGGGCAAAGTCGAAGCGTTTTACCGTTAAGCAATACTTGTACTGACCATCGAGGCCGATTTTCATCGGCCTTTTTTGCGTCCGCCGCCGTCCGCTCACGCTTCGGTGGTGACCAGCCCCGCCGCAGCCGCCATGGGCAGCCACAGCATCGTGTCGGCCAGCACCTCGTCCGGCTCCCGGCCACTGGACTGCGCCGCCTGCCGCGCGCATTGCGGCAACGGCGCGCCGCCGGCCAGCGCCTGCAGGCAATAAAACTGCCACGGCTGCAACTCCTGCATGGCAAGCCGGTAATGCAGGCGCGAAATGGCGACAAAAGCAGGACTGGCATCCGGCTGTGCCGGCACGGCGTCGTCGGGCGCGGCTTGCGCCTGCTGCCAGTAGGCGCACAGGGGGAACGACAGCGCCAGCAGCCGCGTGCACGGCGCCAGACGCCAGGCCGGTGCCATTCCCAACATCAAGTCCAGGCCGGAAGGCAACAGGGGCGGCGCCAGCTTTTCCAGCCCCGGCGCCCTGCCCACCTCGCTGCGCGCCCGCTCCAGCTGCGCCAGTTCGACGGCAAAGCGCAAGGCGTCTCCCTGTGCCCCGGCGCCACGCTGGCTGGCGGCGAGAAAATCGGCAAAACCGCCGCCCAGGTCATACAAGGTGGGAGAAGCGGACGGGTGGCGCCACACATAGGCGCGGGCAAAGAAAGCGAACAGCTCGTCGCCCATGACCTTGCGCAAGACGGGATAGTCGGCCTGCAGGCATTCGAGCAGGCGCTGCACGTAGCCGTCCGCATGGATGTGCAGCGGCGCCGGGCCGCCCCGCGCCCTTTTCAACACTTGCTCCTGCGTCAGGCCGTGGCGCTCGCTGGCCAGCTGCACCCCGTGCACGGCACCGCCGGGCGCCGTCATGGCAGTCAGGAACCACGCCTGCAATTGCGCCAGCGGCGCGCCATTACCGCGCATGGGCCGCCTCCAGGTGAAAGCCCAGCGGCGTGGAGACGGCGGCGGCAACCTTGGCCGGCGCCGCGTCCGCGAATTCGCCCCGCACCGCCGCGCGCGCCTTGTCCAGTTCAAGCAGCAGTTGCGGATACGGGGGAATCTCCGCATCCCATTCCAGCAGGGCCGACACGCCGCCCGTCAGCTGCTGCGCCAGCGCGTACAGGCGCCAGACGGCGGCCGGCACGGGCGCATCGTGGGTATCGATCAGCATGGCGCCGCAGACGGTCGGCCCGGCCAGGTGGATCTGCACGATGTGGTCGTGCGGCAGCTGGCGGATGTAGGCGGCCGCGTCATAGCCGTGGTTATTCGCGCTGACGTGGACATTATTGACGTCGAGCAATAGCCCGCAGCCCGTGTCCTCGGCCAGGCGTCCCAGGAACTCCCATTCCGGCATGCTGGACTGGACAAACTCCACGTAGGTGCTGGGGTTTTCCAGGATCAGGGGACGGCCGAGGAATTCCTGCACCTGCCGCACGCGCGCGCCCACGTGGCGCAGGCTGGCTTCGTCCAGCGGCAGCGGCAGCAGGTCGTGGCTGTTGAGCGAGGCGGCTCCCGTCCAGCACAGGTGGTCGGAAATCCAGGCGGGCCGGATCTCGGCGGCCAGCTGGCGCAGCTTGCGCAGGTAGGCCAGGCTCAGGGGATCGCTGCTGCCGATCGACAGCGACACGCCATGCATGACGATGGGCACCTGCGCCGCCACCTGCTCGAGCACGTGGCGCGCATAGCCGTGGTTGTCGATGAAATTTTCGCTGATGATCTCGAACCAGTCCACCTGCGGCCCGTGGCGCAGGATGTGCTCATAGTGCGGCGGGCGCAGCCCCACGCCCAGGCCGAGGTTCGGCAGGCCCAGGCGCGGCCGCGCCTCGTGCAGGATGCCCCGCATCAGGTCGACGGCGGCAAGGCCAGGCGCAGATCGGTGGGCGCCGGCGGCGCTCCCACCGGCGTGCCGCGCGCCGCCATCACCTTGCCGTAGGCTTCCCAGGCCTTGTCGTAGACATTGTCGCCCAGCGCAAAGCTCATCGTCTGGCCCAGCGGCTTGCTGCGGTGGTCGGGCGCGGGGCCGAAATCGTACAGGGTCATGGTGGCGGGCTCGGGCGGTTCCTTGCCCGTGGTGTTCGGATACAGCTGCGAGGCCGAAATCGGCACGGCGCAGCCGCCGAAGCTCGCGCATTTGTTGTCGCTGGGCGCACTGTAGACTTTATCGTCCGCCGGCGGGGGTGGCGGCACGTAACATGGCGAGCCCGGCGCTGCGGCGGCCTTGACCGAGTGGCCGCAGGACGATCCGCCCGTATCGGCCTGGGCAAAGCCGCAGCCGCCCTGGGCGTGGCAGCCATTGGAGCCGCGGCACGTATGGTAGACGGCCAGCGCGGCGCAGGTGGACGATGCTTCGCCCTCGAGGTGCATGCCCTGGCAGGCGTGGTACAGCACGCTCTTGTCTGCCAGCGGCACGCCCGTCGCCAGGTTGGGCGCCTGGCCCAGCACGGCCCAGCAAATGGCCATCCGGTCGCCCGCACCCACCATCGACGGATACGGGAAGTCCAGTTTCTGGTTCAGCCAGTACTGGTCCAGCACGGAAGTGATGCCGTAGATGGCGCCCGTGGCCACCGTGCTCAGCATTCCCAGGGTGCCGCTGGCATCCTTCAGGCGGTTCAGCGCGCCCGCCACGTCGGCCGGCGCGGGGATGTTCTTCGGCGCGGTGGCCGGGTTGTAGCGCTCGTTGGTCAGCATGGCTTCGCTCCAGCGCCCGCCTTCCCTGTGCCAGCCGGCCCAGGTCTTCACGGGCAGCATGGACTTGACCTGGCCGAAGCGCTCGTAATGGTCGAACGGGGCGCTGTCGTGACGCGCCTGGGCGTCGCGCGATTCGGCCTCCTTGCCATTGTTCGTGTAGGACGGGTAATCGCACTGCAAGGCGGCCAGGTCTTCGCGGTAGTCGGGCTGCACGGCCATCAGCCGCTGCGCCGCGTCGCGGCGGTAGCGCTGGATGGCCGCTTCGCTGCCCTCGCCCTGGTCCGTGATGGCCGCCATCATGTCGATGGCCTTGTTGAACGAGCCCGTCTGGCCGCCATCCTGGTCCTGCGGGCCGAAGCAGGTATCGAAGCGGGGAAATTCCGCCCGCGCATGACCCTGGACCCGGCTATTGAACATGTCCTGCTGCACCGAGCCGTTGACGAACAATTTTTGCCACAGGGTCTGGCCATCCGTGTATTCGATGCTGATGTAGCGCGCATAGCATTCGTACATATAGCCGATGGTGCCGAACAGGGGCAGATCGTGCACGTGCTTGCCCGGCGTCCAGCCCGGCAGCGGCACTTCCGGGAAGTATTTCGTGTGGTCCTGGCTGTCGAACTCGGCCAGCTGCGCGCGGGCCTGCTGTTCCGGCTGCTCGATGGCGAGGAACAGGTCGCACTGGTTGTCGTTCAGTTCTTCCAGGTTGACGCGCACGTGGCGGTAGCCGGACGTGTCCTGCAAGTCGACGATGTGCGGGATCACGGTGCAGTGCTCGCCGTAGCAGGTCCAGCCGTGGTCCTGCGATTGCAGCTCCGACCCCGTGAAGCATGGCGCCGTGCCGATGGCCGTGGCCAGGTTGGCCGCCATCTGCAAGTGCAGCATTTCCTGGATGAAGACGCTGAAGATGATATTGAAGGCTTTCTGCTCGGCCAGTTCGGGGCGGGCCGTGGTGCCCATGCCCGGCCACTGGCGGCCTTCATAATAGGTGATGCCTTTCGAGTTGATCTGGTGCGTGCCCTGGATCGAATACATGGTGGCCATGTACAGGGGAATGGTGAACAGTTCCACGCTAACGGCCGCCTGGGCGATGGCGCGCACGGCGGCCGTGTCGGTGGCCAGCATGTCGAGCGGACGGTTGCTGATGGCGGGCTGGGTGCTTCCTAAAACGGGCATTTTCATTCTGTCTCTCCACAGGAAGGATGCGTTTCGGATATCGGGCCGCACCGCGCCATCTGCGTGCGCTGTTCACGGCAAAGAAATCATACGCCTGGGAAAGATACTTTTGCGGCAAGATTTATGCGCTGATCAAGGGGCAATACAGACCGCCTTACACCGTGAAAATAGGCGTTTTCAGCTGTCATTTGATGACAATTGAATAGAATCAGCAAAACGCGCGCGTGTATAAGCGCCGCACCGGCAGGCGCCGGCGCGTGGCTTGCATGGTGATAGTCAGGCGGCCGGCGGCGGCTGGAAGGCGCAAAATCCGGGCCACTGCTCGCGGCTGTCGCACACTTTCAGGCAGCCTTTGTTGTCCTTGAACGTGGCGACGACCTTGATGGGAAAACCATAGTGTGGCGTGGTGGCCAGGAAGGCGGATGAGCAGCTTTGCTCGTTGCTGAAGCGGAAAGTGATTTCTTCGCGGCGGCCCTTGCGCTCAAAGCTCAGCATGAAGGTTTCATTGCTGTTCCACTGCGCCTTGCCCGGCACGCGGAAGCGGTAGCGCGGGTTGCCCGCCTGCTGGCCATCCAGTTTCTGGCCAAAGACGCGGCTGCTGGCCGTGGCCGTCTCGACCTTGGCAACCGGATACACGACGCCAAAGATATAGGTGCCGGCAAACCCCTGATCGAAGCCGAGTCCCTTCTGGTAAAACGGCACGACGATGTGCGGCGCGCCCGTGTACTCGACGGTATTGCGCGCCGTCGTGCGCGACGTCAGCTTGTCATCGGGCTCTTTGCCGAAGACCACGTCCAGTTCCAGCAAGGCTTGCTGCTTGTCGATGTCTTGCGCCAGATAATCCTTGGGGAACGTTTCGCCGTGCACGCAGCCGGCCAGCAAGGAGGCGGCGCAGCAGCCGGCGATCAGTTGAGATATTGTCATGGCTGTTTTCCTTCCGGCGGCGTGGAAATGAGGCCCAGCCCCGTCACTTGCAAGCCGTTCTTGCCTTGTTTCCATTGAAATTGCTGGCCGAACCAGGCCAGTTCCAGCTCGCGCCGGATACGGATCGAATCCGTGCGGCCCTTGCCGGCCTTGATGGCGGCGCCCGCCTGCGCGGAAGCGGTCTCCGACAAGGGTTTGAGCCACCGTTGATAGGTATCGGGCGGCAAGGCCAGCACGCCGGCCACGCCATCGTCGCGCGTGGCAACGATAATCCCCACCTTCGTCAGCGCATTCGTCAGATAGGCGCCGCGCCGCCCGTCGGGCGAGACGGAAACCAGCATGGCACGCGGATAGTCGCCGCTGACGTTGCCCGGCACGTCAAACCACAGCAGTTCGCCCGTGCCCGTATCGAGCGCGCGGCCGTCGCGGGGAAACAGCAGCATCTCGGGACGGCCTGGCTGCGGCACGCCCCATTCGGGGTCGCGCTCCGTGCGCACCATATTGTCGCGCTGCAAGGGACTGATGGGGCGCATCAGCGGTTCGCCATTCTGCACGCCGATCAGTATCGTGCCCTGGCCCGTATAGCCCTTGGTAAAGGCCAGCAGCATGGGCTGGCCTTCGCGCGTGGCCTTGATGGGCCGCACTTCCACCACTTCGCGCGCGCCGCCGGGCCAGTAGCCGTGCCGGCGGAAAGACAAGGTGAGGAGAGAGTCATAACGGCCATTCGTGACGGCAAAGTCGCCGTATTGCCTGACCACCGGCATGTTGGGCGTCTGCGCCTGTGCGGCGGACCAGACGGCGGCAAGCAGGCTGGCGGTGGCCGCCAAACGGCATAAAGAGAGAGACAGCATGGCATCCTGTATAGGTCGCACTGGGCGAAGAAGCAGAATTCTAAACGATTCCTCGCCAGCAACACTGCCCAATTGAAAACATCAACGGCGCTGGATTTCGATCAGCTCGATCTCGAACAGCTTGGGCCACAGTTTGCCCGTGACAAACAGGCGTTTGCCACGTGCATCCCAGGCGATACCGTTGAGCACGGCGTCGGGATTGGCCGTGCCCCGCTGTTCGGGCGGCAGCAAGCCCGTCAGGTCGATCCAGCCGACAACCTTGCCGCTGGCCGGATCGATGCGGGCGATCACGTCCGCGCCCCACACATTGGCGTACAGCTCGCCGTCGACCATTTCCAGTTCGTTCAGGCGCTCGATGGCACGGCCTTCCGCCTTGACTTCGAAGCGGCGCACCTCGGCCAGGGTTTTCGGATTGAGCACGCGGATGGCGGAGCTGCCGTCGCTCATGTAGACGAATTTGCCGTCACTGGCCAGGCCCCAGCCTTCGCCCTGGTAGCTGAAGGTGCGCTTGAGCTTGAAGGTTTTATGGTCGAACACATAACCGGTCTTCGACACCCAGGTCAGGCCCAGGATTTCATCGCCCACGTCCGTGATGCCTTCGCCAAACACTTTTTTGTCGAGCATGCTTTTCTGCAGCACCTTGCCCGTCGTCAATTCCACCTTGCGCAAGGAAGACTGGCCGTTCTGGCCCGTGCTTTCATACAGATGGCCATCCTTGAACAGCAAACCCTGGGTAAATGCCTGAGGGTCGTGCGGATAGGTATTCTTGACGAAATAGCCATAGACGGGGATGGCGGCCTGGGCGTAGCCCATTTCGCTCATCAGTCCCACCGTGCATAACAATCCCAGCAGCAGCGAGCCTGCCGTGCGTTTCAGTCTGGTTTTACCTGTGTTCTTCATATGCTTGGCGGTGGTTGGCGAGCGGCTATTGTAATCGCCCGGGCTGCGCCATGCGCGCCCTGACGAGCTCGAGCCAGGCCCGGGCGGCGAATGACAGCCGCCCTCCGCGGCGCCAGGCCAGCATCAGATTCCACTCCACGGGCGGGCCATCGAGGGGAATGACTGTAAATTGCATTTGATCCAAGGTATCGCAATACATCTTCGGCAGCAGGCAGATGCCCACGCCCAGCTGCACCAGCGAGGCGATGAAATCCCACTGGCCGCTGCGGCCCGTGATACGGGGCGCGAAACCGGCCCGCTGGCAGGCGTCGAGCACGATGTCGTTCAGGGCAAACGCGGCGCCGTAGAAAATGAAGGGACTGTCGGCCAGCTCGGCCAAGGCCACGGAAGCGCGCCCCTGCCACGGCGAGCCGGGCGCGGCCAGCAGGCACAGCGGCGAACGCACGAGGGGCAAGGCTTCGAAATCCTGCCAGGTGGCCGCATTGCCCGGGTAATCGAGCATGGTGCCCAGCTCCACCGTGCCGGTGCGCAAGTCGCGCTCGATCGCCTGTGTGCCGCTTTCATACATCTTCAGCTCGATACCGGGATAGCGCTGGTGGTACTCGGCCAGCCACGGCGCCAGGGTCGAGTGCGTTTGCGGCGACACGCCGACTCTCAGTTCCCCCCGTTCCAGCTGCTGCAGGTCGCGCAATTCCACTTTCAGTTCCGCGTGCAGGGCCAGCAGTTCATGTGCGCGCGACAGCACCACCTTGCCCGCGTCCGTCAGGGTAAAACGTTTACCGGCCCGGTCCAGCAAGGCCAGGTCCAGCGACTGTTCCAGCTGGGCGACCATCTTGCTGACGGTGGGTTGCGTCACGTGCAGCCTGGCGGCCGCGCGCGTAAAACTGGCTTGCTCGACGACTTCGACGAAGTAGCGCAAGGAGCGGATATCCATGATGCATTCCAAACTCGAATGATAATCATGAGTTTAAGTCATTTTATCTTTTGATGCGGGGTCCCTACAATGAAACCTTCCCCCTGCCGTTAGAAAGCCCGCCGTGAAAGCCTTGCACTGTTCCACCGCCGCCCTGCCCTCCATCCCAGCCTGGCGCCAGCCCGCGCAGACCGTGTGGCAAGTGGGCATCTTGATCGCCGCCTGGTGGCTGGCCGATGAGGCCGCCTCCGCCCTGCACCTGCCATTCTCCGGCGGCGTGGTCGGCCTGTTCGTGCTGGTGGTCTTGCTGCTGGCGGGCTGGGTGCGGCCTGCCGCCATCGAACTGGGCGCGAACTGGCTGCTGGCCAATATGCTGCTGTTCTTTATCCCGCTGGTCGTGTCCGTGGTGCAATTTACGCAGCTGTTGAAGTCACAGGGTGTGATGCTGTTCGTAAATATCGGCCTGGGCTTTGCCAGCGTGATGCTGGCCACGGCCTTCACCGTGGAATGGGTGTGCCGCTTTGAGCGCAAGTTGCGCCTGCACAAACTGCTGCGCCAGCGCGCAGCGAGGACGCAGACATGAACACCGTGCTCCTGTCTCTGCTGTTCTTGCTGCTGACCCTGGTGCTGTTCTACGCCAACCAGGCGCTGCATCGCCGCCATCCGCACTTCTTGCTCACGCCCGCCATCTGCACCTCAGCGTTACTCATCATCATCGTGCAGGCCACCTCGACGCCGTTCGCCACGTATTTCGGCGAGACGCGCTGGCTGCCGTGGCTGCTGGGACCGGCCACCATCGCCTTCGCGCTGCCTATCTTCCAGGAGCGCAAGCTGATCCGCAAGCACTGGCTGGCCCTGTCGCTGGGCAGCTGCGCCGGCATCGTCGCATCGGTCGCCGCTACCCTGCTGCTGGACCGCTTGCTGGGCGTGCATGGCGACATGGCGCGCAGCCTGCTGGCCAGGTCTGTCTCGACGCCGTTCGCGCTGGAAGCGTCGCGCCACATGGGCGGCTCGGCCCAGCTGACGGGCATCTTCGTCGTCATGACGGGCCTGTTCGGCCTGATGCTGGGCAAACCGCTGCTGAAACTGCTGCCCTTGCGCATGCGCATCGCCCGAGGCGCCCCGTATGGCGCGGCCGCGCACGGCTTTGGCCTCTCCGTGGCGCGCCGGGTCGGCACGGAAGAAGGTGCCGTGGCCAGCCTGACGATGATTTTTTCCGGCGTCGTGACGGTGCTGCTGGCGCCGCTGCTGGGCAGGTTATTGGGCTAGGGTTCCCTCGGCGCGATTGCGGCAGGTCAAAGCGGCAAGTGCGGGTTGGGCGATAGTGTGCGGACTCCCGTTCGCCCACCATCCCGGAAACCCTATGGCAAGCACATCCAATCCAGGGCCGCAGGCCCTGCAAGTCGACTATTTTTCCGCCAGCGACCAGTTCCTGTTTACACAGACGGCCGCCAATCTGCTGGAGCAGCAGGCCAATCTCGACCTTGACGCGCAAGTCGATGCCGGCCTGGCCTATCAGGTCAGCCAGTTCCAGTCGCAAATGAAGAGCCGCGCGATGACCGCCAGCGACCGCATCCTGCCCGCCTACATCGGTTTGCTGAGCCAGGCGACGGCCTTTGCCGCGCTATGGAACGCCGCCTACCAGCTGCAACGGCCCCGGCTGGCGCAAGCGGCGCTGGATGCCGGTACACGCGCCGACATCGCGCAAGTCTACCGGCAGCTGGCGGCGCAATCGGGGCACATCAACCAGCAGGCCCAGGCGCTGACGGGTGACATGCGCGTCATCGCCGGCGAACTGGCGCCGCTCAACGGGGGCTTCAACACGGCGCTGTCCGCCACCATCGCCGCCTTGGGCGCCGCTGCCAGCGCGTCATCGGCCAGCATCGACCAGCTGAAGGCCGCCATCAACACGAATATCGCCGATATCGTCGCCGGCGCCAACAAGACGGGCGCTGCCGTCACGGAATTGATCGTCAAGACCATGACCACCATCAGCGATGCCCAGGGCGATGCCAAGGCTGGCAGCGGCGATGCCGCGCCATCGGGCGACTTCGTGGTGCAAGGCATCGATGCGGCGGAACATGGCGTGGCCGAAACGGCCCAGGCCCGCGCGGCCCTGAACGCCAACAATGCGCTGCTGGCCAGCGCCTACCAGCAACTGGCCGGCGCCGATGCGCTGGTGGCCGTGGCCAAGGTGGTGCAGGTACAGAACAGCCAGTTCAGCAGCGCCTTCCACAACGCACTCGACACGGCCCAGGTGCTGGCCGAAGACTGGGGGCAGTCGCCGCAAGCACCGCCAGCAACGGGTGTCAGCGCCGGCCTTGCCGCCTTTGCCGATGCCGTCGCCGGCATGGCCAGCAGCGCCGACGCCGAAACGCTGGGCGGTCAGCTTGATTACGCCAACACGGCGTGGCAGCTGCTGGCCGCCAGCCTGGCGCCGCTGGAGCAAGCCATGACAGGCGCTTCCTGAACGGTGCGCCACCGCTTGTTTATCCGACCGCTCACACAATGAACCATCCGACCAGGAGCCGCGCATGTCGAATCAAAACCAGGCAGCACAAGGCATCAGCACCGCCAACAAATCGCAGTGTTCACAAGCGTTGCTGATACAAACCTACGCCAACAGCATCAACGAGCAGCCCAGCGTGGACTTTTCGGGCGACGCCAATTTGCTGAAATACCAGTCGCAAATCAACGATGGTCTGAGCCAGGCGCAAACCCACGCCACGGCCTACCTGAATGTCATCCAGCCCACGATCATTGCCAACATCGCCAATATCGGCAATTACTACGCGCTCAACAACGCCGTGCTGACGGCCTTGCCAACCGGCTCGACGGAGGCGCAATGGATCGCCACCCTGACGGCGCTGCAACAGCAATCCCAGCAATACCAGACGGCCGCGAATGGCGTCGTCAGCGCCCTGCAGACCTTGCACGACAACCTGACCACGGATTCCGCCTCGTTTTCCACCACCGTCAGCGACTTGAACGCGGCAGTGAATGGCGACAATGGCGTGCTCAATTCCATCAACAGCCAGCTCGGCACCATCCAGGGGCAGATCGACGGCGCCATTGCCGGCACCGTGCTGAGCGGCCTGGCCATCGTGGGCGGCACCTTCATGGTCGTCGTCGGCGGCGTGGCCGATTTCGTCACGGCAGGCACGTCGACGCCGCTCGTGGTGGCCGGTGTTGCCGTCGTGGCCGCCGGCATAGGCGGCGAAGTGGCGTCGGCCATCACCCTGAAAAACCTCAACGATGAAAAGGCAACCTTGCTGGGACAGGAAGCGTCGTTGACGGCGGAAGTCAAGCTGGCCACCGGCATCAGCAGCGGCTATGCCAGCCTGTCGAACCAGGTGCAGGCCGCCGTGCAATCGGCCACGCAGATGGAAAACGCGTGGGAATTTCTCAGCAGCGACCTCGGCAGCCTGATCAGCGACCTGCAGCAAGGCATCCAGAACACCGACACCATCCGCACCCTGTTCCTGACGGCCGCCAACACGGAAATGCAAGCCGTCACCACGGACATCACCACCATCAAGGGCCAGATGACGGGCGTCACCAGCATCGTCGCGCCCAAGGGCCAGACGGTGGGCGAAGCGGCCGTTGCCGCGGCGGCGTGAGCGCCATGGCCGGCCTGCTGACGCAAACCATCGCCAACCTGCTCGCCGCGCAGCAGCAGATCGCGGCGCTCGGTGGCTTGCCGCCAGCCGCCCAGCAGATCCAGGCCGGATGCAATGCCTTGATCCAGCCCATGGTGGCGCAGACGCGCGCGCTGCAACAGGCTGTTGCCGCCTTCGTCCAGACGGCAACGCCGCAGCTGGCGCAAGTGCAAAGCATGCTGTCGGCGCAAGCGCCGCTGCCCGATATCAAGGCGGCCATGTCGGCCCTGCAGCAGCAGGCACAGCAGCTGCAGGGCACGGCCAACGGCACGGCCGGCACGCTGACGGCGCAAACGGCGCAATTGATGGGCTATTTCAACCAGCTTGCCGGTGTCGACGCGGGCTTGCAAAGCCAGGTCACAAGCTTGCAGGGGCAACTGGGCGACGCGCAAAGCGAACTCGATGCGGCGCAAAAGCGCTATTACTATCTGCTGGCGCTGGGTCCGTTCGGCCTCGTCGGCCTGGCTGTGGCGCTGGGCCTGTACTTGAAATGGAAGTCCGATGTCAGCGACCTGCAAGGCCAGATCGGCGGCTTGAATGGCCAGATCGGCGCCTTCAATGGCATGAAGGCGGCGTGCCAGCAACTGGGCGCGGATTGCCAGGGTCTCGCCGCCAGCATTTCAGGCGTGCGCAACGCCGTCAATTTTCTCGTCAGCGACTTGCTCGAGGTCAGCGGCGACCTGGACGCGGGCGATGCCAGCGTCGTCATTGCCCTGATGGCGACGGCCGCCAGCACGGAACTGGCCACCCTGGGCACGGATGCCGCTTGAGCCGCCTGAGGTCCATTGCTTGCAGGGACTGACGGCACGGGCGTTTATCGGGGATAATACGTCTTTCCCCTTGCCAGCACCCGCGCCACGATGAAATACCCCGCAGTTCAGCCTTTCAGCGATATCCTGCCCCGCTTGAGCGAGTTCGATGCCATCATCGATGTGCGCAGCCCGTCCGAGTTCGCGGAAGACCACTTGCCGGGCGCCATCAACCTGCCCGTGCTCGACGACGAACAGCGCGTACGCGTGGGCACCTTATATAAACAGACGAGTGCCTTCGAAGCAAAGAAGCTGGGCGCGGCGCTGGTGGCGAAAAATATCGCGCGGCATATCGAAGACGGTTTCCTCGGCCACCCGCAGCACTGGAAACCGCTCATCTACTGCTGGCGCGGCGGCAACCGCAGCGGCGCCATGGCGCATATCCTCGCGCGCATCGGCTGGCCCGTCACGCAACTGGAAGGCGGCTACAAGGATTACCGCCGCCACGTGAACGCCGAGCTGGCCACCCTGCCCGAGCGCTTCGACTTCATCAACGTGCTGTGCGGCCCCACTGGCAGCGGCAAGAGCCGCTTGCTGCAAGTGCTGGACACGCAAGGCGCGCAAGTGATCGACCTGGAGCAATTGGCGGCCCACCGCGGTTCCGTGCTGGGCGGCTTGCCCGAGGAAGACCAGCCATCGCAAAAAGCGTTTGAAAGCGCGCTGTGGCAGCAACTGCGCACTTTCGACCCGCAGCAGCCCGTGTTCATCGAATCGGAAAGCAAGAAAGTGGGCCGTTTGCGCGTGCCCGATGCGCTGATGGACAAGATGCGCGCGGCCGATTGCACGGACGTGCGCCTGGCCACGGACCAGCGCGTGCAATTGCTGATGCAGGACTATGAACATTTCGTCGGCGACCCGGCCCGCCTGAACGTGCAGCTGGCCCTGCTGACGCAGTTGCATGGCAAGGAGAAAATTGCCCACTGGCAGCAGCTGGCCACATCGGGCCGCATGGCCGAGCTGGTGGAAGAATTGCTGGTCCAGCATTACGACCCCGTCTACCGCCAGTCGATCGCCCGCAACTTCAGCCGCTACGCCCAGGCGACGCCGCTGGTCTTGCCCGATATTTCAGAACATGCCTTTGAGCAAGCCGCGCGTGCATTATGTGCTATCGTCGGCGACAACCGTACCGCCAGCGCCGCGTGATGCCTGGCTTGCCACCCAATTACCTATTTCAGCAGGATGAAGACCATGTCCGATAGCGCAGCAACAGCCAATACACCGATCCGATTGACCGAGTTTGCCCATGGCGGCGGCTGCGGCTGCAAAATTGCGCCGGGCGTGCTGGCCGACATTTTAAAAGGCAGCGGCGGCTTTCCCCTGCCGAAGGAATTGCTGGTCGGCATAGAAACCTCGGATGACGCGGCCGTCTACCAGCTCAACGACGAGCAGGCGCTGATCGCCACGACGGACTTTTTCATGCCCATCGTCGACGATCCGTTCGACTTCGGCCGCATCGCCGCCACCAACGCCATTTCCGACGTGTACGCCATGGGCGGCACGCCCATCATGGCGCTGGCCCTGGTCGGCATGCCGATCAACAAACTGCCCGTGGAAACCATCGGTCTCATTTTAAAAGGCGGCGAAACCATCTGCGCCCAGGCCGGCATCCCCATCGCGGGCGGCCACACCATCGATTCCGTCGAGCCGATCTATGGCCTCGTCGTGCTGGGCCTGGTCCACCCGTCGCAGGTGAAACGCAATGCGGGCGCGCGCGCCGGCGACAAACTGGTATTGGGCAAGCCGATCGGCGTGGGCATCCTGTCGGCCGCGCTGAAGAAGAATGCACTCGATGCGGGCGGTTACGCATCCCTGATCGACAACACCACCAAATTGAATACCCCGGGCAAGAAACTGGCCCTGCTCGATGGCGTGCATGCGCTGACGGATGTGACGGGCTTCGGCTTGCTGGGCCATACCCTGGAACTGGCGCGCGGTGCCAAGTTGCAGGCGCGCATCACCATGGATGCCGTGCCGCTGCTGCCGCAAGTGCAGCAACTGGCGCAAAACGGCAACATCACGGGCGCCTCCGGCCGCAACTGGCAGGGATATGGCGCGCAAGTGGCGCTGGCCGACAGCCTGAGCGCCATCGACAAGGCGATTCTGACGGACCCGCAAACGGCCGGCCCCCTGCTGGTGGCCTGCGCGCCGGAAGCCGTCGAGCAAGTGCTGGCGATTTTCCGCGCCGAAGGCTTTGCCGACGCCACAGTGATTGGCGACGTGCTGGAAGGCACGACCGGGGTTTCCGTCATCTAATTAACAAATGAACAAATTTTTTTGCAAAGGCACTCCCATGACCATGTTCTCTAACTCATTTGGCAAGTTCCCCGCCATCCTGGCCACCGTCGCCGCTACCCTGGCCATCCACAGCGGTCTGGCGCAAGCGCAGCAAGTATTGCGCGTGTCCGCCATCCCCGACGAAGCGCCGACGGAACTGCAGCGCAAGTTCAAGCCACTGGGCAGCTACCTGGAGAAAAAGCTGGGCATGAAGGTGGAATTTACGCCCGTCACTGATTACGCGGCGTCCGTGGAAGGCTTGATCAATAACAAGCTCGACATGGTCTGGTTCGGCGGTTTTACCTTCGTGCAAGCGAACGTGCGCAGCGGCGGCAAGATCGTCCCGCTGGTGCAGCGCGAGGAAGACACGAAATTCCGCTCTGTTTTTGTGACCACCAGCAAGGACATCAATCAGCTGTCCGACCTGAAGGGCAAGAATTTCACGTTCGGTTCGGAATCGTCGACCTCCGGCCACTTGATGCCGCGCTACTACTTGCTGGCGGCCAAGATCAACCCGGACACGGACATGAAGCGCATCGCGTTTTCCGGCGCGCATGACGCCACCGTGGCGGCAGTGGCCGGCGGCAAGGTCGATGCGGGCACCTTGAACATTTCTGTTTGGGAAAAACTGGTCGAAGCGAAAAAGGTCGACCCAAGCAAGGTGCGCGTGTTCTACACGACACCAGGCTACTACGACTACAACTGGAGCGTGCGCGCCGACATGAACCCCGCCGTGCGCAAGAAGCTGACGGACGCCTTCCTGGCGCTGGACCCGTCTACGGCCGAAGGCAAGGAAATCCTCGAACTCCAGCGCGCCACCAAGTTCATCCCGACCAAGGCCGAGAACTACAAGGATATCGAAGCGGCCGCGCGCGATGCGAAGTTGTTGAAGTAACTTTATTGCCGAACCTGTCGGATTACGTCCTGCGGACTAATCCGACCTACGCTGTCCGTTGTATGGCGTAGGTCGGATTAGCGGCGCAGCCGCGTAATCCGACACCGCCCCAAAAAAAATCGCAACATCGCATGACATTCCAACTTCACAAGGTCAGCGTCCACCACGCGGGCGCGCCCGGCAATGCGCTGGCCCTGCGCGAGCTCAACCTGGACGTGGCCCAAGGTGAACAGATCGCCCTGATCGGCCCTTCCGGCGCCGGCAAGACCAGCTTGCTGCACACCCTGGCCTGCGCGCTGCGCCCGGAATCGGGCATATTGAACATTCTTGGCACTTCACCCTGGCAAGTCGCCAGCGCCGAACGCCACCGCTTGCGCGCGCGCCTGTTCCTCGCGCCGCAAACGCCGCCGCTGCCGCCGCGCCAGCGGGTCGTCAACGCCGTGCTGGCGGGCCGCTTGCCGCAATGGAGTTTGTGGACGGCCATCCGCTCGCTGCTGGCGCCCATCGACCCGTGCAGCGCGTGGGAGGCGCTCGGCAAATTCAACCTGCAAGACAAACTGTATGCGCGCGTCGACCGCCTGTCCGGCGGCGAACGCCAGCGCTGCGGCATGGCCCGCGCGCTCGTGTCGAACGCGGAAGTGTTCCTCGTCGACGAACCCTTGTCCGCGCTCGACCCCACACTGGCTTTGCAGACGATCCATGTGCTGCAGGCCGAAGCAACGGAACGCAACGCCACCCTGATCTGCAGCCTGCACCAGGTGGAAATCGCCCGCGCCTGCTTTACGCGCATCGTCGCCCTGCGCGATGGCCAGATCGTCTTCGACTTGCCTGGCGCCGAGGTCAGCGACGCCATGATAGAGCAGCTGTACCGCAACAAGGCCGACCCCGCGCCGCAATTCGAGGCCGTGGAAGCGAACTTGGACGCCGCGAGGCCCCTTTGCTGAAGAGCACCGCCATGCCGCGCGACCCCGCATGGCGCGGCCGCCTGACCGGCGCCGCCGTCGTGCTGCTCGTGCTGTGGCCGATGCTGGTGCAGGCCGAATTCAAGCCGTGGATTTTATGGGATGCGCAAAGCCTGGCCGCCACCTGGCAATTCATCGCCAGCTTCGTGCCGCCCGCCCACTCGCTGGAATTCCTGAAACTGGTGGCCGTATCCAGCTGGGAAACCATTGCCATGGCCACGGCCGGCATGGCGCTGGCCATGCTGGGCGCCATCCCATTGACCTTGCTGGTGACGGAGCGGCTGTCGATTTCGCGCATCGGCTCTGGCCGAGTGTCGCCGCTGGCTGCCAGCGTGCGCCACGCCGTCCGTGCGCTGCTGGTGTTGCTGCGCAGCGTGCCGGAACTGGTCTGGGCCTTGCTGTTGGTGCGCATCGTGGGCCTGGGACCGACGGCGGGCGTGATCGCCATTGCCCTCACCTATTGCGGCATGCTGGGCAAGGTGTACGCGGAAATCCTTGAATCGTCGGATGCGTCCGCCTGCAACGCCCTGCTCCACAATGGCAGCGGCCGCTTGAAAGCCTTGCTGTACGGCGCCTTGCCCGAGTCGGCCGCCGAACTGGTGTCGTACACGATTTACCGCTGGGAATGCGCGATCCGCGGCTCCGTCGTCATGGGTTTTGTCGGCGCGGGCGGCCTGGGCCAGCGCATGGATGAATCGATGAAGATGATGGCGGGCAGTGAACTGGCCACCATGCTGATGGTGTTCGTGCTGCTGGTGGCGGGTGCCGACGCCGTGTCCGCCATGCTGCGCCGGAGGCTGGCATGAAGCATCACCTTGACGCCATGCTGCCCACCCCGTCGCCCGTGCGCTGGTCGACCTGGGCCTTGCTGGCCGGCTTGCTGCTGCTGGTCGTCGCCAGCTTTGCCACCCTGCCCCTGAAATGGGGCGAGTTCTTCAGTGCCGACGCCGTGCGCACGAGCGCCGACTTCCTGCACGGCTTCGCTCCGCCCGAGCTGGCGCCGAACTTCCTCATGAAAGTGGGCGTCGCCACGTTCGAGACCCTGGCCATGTCGGCCATCGGCACGGTGATCGCGGCACTCGTGGGCGCACTGCTGGCCCTGCCCGCCAGCGGCCGTTTTGGCAACGTGGCGCGCAATGCCACGCGCGCGATACTCAACGTGCTGCGCTCGATTCCCGAACTCGTATGGGCCTCGATTCTGCTGATCGCCGCCGGCCTGGGCCCGTTCGCGGGCACCCTGGCGCTGGCGCTGCACACGATGGGCGTGCTGGGCCGATTGTTTGCCGATGCGTTTGAGAATTGCCCGCCCTTGCCGGCCGCCACCTTGCGCATCAATGGCGCGCGCCCCGCCGTGGCCTTCCTGTACGCCACCTTGCCGCAGTGCGGGCCGCAGATGATGTCCTACACCTTGTACCGCTGGGAAAACAATATCCGCGCCGCCGCCATCCTCGGCGTCGTCGGTGCGGGCGGCCTGGGCCAGATGCTGAAGTATCACCTGTCGCTGTTCCAGATGCAGAACGCCGCTACCGTCATCGTCGCCATGCTGCTGATGGTGGCAGCCGTCGATGGCCTCAGCTACCTGCTGCGCCGCGCGATGACCCGTTAATTATTACTTTTCACAAGGAAAATCCATGTCAGGCTGGTGGACCATTATCTCGACAGACACGCCGGAGCAAATGGCCGACATGACGAAAGTCAACAAGGACGCTTTTCTCGCCACGTGGGAAGCGGGCCTGTTCGGCGCCGACTGGATCGCGCAACTATGCCAGCAAGGCAAGGCGACCCAGCTGGCTTTCAACGGCTTCCCCAACCGCTACACGGCGCCGGCGAACGTCGTCGTGCCCCTGCTGCAGGCGGGCATCGCCGAGGCGCAGGATGGCGAATTTCCGCAGGACCGGCTCACAGGCTGGCCCGGCTGCATTACCGTGCACCAGGACCGCATCGCCGCCTGTGAACCGGGTCAACTGCTGACCATCGAAGTGTGGGATCAATCGTAAATGATGATCAAAGGTAAATGGTTTAGACTGATGCGCAGCTGCAACTAGAGGAGTTCATGATGGGATTGGCAATTTCGGTCGGCGCCCTTGCCGACCTGCAAGAAGAAGACCCGGAAGGCGCGCAGTGGCTCGTCACCGCTTTGGAAGAAGCCAATCTGCTGCTGCAAAAGGCGGGGCTGCCACAGCACAGCGAACCGGCCACGCTGCCGCAACTGGACTCGCGCGTCATGCTCGATTCCTTTCCATACAGCTTCCTGCACACCCTGCGCCGCGCGTATGCCCATGCGCGCCTCGATGCGCAATGGCGTGCCACGCCATTGGCCGAGGGCGAGGATGCAACGGAGGATCCGGTACTCGATGCCGCGCAGGATGACTTTGACAGCCACCTGATCTGCCATTCCGATTGCGAAGGTTTTTATTTTCCTCTCGTCTTCGAGGAAGTCATTTTTGCCGATGAGGAACACGCGCTGCTGGGCGGCATGCTGGGTTCCTCGTACAGCCTGCGCGCTGAACTGGTCACGGTCGCGCCCGCGCTGGGCATCTTCCTGCTGGGCGACGAATTGAGCGATGAAGAAGCGGCCCGCATCAATGCGCGCATCGACGCGGAAGACGGCCTGGAACGCGAACTGGTCGCCTGGCTGGCGGCTTACGAGGCATGCCGGCTCAGCATCGAGCACAAGACGGCGATCGTCTTCAATTGAGCACGCTGATACGCCCCAGCGCCGCCGCCGACTGGCAGGCACTGAAGTCCACGCGCCTGGCCGCCCTGCTCGACGCGCCCACGGCCTTTGGCGCCAACCACGCCAGCGCCGCCGGTTTTTCCGATGCCGACTGGCAGCAGCGCGCCGTCAGCACGCCCCAGCGCACGTTTTTCCTCGCCTTTGATGGAGAGCAAGCCATCGGCCTTGCCGCGCAAGTGGTGGCCGGCAATGGCGAGTGCCACCTGATCGCCATGTGGGTACATCAGGAATATCGGGGCATGGCCGTGGCGCAGGGCCTGGTCGACGCCGTGAAACAATACGCCGTGAACAATGGCCATCGTCGCCTGGTGCTCGACGTGGCGCCGGAGAACACCCGCGCCGCCACGTTTTACCGGAAACAGGGCTTTGTGTTTTTACCAGTATGGGAAGCGCTGGAAAGCCATCCGCATATCCAGGTACAGAAGATGGAGTGGCTGGCGTCGGCATAGGTATTAATCAGTAGAAAGGTGCAAAGCGATGCTGCGATCTATCTCCACACTCCTGCTGTTGACTGTCCTTGCCGGCAAGGCGAGCGCAGCGAATATTCCAGATATCGTTCTTGAATATGCGCATGCGTTTGCGCAAACACAGGCGGCGGACAAGCAAGCACCCACGCCGCCAGCCGACTACGCGCAATGGTTCTTTCAAGGCTTGACCCATCCATCGGGCGGGATCGTGACGCAATCGGCCGCCATGCGCGATGCCTACACGAATGGCCAACGCTATTGGCGCGATCATCCGTCCGAACGGGCCAACATCATGGCAAGCTATGGCTACCGTGCCATCGAGCGCGATGGCGTCTGGTCGCGGGGCTTTGAAAAGAGCGTTTTCCAACCGTCCCATGTTGATCTGGACGGTGACGCCGGCGCATGGTGGTTCAACTCCTTCGGCGGCGTTGCATGGCGCGACGTCGGCCTGGTGGCGCCCAACTCAAGCTATCAGCAGCCGCGCGTGCATATTGTCGGCTATCTCAGTCCGAAAGGCCATTATGGCCATCTGGGCGCCTATGAACATGAAGTCCTGGTCACGTCGGGCGCCGCCGTGCAAGCCGCAGATCATTGATGGTGAATCCGGATAAACGCGATTTCAGGCACTCCATTCATCCAGATTGACATCCTGTCTTAAAAACTTCCTCGCGCCTGTGTTTTTTCTACACTCTGCCAAGGTGGGATTACTTTGAGATTCAAATGAACAGGATGAATATGCGTGCAATAGCTGGTCTTATGCTGTGTTTATGCGCCGCCGCGGTGCAAGCCCGGGCGGATACGGCGCAAGCCACGGAGCCATCCGTGCAGGATGCGACAGCGTCAGTCAATGTGAAGGGCATCCGGGATCCGGACTGGAAGCCCTACAGTGCCATGCTCAAGGGCGTCAAGCGCTTCGAGGAAAAACATGGTCTGGCGCCTGGCGCGCAACTGCGCTTCATCCTGGAACCGCGCCGTGCCGATGTCGACATGCACGACATCGCGCTGCGGCTGGAAAGCGATGACGCGGCTATGGCCATACCGCTGGGGGAGCGCAATATCTTCACCTTGCCCGTCGAACAGGGACCGCTGTATGAAAAGGCCGAGCTGACCGTGAACCGCAAGGCGGGGTCGGTCAGGTGGATTCCCTACGTCAGGAGCGCGGCGGCCAGCGACACCATCCGCCGCCTGGGCGACCTGCGGCTGGCGTGCGAAGTCCATTGGGCCATCGACAAGGACACCTTGCCTTTCGCCATGCGCACGGCGATGGGCGCATTGGGCGGACCCTGCAATTTCGTGTCGCAAAAGGGAACCTACAGCTTTTCCGAACCACGGCGCATCACGGCCGCGACGATCAGCTACAACGGCAAAAGTGCGGCCGTGCCCTTTAGCGGGTCGTCGTTCACGCCGCCATTGCGGGAGCAGGACTGGAGCGATGACAGCGTTGTCGAACTGACGTTCGACAATGAGCAGGCTGCGCGGTGATTATTTCACCCGCTGCTTTTCCAGCTTGCGCGCCAGGGTACGCCGGTGCATGCCGAGGCGGCGGGCTGTTTCCGAGATATTGAAATCCGTCTCGGCCAGCATTTCGTGGATGCGTTCCCATTCCAGGGTCTTGATGTTGGTGGCGCGGTTGGTCAGTTCGATGTCGGCATTGCCGGCCACGTGGCCGAAGGCCGCTTCGATGTCGTCCGTGTTCGACGGTTTCGCCAGGTACTGGCAGGCACCCAGCTTGATCGCTTCGACGGCCGTGCCGATGCTGGCGTAGCCGGTGAGCACGACGATCAGCATGTCCGGGTCATGCTGGTGCAGCATCTGCACGCAGGCCAGGCCCGAGGTGTTCCCATTTAACTTCAGGTCGACGACGGCGTAGTCGGGACAATGCTGTTCCAGCAAGGCGCTCGCTTCGTCGAAATTGGTGGCCAGGATGACCTGGTAGCCGCGCCGTTCGAACGAGCGGCCCAGGGTGCGGGCAAACGCGGCATCGTCTTCCACGATCAGTAACAGACGGTCATCCTGCATGGTGGTCGCTTTCTCTTTCCAGTTTGATGGCCGCCAGCGGCAAGGCCAGGTGCACCACCGCCCCACCCTGCACCCGGTTGCGCGCCGTCACCGTGCCGCCCAGGGTACGCGCGACATTGACCACCAGGAACAAACCGAGGCCACCGCCGGGCTTGCCCTTGCTGCTTTGATACGGCTTGCCCAGGTGCGTCAGCATCGACGGCTCGAAGCCGGGGCCCGCATCGGTAATGACCAGGTGCAAGGCATCCGCTTCGCGCGTCGCTTCGAAACGCAACCACTCGGGTGACGCTTCCAGCGCATTGTCGAGCACATTGCAAATGGTTTGCTTCAGGGTCGAATCGAAGACGACGGGCACGTCGTGCTCGATGCGGTTATCGTATTCGAAACCCTGGATCGGGCGGCTGGTGCGCCACTCGTCGACCAGGTCGTTGAGGAAGGTATTGATCGTCGTTTTCACGGAAGATTCCCCGCGCGCCTCGCCCGCTGACAATAAAATGCCGCTGACGATGCTCTTGCAGCGCTGCAACTGGGCCTGCATTTCCGTGATTTCTTCCAGCAATTCGCTGTTCTTGCTCAGTTCCGGCATGCGGCGCCAGTCGCCGAGGATGACGGAGAGTGTTGCCAGCGGCGTGCCCAGCTCGTGCGCGGCGCCCGATGCCAGCAAGCCCATGCGGATGATGTGCTCTTCTTCCGCCGCGCGCTGGCGCAAGTCCGCCACCTTGGCGTCGCCGGCGCGCTGGTTGCGGTTGATACGCGTGATGAACACCACAAGCAAGGCGGCGTTCAGGATGAAACAGATCAGCAAGCCCTGCACGTACAGGCTGGAAAAGCCCCGCTCGGGGTCGATCGGCAGAATCAAGGGGCCGGGCAGCAAGGCCAGGCCGGCCAGGCACAGGCTCGTAATGGCTACCATGATCCACGTCGACCACACTTCCAGCAGCACGGCGCTGAGGATGACTTGCAGTAAGTACAGGAAGGCAAACGGGTTGCTGATGCCGCCGCTCAGGTAGAGCTGCGCCGTCAGCACGGTGACGTCGACCAGCAGGGCGAGGAACAACGCCGTGTTGGAGACGGGCTGGCGTTCGTGCCAGCGCAGCAGGCTGGCCAGATTGAAGGCGATGAGGCAGGACAGCACTTCGAGCATGTAGGGCACGGGCAAGGCGATGCCCAGTCCCACGCCCACGCCGAAGATGGTGCTGATCTGGCCGATCACAGCCAGCCAGCGCAGCTGGATCAGCAGCTTCATGTTCTGGTGGCCGGCCGGATGTTCCATCTCGGCCGCCACCGCACCGCGCTCCAGCACTTCGCGGTTGGGCAGGATTTCAATCCTGCCCGGCATGGTCACTCTCTTGCGTGCCGGCGGCGCGGCGCGCACGGCGGCGCTTGTCTTCGCGCACGATCCACCACGTGATGCCGGCCACCATCAGGGCCAGCGCGAACCACGTCAAGGCGTACACGAGGTGGTTGTTGTGGAAGGAAATCACGGTCAGGCCGCCGACCGGCGCGTCGCTGGCCGTTTCCGATTTTGCCTTTGCATCAACAAAATATGGCGCCACATTGGTCAGCATGTGCGAGGCGCCGATGGCGGCCACGTCGCGCGAATACCAGTGCTGCGTGGCAGGACTGTTTTCGCGCAAGAAACCACCGCCCGTCTCGCTGACGCGCAGCAAGCCGTCGACGTGCACGATGCCGGCCGGCGTGCTGGCGGCGATGCCTTCGCGTTTCGGTACGAAGCCGCGGTTGACCAGCACGGTGCTGCCATCGGCCAGACGCAATGGCGTCATCAGCCAGTAACCGCTGCCCAGTGCCGTCGTTGCTTGCACCAGGGTATTAAAAATGGGGAGATAGGTACCGGAGAGTCGCACATGGCGGTATTCATCCGTTTGCTGCGTGATGCTGGCCCAGGCTGCGGGTCCAGGTGCGTCCGTTGCGGGCGCATGTACGCGTTGTTCGACGCGCTCGATCAGGTCAAGCTTCCAGAACAGGCGCTTGACTTGCCAGGTGCCCAAGGCACAGAAACCGGCAAACAAGATCCCCGCCAGCAAGGCTAATGCGTAGCGCACAGCCATGCCGCGTGGGCCTGGCGCGGCATCTTGCGATGCGGCGCCAGGGGCGCGCCCGGTGTTGCTTGGGCGCGTATTACTCATCATGGAGCCGTTTTCGTATGCATGTACTCAGGCATCAGATCCGGCATCATGTTGTGGTTCATGTGGTACATGACCCACAGGGAACCGGCCATGGCAATGCCCACGATCATGATGGTGAAGATCAGCGCCATCATGTTCCAGCCGCCTTCGGACTTGGTGTTCATGTGCAGGAAGTACACCATGTGCACCACGACTTGAACGGCCGCGAACGCCAGCAGGACCAGGCCCATGGTGCCCGAGTTGGTGATGGCGTTCGTCATCACCAGCCAGAACGGAATGGCCGTCAGGATCACCGACAGAATGAAACCGATCGTATAGCTTTTCAGGCTGCCATGATCGTGGTTGTCATGGTGGTGGCTATCGCCGTGTGTGTGGTGGTCGCTCATGGCAGCACTCCCATCAGGTAGACAAAGGTGAAGACGCCGATCCAGATGACGTCCAGGAAGTGCCAGAACAGCGACAGGCACATCATGCGGCGGCCGTTTTCCGGGGTCAGGCCATGCTTGTTCAACTGGAACATCAAGGTCACGAGCCAGATCACGCCGAACGTCACGTGCAAGCCGTGGGTACCGACCAGCGCGAAGAACGACGACAGGAACGCGCTGCGCTGCGGACCGGCGCCTTCGTGGATCAGATGAATGAATTCATACATTTCCAGCGACAGGAAGGCCAGGCCGAACAGGCCCGTGATGCCCAGCCAGACCAGGGTGCTGCGCAATTGCTTGCGCTGCATGGCCAGCATGGCGAAGCCGTAGGTGATCGACGACAGCAGCAGCATGGCCGTGTTGACGGCCACCAGCGGCAGGTCGAACAGCGCGGCGCCCGTCGGGCCGTCCGCGTAGCTGCGGCCGACCACGGCGTACGTGGCGAACAGACAGGCGAAGATCAGGCAATCGCTCATCAGGTAGAGCCAGAAACCCAGCAAGCTGCCGTTTTCCGGGTGGTGCTCGCGCACAAAGTAGCTGCGCGTGCTTGGTGCGGCGCCAGCGGCGCCGGTGTTATGGGCGATGGTATCAGACATGGCTGCTCAGCAATTTAGTATAAGCGTCTTC
>RCUH01000792.1_pt1 | contig 28015 bp, 24 predicted proteins | sample 2166191 | NCBI WGS metagenome assembly RCUH01 (sample SAMN09932848, study PRJNA488358) | compost metagenome | feature: garden; material: soil; isolation source: compost soil in an enriched community after 214 h of incubation | place: Germany: Experimental Botanical Garden Goettingen | collected...
ACAGATCTACCAGACTTATCGTCATGGGAGCGAAGATCAGCAGAAAGAATTAGCGATGATGATTTTCAATTATCAGATCACCCATCATCCTGTAACGTTTGGAGCCTGGCTGGTCTTTGGCAAATTGATCCGGTTGATTATTGTTCCATTCTACTGGGCACCGATTTTTGGAATTCCTTTTTGGCTTGCTGCCCTGCAGCATGTCTTATATCTGATCTTCAGTATTACGGGCCTGTGGAAGATGCTTCGGCATAGAACGGTTGCTCATTATGGCTTCTTAGCGATAGTTGCTTATTTTGTGGTAATCTATCTACCGTTTATTACGATGGAGCGATACTTTTATCCCACGATGCTGCTGATGATAATTCCATTAGCTCATTTTATGGAGCAGTGGAGTGTGCTTCCGATGAACCGACGCCGGGCTCCTTCCTCTTCCATTCCAGGGGCCGACGTGAACGTAAGTGCATAAGCTGGGAAATTTAAAGGCTTTGAAATCGAGGATGAAAAATCCTGTTTGTAAAAGTGATTAACGGCTGTCTAAGCGGTAATAATGTAAGTAAGAGCAGAGACCTTGTAGGCTGAATGCCCTCAGGGTCTTTTTACATATTTCTGAAGTGTTGTTTGCAATATACCTTAGGAGGGTATAGTATATGTATAAGCGATTTGAATTTAGAGGAGTGTGCTATATGAAAAAACAATTGATATTACTCAGTGCTGCCCTAATTCTCACATTAAGTGGATGCGGGAGTAGTACTCACAAGGAGGATTCATCTTCCAGCAATTCTTCTAGTAGTCATGCGGATATGGGGGAGATGAACCATTCGGGTTCAGGTGAGGTTCCGAAAGAGCTGAAAGAAGCTCAGAACCCAACCTTTAAAGTAGGAAGTCAAGCGTTGGTTCAAGCTGATCACATGCCAGGAATGAAGGGGGCGACTGCAACCATTGTTGGTGCTTACGACACAATAGCTTATGCTGTTACCTATACACCGACAACAGGCGGAGACAAAGTTCCCAATCACAAATGGGTGATTCACGAAGAACTCAAGGCTCCGCAAGCCGAGGCCTACAAACCCGGAGATGAAGTTGTTCTTGAAGCAGATCATATGAAAGGCATGATGGGAGCCAAGGCGGCGATCGATTCAGCCGAGCGTACAACAGTCTACATGATTGATTACACGCCAACAACAGGCGGAGCCAAGGTGACTAATCATAAATGGGTAACGGAAAGCGAGCTTACAGCGAAATAATAACTGCACCATCCTCAAAAACCTCGAATAGAGGTTTTTTTATTTACGTATTGATAAAATGTGGAAATGGTGATATAAAAGTAATATAAAAGTGATATCACATTGATATGAAACTTGAAGTTATTTTAAGGGGGAAATGAAAGTGGAAGAAAAACAGGCGTTTCGCATTGGTGGTCTTATGTCCGCAGTTATTCTATTGATTGTGGTGGGCGCAGGTGTGCTGCTGGTGTTGAACGGACAGACGGTAGGAGCCGCACTCTTCGTCATCTCTGCCCTATTGGCATCCAGCTTTGTCATTGTAGGACCAAATGAATCCAAGGTGATCACCTTTTTGGGTAAATATGTAGGGTCCATAAATGAAGCCGGCTTTTACTTTACGACTCCGTTCTCGGTTCGCAGGACGATTTCTCGCAAAGTAATCAACTTTAATTCGGAGAAACTAAAAGTCAACGATGTCTCAGGGAATCCGATTGAAATTGCTGCTGTAATTGTCTACCGAGTTACGGATTCTGCCAGAGCTGCATTCGGTGTTGATTCCTATGATCGCTTTGTCCAAATTCAGAGTGAGACTGGACTTCGTCATATTGCCAGTAAATATCCCTACGACAACCATGATGTAGAAGGAGTTCAGTCCCTGCGTGCGAACGCGGATGAAGTCGCGAATGAACTTCGTACTGATCTGCAAGGGCGCCTGGACCTGGCCGGGGTAGAGGTGATTGAGGCAAGATTGATGCACTTGGCCTACGCTCCGGAAATCGCACAAGCGATGCTTCAGAGACAACAAGCTTCAGCCATCCTGTCAGCACGTAAAATCATCGTAGAGGGAGCTGTTGAAATGGTGAAGTCAACCATGGAATCGATTGAGGCAAGTGGAGTTGCTGCACTTGATGATGAGAAGAAAGCACAAATGATTAACAATCTGATGGTTGCAATGGTCTCTGAACGTTCTGCCCAACCCATCATTAATACCGGAACCATTTATTAATGGCAAGAAAGAACTTCCCGCTTCGTCTCGATCCGAAGGTGTATGAAGCTCTGGAGAAATGGGCACAAGATGAGCTTCGTAGTGTCAATGCACAGATTGAAATCATTTTGCGTGAAGCACTGAGACAAAAAGGACGAGATAAATAACCCCAGCGGCTGCAGTGCTTGGTACAGCAGGGGCTGAGTGAACCTTGAAGGCATAGACCTTCAAGGTTTTTTTACTCAACAGCGAGAGGGATTCCAATAACCCAATAACATCACTAGGCCCACACCTGTAGCGAAAGATCTCCAATTCGGGCCGTTACAGGTTTAGCCTGAAATTTTCTTATGAATTCAAAATCCGGATGAATCACGTACTCGGTCAGAAATGCTGAGGTCTGGCTGTTCGGCTTACGCTTGTTGTTCAGCGCAGCGATAATTCGCTCTGAGCTTTCAATGCCTATTCCGTGTCCATAATAGAGGTTAGATTTAAGCAGAACCACATTCTCACCCTGCCACTCGGGCTTATCGGGGTCGAAATCCGGGTTCTCGAAATACTGGACATCGCCCGGATAGGCTTCTTTGCCTTTATCCGTCGTTTGAAGGACAAGATTTGGGTCATGCTCCCCATCCCATAAGAGTAAATTAGTGAAATAAGCGTCAAAGGAGTCTGGGGAGATGGATTCGAGCACGGCTTTATACCAGACGATAACCATTGCAGTTCCGCACTCAAAAGCGTACATCGGCCCATTCCTGTAGATATCATTAATGGCGTCCGACGGCTTGATCCCACTTTTAAGTCGGAAGCCTCCATTGTTCTCGCGAATCCAAAAAGCTTCATTACAGCGTGAGTTTTTAAACTTTGCGAACTTGGCACCGCTGGAATTTAATTTTCTTGCTGCTGACGTGATTTCTTGTCTTACCTGTAATTCAAATCTTAAGGCGTCCAGAGAGGGATACCGATATGTGGTTGAGCTCTTCTCCTTCTGTTGAACAATGGCTCTTTCGAGCTCAGACAAAGTTAACTTACTGATCTGCTCATTTGGCGTATGATCATCGATGACAATCACGATGTGTTCCTCCAATCTTGTAGGGCTCTCTACTATTGTAGGCAGATGACCCGAAATTGGTGACTTGATGATGGTCTGGATAGGATAATTTGCATACTTATGCTCAATTGGGGGAAACTTCTATATACAATGAACTTAGAAACATGACTTGCAAGGGACTGCGTCTTATAAAGACGTGACAATTCTAAAGAAGTAAGGACGTGGCATATGCTCTGGACTGTGTTTGTTATACTGCTAATACTCTGGCTGCTTGGCTTTATGTTTCACATCGCAGGAGGTCTGATACATATCCTCCTAGTCATTGCCGTGATTACACTGATCTATAATTTCGTACGTGGTCGACGAAGCTAGAACCAAGCGTTCAGGTCCGATTGTATACTTCAATCTGTAACAGCTCGGCTTACGATATTGAGATTACTACATTACTGGCTGCCGATGAATTCGGCAGCCTTTCTTTAGGTTTGAGGACATATGTCCTTCCCGATTGCGCAGATATATCTTTTAATTATGGAACAGATCTTTACTGAGGAGAGAGAAGCGATGAAAGGGAGTATATTTGCTTTTATAGGCGGTGCCTGCATTACCCTTCAAGGCGTAGCGAATGCCCGGATCAGTCAGGATATTGGTACGTGGCAGGCTGCAGCGATCACCCAATTAACCGGATTCATCCTGGCATTGTGTATATTGATGTTTGTGCGTGACGGAGCTTTGCCGCAGTTCAAGCAGGTGAAGCCGCTGTATCTGCTGGGCGGGGGATTCGGTGCCCTCATTATATTCAGCGAAGTGACAGCGATTCAGCAGATCGGGGTGACATTTACGATCTCAGCGCTGCTAATCGCTCAGCTGTTCCTGACCTTCCTGATCGATATTAATGGCTGGTTCGGTATGGCGAAGCAGAAGATGAAGGTTCCGCAGTTCATTGGGATCGGCATGATGATCGCGGGTGTGATTATCATGAAATTTTGATAGAATGAAATTTTAATAGAATGATTTTGGGAATACGCCGGTTAATAGGCGAAGAAGGTGTGATACGAAATGAAAGAAATTCAGGACCGGACCAGGCTGAAGTCATATTTGGAATTATATCAATTGGGAGCTGTATTCGATGAAAGGCTGTTACCTCATTTGTCATTGTACAGCTTCGAGCAGGGAGAACTGATTTGTTCACAAGGTGAGCCTGCTCATAACCTGTATGTCCTTGTTAAGGGAAAAGTGAAGATTTATACTACTTCAGCAGAAGGTAAAACATTAATCTTATCGTTCAAGACTCCACTGGATGTCATCGGTGATATTGAATATGTACAGGGAATTGAGATTATTAATACGGTCGAAGCAGTGTCCTCTGTTGTAATGATTGGCATTCACCACCGATGGCTTGTCAAATACGCTCAAGACTACCCTCCGTTCCTCCAATTCCTGCTCGGAATTATTACGCAAAAGTTTTTCCTTAAATCCAACTTTTTAAGCTTTAATCTGATGCATCCGGTCGAAGTGAGATTAGCGAGTTACCTGTTGTCCGTCTCTTACGATGACTCGGATTCCAAGTTTGAGGGACAGCTCAGCTCCTTAAGCCTTAAGGATGCGGCGAATTTAATAGGAACCAGCTACAGGCATCTGAACCGGGTTATCCAGAAATTCTGTGCCGAGGGTCTCATTGAACGTAGTAAAGGAATTATAAGGGTTAAGAACCGGGGAGGACTTAGTGAACTGGCAAGCCGTAATATCTATGAGTAAGGGGGAGGGAAAGCAATGATATTGGGACTTATATTAGCTCTAATGGCGGGAGCCCTAGTTAGCTTGCAAAATATATTCAACAGCAAGGTGAATGAACATACAGGCTCTTGGGCTACAACTACCCTGGTGTTAGGGATGGGATTTGCAGCTTCCCTATTAATCAGTTTAATTGTTGAAGGAAGAAGGACATTTACTTTACAGAACATGCAGCCTTGGTATTGGATCAGTGGGATGATCGGAGTAGGTGTAGTCATCTGCTTGGTCCGAGGAGTCAGACTCCTTGGACCTACCTTCGCTATCTCCATTGTGATGACCTCTCAGCTTGGGTTTGCCTTATTGTGGGATTCACTGGGCTGGCTGGGACTCGAAAAAGTACCTTTCACTTGGAATCAAATGATCGGTGTGCTGGTCATCGTTGGGGGTATAGTTGTCTTCAAATTTGGAGGGAAATCTGCAGCAAAGCAAAGACGCGAAGAGTATTCCTCGTATGAGTATACAAATTAGGGGGACCCGGGTGTGACAACTATTGATAAAATTGCATGGATCCACGTGAGCAAAGGCCAAATCTTATGTGCTCGGTCCAAAGGACAAGATAGCTACTACCTGCCTGGCGGGAAAAGAGATCCGGGAGAAAGCGATGCTGATACGCTCATGCGGGAGATCGAGGAAGAGTTATCCGTACAGATTGAGCAAGACACCATCAAGTTCTTCGGTACATTTGAAGCTAGGGCTCATGGGAAGTCAGAAGATATTAAGGTGAAAATGACCTGCTATACCGCAAGCTTCTCAGGCATTCTTAGCCCTGCCTCAGAGATTGAGGAACTGGCCTGGTTGAATTACAAAGACCTGCATCTTGTATCGCAGGTAAGTCAGCTTATCTTCGAGCAGCTAAATGCGATGAAGTGGCTCGAATAACCTGAAGAAGGCTGTTAATCAGCCTTCTTTTCTTTTTTTCTTGCGAAGCAGCATCACACATAACAACAAGAAAGGTAGGGCGATTTGAAATATCGGATATACCCTTGTGACGGTGAAATGGAGTCCAATCCAAATAAATTCGGTGTATGTTTTAGAAATAAGGGAGAGTAAGAAGATTGTGATACCGAGCGGAATCACCCAAATCTTCATATTAAGAGAAGTAATTCTATGAAGACCGATTGCCGCACCGAGATAAAAGCACCCTATTTTTATCCCAAGTCCAAGGAAGAGGATCAGCGTAAAGAGCGCGTCGGTTCTCTCAAGTACTTTGGTCACTTGGATGACTTGAACAACTTGGAGCAGAGGATAGGTACTATTCGCGGCTAGATCAGGTCCTAGTACCAGAATCTCGATTTGATTCAGAATAATCAGAATAACAGCAGTGATACAATAGGAGAAGAGTACCGTTTTGTTCATGTGCTTGCTCTTCGGGACAAAGGGGAAGAATACAAGGAATAGCAAAGTCTGACCGAATGGAAAGGAGACAAGCTCGGGTATGGCAGCAGACCATACTGGACCTATCCCATTTTCCAGTACAGGTAAGAAGAATTCCAGATGAATAATCCCGGTGACTATAATAAACAGAATAAGCAGCCCGTAGGCGAGAATTAAGACTGGCAGTAGGGTTGTACAAAGGATAAATAACACCCTAGGGCCATATCGAACGGTATTGCCAACAACCATAATGGCAATAACCAGAATTAAGATTAAAGGAGTTCTGTTTAGCAGCGTTATCACAGTTAATTCGCCAAGATCGCGCAAATTTCGGGAAGATTCATAGGTGAAATAGGCAACAAACACTAAGGCAAGTACACTACCCACGATCTTCCCGAAATACTTCCGGTAGAGTTCGAATAAATCGTGTTTCGCATCGAGATTATAGATTACGAGATAGAGGAGCAGTAGGATAAGACCACTCGCTGCTCCTATAGACATGGACATCCATGCATCCTGTTTGGCTTTCCCACCCAGTAAAAATAGTGTGGTACTACCTATCTCGAACAAAGATAACGTAATTGCCAGTCCGGATACGCGTACGGGAATTTTGTTCATTCAGGGTGAACTCCTTTGAGAGACAATAATATAAGCTTAAGTGACAACCTCTAACTAATTCTTCCCAGACTGTTCAAATGATTTCTGAAGGAGCCCTGTACGTCTAATTGTGGCTTGTACTTGTACATCCAGGTCCATTTGAGCCAGTTCATCCTGCCAATTCTCTTTGATGTTTTTCCAATCGGAAGGGAACTTCCTGTGAATCTTATCAGCGAATCCAATTGCATCCGTCTTGAGTCTCTTCATGGCTGACCACCCGGTATTGATGTAATCCACAATTTGTTGTTCAATTTGAGCTTCTAATTCCTTGATCACTTTCGGATTAGTTAAGTCCTGCTGACAGGTCGATTCCGTTAGGTTACCTTTAAGCTTGACCTTGACCTGCATCACATAATGAGAGCCGGACCTTCTGGGAGTGACTTTGGTTTTGGATGAATTCACCCTAAATCCCGCACGTTCCTGAGTTCGACCTTCCTTCGAACAAGGGAAGGAGATTTCGGTTTTATTGATGTCTCCTGAGATCCAGGAGAGCCCAAAGCTTTCCTTATAATCAAGCAAACCAACTAAACTGCCTCCCTGAAAGATCCCAAGTTTGGTAATCTTTATCTTTAAGGGCTGCTGGGTCTGTTTCAGGACGTCTTGTGATTTCAATTCTTCCTCGTGGTTACCTGACTTATCTCCGGTTAATTCAATAACAGGAAGCCTATTTCCCTTGGCATCTGAGTTCATGTTTAATGCGAAATTAAATACGTTTATAACGGGAAACACAGAGACCTGTTTGCTTTCCTTATTTAACATATCGGATATGCTAGCTCCTGGAAGTTTCTCCGGCGGGCTAAGTTTATTCAGCACATCAATAGCTCGCCCTTCAGTAAGGGCCATTAGAACGGTCTCCCGGGATTCTGTATTGCGGAAATAGTAATCCATTAATTCGCCAACACCCTGTTCTGCCGCATTTTTGCCAATCACAATTACCTTGTTATGAGAAACGTAAACGCGGCGTGGATGCTCCAGGTTACTAAGATTCAAAGCCTGGTGAATGGCCTTTGAATTCACGGAGAATACGTGAACTGCCGGTTGTGATGTACCTCCGGAGATGCCCCCATTCCCCGATGCCATATTGGAAGGGACAATAACCTGGTAGGAAACGATCCATTCTCCGTCCGTATAGTCCAAACCCTTTGCCACAACAATCCCCAGTTCATTCAATTCAATTCGATTCCAGCAGCCCCCTAGAATTATCATGAGCATTAGCATGACTATACCTAAGCCTAAACGGCGCATGGAGTCACCTCCTTATCGCAAAGGATCTTTGTTATGCTCAGCAGCCTGCTGAGCATAGGATTTACGGTCAGAGGATTGTCTCACCTGGTTCTCGTCCCCGATCATCACGGGACGAGTCTTCATTTTCCACCACGGGACACGAAGGATAAAGTCTTTCATATTTGTCTTGTTAAATGGAGCAAGCGGCATCAGGTATGGAACGCCAAAGCTTTGAAGCGAGGCCATATGAGCCAGAAGGGGAATCAGGCCGGCAAGAATGCCGAACAATCCCAGTGTACCCGCAAGAAACATCAGAATGAACCGCAATAGCCTTACTGCAGCTGCCATATTAATTGAAGGAAGAACGAAGTTGGAGATCGCGGTAAATGACACCACAATGACCATGGCGGCAGACACAATTCCTGCCTGTACCGCCGCTTGCCCCAGAACAAGCGCGCCCACAATTGAGATCGCCGGCCCAATAGCCCTGGGCATTCGCACGCCTGCTTCGCGAATAACCTCGAAGGTAATCTCCATAACGAGTGCCTCCAGTAGAGCAGGCAGAGGAGTGCTTTCGCGCTGTGCGGCCAAAGCAATTAACAAGGTCGTGGGAAGCATTTCCTGATGAAAAGTTGTAGTGGCGATATAGATGGACGGAAGAAGCAGAGCGACAAAAAAAGACACAAACCTGATTATTCGAAGAAAAGTAGCAAGATCGTACCTTTGGTAGTAATCCTCACTCGAAACAATAAACCGGAAAAAGGTTACAGGAGCAATTAATGTGAACGGCGTACCGTCAACCAATATGGCAACCAAGCCCTCCAATAACCCGCCTGCAACCGTATCGGGCCGCTCGGTATTATAGATTGTAGGGAAGGTAGACCGGACTCCATCCTGGATGAACTCCTCGATATAGCCGCTCTCAAGGATGCTGTCAGTCTGAATCTTATCGATTCGAGATAAGATTTCATCTACAATTTCGGGCTTGGCGATTCCCTTAATATACGCGACGGATATCTTGGTCTGGGTATATTGTCCAACGACCCGGGACTCGAAACGCAGATCCGCTGATCTTATCTTGCGTCTCAGCAGGGATATATTTGTTGAAATATCCTCCGTAAAGCCTTCCTTAGGTCCCCGGACAACCGTCTGAGAGGTTGGTTCTTCTACTGCCCGCCGCGGTCCGCCTAGAATTGAGACCGCGAAAGCTTCGTGGACACCATTGATAATAACAAGAACTTGTCCTTCCAGAATGGTACGCAGCATCTCTTCTTCGGAAAAGACGACGTTAAGATTACCGACAGGGAGTTTGTCCTTGAACCATACTGACGGATCAACATTTCCATCACCATGAAAGGATTTGCCGAAAACTGAAGTTAAGGACTCCATCAAATCTGCAAGAAGAGTCTGGTCAATTAATCCATCAATATAACAAATGGCAAACGGATAAGGGGCACCAGAAGAATCACTGATTTCTCGGATAATGAAGTCAGAGCTATTCCCCATCCGCTGCCTGATCATAGCCAGCTTATCGCTTAGTAAAGGACTTATATTATTCCTTGGTGAGGAAGAGTTCACCTGTTTCTTAGACTCACTTTGGGTTTCTTTCCGCCGGTTGTGGAGCCATAGCAGCTTTAGAAGCTCAAATATCATAAGATCTCCTTCTTCACTTAATTTCCATGTAATTTGCTCCCAATTCGTTGTTTTTATTCACCAAGCTAGACAGAACTTCACTTGTAAACGATAATTCAAGCCTGGTTATATCCCAATCTGCATTCATTTAGTGCAGTACATAGAGACAAAAGCTTTTAATAATAAAAGAAGGAGAACAGCGGACTACTGTTCTCCTTCTTCGTATGAGGGTACGTGTTATCTCCGGTCAGATTACGATCTGCCTTTGTTTCCTTGGTCCGATTGGTTCTGATCGTCCCCGGCGCCTTCACCAGCTTTGTTGCCTAAAGCAGCTCCGGCAACTCCACCAACCACTGTGCCAAGAGGTCCCAGAATTGAACCTACGGCAGCACCTACCGCTGCACCGCCCACGGTTCCCACGGCTTCACCCGCGTTAACACCATCCTTGCTGTCATGGCTACGATTTTGTTTATTGTCAGTCATTCATCTCACTCCTTTGTTCCATGATTTAGAAGTGCAGCTGTTTGACCAGTGCAGTTCCAGAGGCTTATTGTGCCCGTCCTTGATGAAAGAAATCCACGCATTCCGTTCCTTGGAAAAGAAAAACGAGCCTTTAGAATCGCTTCTAAGGCCCGTTTCGAAGAGGGAAATCATTTTATGACCTGTATCTTCTATCAATTGTCCTACAGTAGGAGAGCAGGGGAACTGTAGAGTAATATGCTTAACTAAAGATCTCTACAGGTTGTTCTTTGAACCAAGCTAACCGGTCATGCATGCTTACGACTTCCCCGACCAATATAATCGCCGGGTTCAGAACCTCATGTTCTCGGACGAGTTCAGGTATATTCTGAAGTGTTCCTACAAGAGTACGCTGATCTGCTGTGGTTCCCCAGGTGATAATAGCCGTAGGAGTGTGAGGATCTCTGCCATGCTCGATAAGTCGTTCACAAATATAAGTGATATTACTGATACCCATATAGAAGGCTAAGGTATCAATTCCCACAGCATAGGCCTTCCATTTCTCCTCTGAGATGGAATTACCATGACATAAGTGACCGGCTACCATGGCAAATGAGGTGGCAACCTTACGCTGCGTTACCGAGATTCCCGCATAAGCCGGTGCTGCGATCCCTGCTGTAATACCCGGAACTATTTCGTACCGGACCCCAAGTTCTTTCAATCCTTCAAGCTCCTCTTGAATTCGTCCAAATACGCACGGATCGCCACCTTTTAACCGGGTTACCGTTTTGCCCTCTAAGGCCTTCTCTATAATGATCTCGTTAATTTGAGTCTGCTCTATATAGTGATGATTGGGATGTTTGCCGCAATAGATCATTTCCGCGTTAGCACCAGCATAATCAAGAAGTTCAGGGTTAGCTAACCTGTCATAAATAATGACATCAGAACTTTGAATACATTCGAGTCCCTTAACGGTGATCAGCTTTGGATCCCCTGGACCCGCTCCTACAAAAAAAACATTCCCCAGTTGTTTCATTGTACCCACTCCCCAAAAGATTGTGTCAGTATACATAACATTAATATTGATCTCAATATATATGACAATCGTACGGGTTTCAAGCAGTTTTTTAGAGATGGGCCTTAGGGGAATAAGAAATTTTGAATAAATATAATAATAAACGGTTGATTTTTCATTTAAAAAGTTGTAATTTATAGTCACGGTATATGTTATATATTATCACATTGGGATTAAATCAAGTCCCTGAGGTCAAAAGTTAACACAAACCTAACATAAGGGAGCGAACAAATGAAAAAGAAACTTGTACTTATTGGAAATGGTATGGCAGGTGTCAATGCAATTGAGCAGTTATTAAAGCTGGCACCGGATAAGTATGAAATCACCGTATTCGGCAGTGAACCCCATCCTAACTACAATCGTATTCTGTTATCTTCTGTGCTAGCTGGCGATGCAACAATTCAAGATATCGTGATTAATGATATGGATTGGTATAAAGACAACGGTATAACCCTTCATACCAGCCAGACTGTAACCCGGATAGATACAGAGTTAAAAACCGTGACAACAGATAAAGGGTTAACTGCAAGTTATGATGATCTGATTATCGCAACAGGTTCTCTGCCGTTCATGCTGCCGCTTCCAGGCGCAGATAAGGAAGGGGTTATTGCTTTCCGCGATATTCAGGATTGTGAAACTATGATTGATGCTGCGAAGCAATATAAGCATGCGGTTGTTATTGGTGGAGGACTGCTAGGACTGGAGGCTGCTCGGGGACTTCTTAATTTGAACATGGAGGTATCCGTGGTTCATATCTTCAAACACTTAATGGAGCGCCAGTTGGATGAAACGGCCTCAGATATGCTGCGTTCAGAATTGGAAAGCCAGGGAATGAAGTTCTTATTAGAACAGAACACCGATTCCATATTAGGTGATGAACGGGTAACTGGAGTCCGATTCAAGGATGGCAGTGAAGTGAAAGCCGATTTGGTTGTCATGGCTGTAGGAATCCGCCCGAATGTGGCTTTGGCTAAAGAGAGTGGAATCGAGATCAACAGAGGAATTGTGGTGAACGATTATCTTGAAACGGGCACCCCTCATGTCTATGCAGTTGGGGAATGTGCAGAACACAGTGGTGTGGTGTACGGCTTGGTTGCGCCTCTCTTCGATCAAGGTGGAGAGCTGGCTAAGAGACTCGCTGGAATTCCATCTGCTGGTTATAAAGGCTCTGTCGTCTCTACCAAATTAAAGGTGTCCGGTGTGAATGTATTCTCAGCGGGTCAATTCGTAGATAGTGCGGAGACACGTTCATTCCGAATTCAGGATGATTTTGATCATGTATATAAGAAAATTGTGGTGCAAGACGGCAAACTGATTGGTGCCGTGCTCTTCGGTGATACCAGCGATGGTTCCAAGCTCTTCTCGATGATTCGGGCGGGTCAGGATATCAGCGGCCAAGAGAAGGAACTAGTGCTCGGTGCACAAGGATCAAGCAAGCCAGCATCAGGCATTGATTTCGTGGCAGCTATGCCTAATGACGAAATTGTATGTGGATGTAATGGTGTATCTAAAGGAACCATTCTGAAGGCCATCGAGGAGAAAGGATGCACCAGTGTTAATGACGTTAAGTACTGCACCAAAGCAACTGGCAGCTGTGGTGGTTGTAAGCCATTGGTTGCGGACTTGTTGACCTATGCCCTCGGGGCCGATGGAGTTACCGCGGTTAAAGAGGGGATCTGCGGCTGTACGCCACTCGGACGTGAGGAAGTGGTGGAGGCAATCCGGACCATGAAATTGACTTCTTCCAGAGAGGTTATGAATGTTCTGGAATGGAAGAACCCGGAAGGATGTTCCAAGTGCAGACCTGCAATTAACTACTACCTGGGCATGATCTGGCCTGAGGAGCATGAAGATGAAAAGGAATCCCGATTTGTGAATGAGCGTAATCACGGCAACATCCAGAAGGATGGAACATACTCGGTCATCCCACGGATACATGGAGGGGTTACAACAGCGGAAGATCTGAAGAAAATTGCCGATGTCGCGGTCAAATATGATGTGGAAACCGTGAAAATTACGGGTGCTCAGCGGATCGGTCTATATGGAATCAAGAAAGAAGATCTCCCGAAGGTATGGGAAGAGCTCGATATGACCTCAGGCTTTGCTTATGGAAAGTCCCTTCGCGCTGTCAAAACGTGTGTAGGCTCGACCTGGTGCCGATTCGGAACCCAGGATTCAATGAGCATGGGGATTGAACTGGAGAAACGCCTTGAACGAATTAGTACCCCTGCCAAAACGAAGGTTGCCGTATCCGGTTGTCCTCGAAATTGTGCCGAAGCGACAATCAAAGACCTGGGCGTTGTAGCGATCGATGGAGGCTGGGAGATTTATGTTGGCGGTAACGGAGGTACGGATGTCCGGCCTGCTGAGTTACTGGTCAAGCTGAAGACGGAAGATGAAGTTATTGAATGGACGCTGGCTTACTTCCAGTTTTACCGTGAGAATGCCAATTACAATGAGCGCACATCCAAATGGATCGAACGTGTAGGTATTGAGTCAGTTAAGAATGCCCTGGCTTCTCAAGAAGAACGCATGACTTTGCAGCAGCGCTATGAATTTAGTGCAGGTCTTACCCAGGATCCTTGGAAAGAAATCATCGAGCAGGAACGTCTTAACAAGAACTACGAACCACTTCAGCCGCTTAAAGTGTAATCAAATTTTAATAGTAAAGGGGAACTGCAAAATGAAGCGTTTCGTAATCGGCCAAGCCAGCGAAATTGAGGAGAAGAGGGCTCGTGTAGTCCAGATCCTGGACACGGAGATCGCCATATTCAAATTAACCGGCGGAGAACTGCGAGCTATTGAGAACTTGTGTCCGCATAAGAACGGTAAGCTGTCCGAAGGCATTGTGTGCGATCATCATGTGTACTGCCCTTTGCATGATTGGAAGATCAATTTAAATGATGGTCTGGTTCAAGCTCCAGACGAAGGATGCGTTAAGTCCTATCATGTAGAAGTTGAAGAGAGCACGGGCAATATCATTCTTAATGTAGAGAGCAAGGAACCCACAAGGGCTTCTTAAGGGATCAAGAGGGGGAGTTACTGTGAATTATATAAAGCCGCAGGAAGTATTGAATCAAATGATCCAAGCCGGCGCTGTTAAATCTAATCTTTCTGTCAAGGATCTTCTCATCCGAGGGTTCCTCGCCGGAGCTATCCTGTCATTTGCAACTACATTGGCTTTCACGGCAACTACCCAGACAGGTCTTGGGCTTGTAGGAGCTTTAGTCTTTCCGGTTGGATTTGTCATTATCATTCTGCTTGGACTCGAGCTTGTGACAGGTACGTTCGCCCTTGCACCAATCGCAGTTATGGCAAGGCGTGCCACCTTTGGAGGCATGATCAAGAATTTCTTCTGGGTGATAGTTGGACATATTCTAGGTTCCATCGTCTATGCAGCTTTGTACTACGTGGCCGTAACCAACTTTGGCCATATCCATGATCAGCCTGTGATCAAGTACATCATCAAACTGGCGGAGACCAAGACAAATGGTTACTCTGCTTTAGGCAGTGATGGAATGATTACTGTATTCGTAAAGGCAGTTCTGTGTAACTGGATGGTTACACTAGGAGCAGTCATGGCTATGACTTCCAGTTCAACGACAGGGAAGATCCTGGCTATGTGGCTGCCTATTCTAACCTTCTTCGCCCAAGGCTTTGAACACGCAGTGGTGAATATGTTTGTTATTCCTGCAGGCATGATGTACGGAGCGAAGGTTACTCTTGAAGATTGGTGGCTATGGAATCAAATTCCGGTTCTTCTGGGCAACTTGGCCGGTGGGGTGTTATTCACGGGAATTATGCTTTATATTACCCACGGTTCCAAAGAAACCGCTCAAGCCAAACAAAGCTCCAAGGCAGCTTGATTTGCAAGTTGCCTAGTAGTAAGAACCCGTCTATTCAGGCGGGTTCTTTGGCATTTCAACTTAATTTATATACTCTTGCTTCATAAGGTCGCAGTGTGATCTTGTCCTTGCTCTCCTCTGTAGGCCGTTCATAATTTGCAATAAGCAGCTCCCAAGATGCATTCTTAAGTTCGTCAGGCCACCTAAATACAGGGGTATCCTCGAAAAAGTTAAGAATAATAAGAAGTCTCTCATCATTCAGCGTCCGGGTATAAACATATAATTCTGGATCTAAGGGGAGCAGCAGTTTATACTCACCATAGACGAATACTTTATGCTTCTTGCGAAGAGCAAGGAGCTTACGGTAATGATGATATATAGAGTTCGGATCATGGACAGCCGAAGCGACATTCACCTCTTGATAGTTCTCATTCACCTTTATCCACGGTTCACCAGTAGTAAAACCTGCTTGAGCGGTATCGTTCCACTGCATAGGAGTGCGGGCATTATCCCGGCTCTTCGCCCTGATTGCGGCCATTGTCTGATCGCCCGGTCTGCCTTGCAGGTTAGCATGTTCATAGAAATTGAGTGTCTCCACATCACGGTAGTCGCTGATCGTATCAAAAGATACATTAGTCATGCCAATTTCTTCACCTTGATAAATATAGGGTGTTCCTTCTAGGGTAAGCATCCAAGTGGCGAGCATCTTGGCTGATTGAATGCGATATTCACGATCATTCCCAAATCGGGATACGGGTCTCGGCTGATCATGATTACCCAGGTAATTCGCATTCCAACCCTTATTATGCAGGGTGGTCTGCCATCTGCTCATAATTTTTTTCAGCTCCAGTAAGGTCCAGGAGCGCATTTCCCATTTTCCCGTTCCGTTTGAAGCGGAATCCAGAGTCATATGCTCAAATTGGAATACCATATTGAGCTCATGACGCTTGTCCCCAACATACTCTAGTGCCTGTTCGGGGCCAAGTCCCGAAGTTTCCCCGACGGTCATAATGTCGTAATCCATGAGTACCTCTTCATTTAATTTACGAAGCATCAGATGGACCTTCTCCAGGTTAGAGAATAGCTGATAAGCCTGGACAACAGGAAGGTGCTGCGGGTTCCTCGCGTTCGGAAGGCCTTTTGCTTTTACAATATGCGCTATAGCATCGAACCGGAAGCCGTCGACTCCCTTCTCAAGCCACCACCTGATCATTTGATACAGACCATGGACCACCTCATCGTTCCTCCAATTGAGGTCCGGCTGATGCTTGGAATATAGATGCATATAGTATTCATCCGTCTTGGCGTCATGTTCCCATACCGAACCGCTGAAATAAGATTCCCAATTATTCGGGTACAGCCCATTGACACCTTCACGCCAGATATAATAACTGCGTTTGGGGTTATCTTTCGACGAACGGGATTCGATGAACCAGGGATGTTTGTCCGAGGTATGATTAAGTACAAGATCCATCATGATCTTCAATCCGCGGGAATGAGCCTCCATAAGCAGGTCGTCGAAATCCTCCATCGTGCCGAACTCGGGATTAATTGCATAATAGTCGCTGATATCATATCCGTTATCTTCTCCAGGTGACTGATAGATCGGACAGATCCATAAGACATCGATACCCAGATCTTTAAGGTAATCCAGCTTTGAAATAATTCCTTTGAGATCGCCTTTTCCATCTCCGTTTGAATCCTTGAAGCTGGCTGGATAGATCTCGTAGACTGCGGCTTCTTTCCACCAAGTTGAATTCATCTGGGGTTCCTCCTTAGCGTAATACTAAACACGGCGTACTTTATCATCGCGAAGCCAGATATGGAGGAAGGGGAACATTCATGATTGAGACAGGAACCTCCAAAATGTGACCAGTCTGAATATCGTAGGGGGTCTCAAGCTGGTTAGCTCGCAGTAGGCTGCTTAGGCTCAGACCGTATTGCTCAGCGATGTCCGCGGCAGTCTCTTCACCGCTTACAACATGCTGCCTGCGTAATTTATCAATTCGGCATGCACAATGCTTGAAGGTGGGTTGCTTCGATAACGGATCTACAAAATCGACGGTTAACTCATTCGCCGCCTGGTTGCCTTCCCAGCTTCCATAGTGAAAAGGAACAAAAATCAATCCCCTTTGAACCACATCACTGACTCTGGCGGGAACTTCAATCCATCCCCGAGGTGACGATATCCGCACCAATTCACCTTCGATAATCCCGTACCTATCTGCATCCTCGTGATGTAATTCAGCATAGCCCTGCGGCGCAGCCATCTGCAGATAAGGAGAGCGCCCCGTCTTCGTACGGGTATGCCAATGCCAGACCAATCGTCCTGTCGTTAACCACATCGGGTAATTCTCATCCGGTCTTTCGGAAGCCGGATTGTAAAGGGTTGGGTGCAGGATGGCACGGCCATTTGCATGTTTGGATGTGAACTCTTGTTGAGTCAGGGAACGTCCCGTGAATTGATCTTTGGTATAGCTTTGGGTATACTCCGGTGTCGTGTGAAATTGCAGATCGGTATAGAGACGCGGAGTTCCTTCAGGATGCGCATCATTAACAGGCCAACGCAGACCGTTCGCTTGTTCCAGCTTGTCATAGGTGATTCCAGTCATATCACAGGGACGGCCTTTCGATACCGATTTCCATTCCTCGAAGGCTTCCTCGGGTGTAGAATACGCGATTAGAGGATTCCCGTCTTGATCCCGAAAGTCCATACGTTTAGCGAAATCAAGCAGAATTTGAAGATCGGTGAGCACTTGACCAGGAGGGTCAATTGCTTTGCGCAGCAGGTTGATGGTCCGGTCCGCATTCTCCATCGTACCTTCCTTTTCTCCCCACATGGCAGCAGGCAGCACCACGTCGGCAACTCTTGATGTTTCGGTCAGGAAATGATCCTGTACGATAACAAAAACCTTATCCAGCGCAGCTTTGGCCCGTCTGCGGTTCGGCAGGGAGACAAGTGGATTCGTTCCAATATTCCAGAATACTCCGATCTGACCGTGTTCCATCATCTCTAGCTGTTCTTCGATACCTTTCTCGGGGCCAACGGGAAGCTGCATCGGGTCCACGTTCCACAGGCGTCCCATCTCTTCAATATGATCCGGGTTCATTGGATTTCGGTGGGCTGGATAGGTACCTACACCGCCAGCTGTCCGGTTCGCAGACGAACTCGGCTGTCCAGCCATGTGTAGAGGGCCGCAGCCTGGCTTGCCAATGAGACCTCGAAGCAGGTGAAGGTTATTGATGGCGACACAGGCGGTCGTAGCATCAGCACTCTGGAAGGCGCCTTGAAGAGTAGTAGTGACCAGGGAAGTAGCTTCCGATAATATTCTGGCCGCTTCAATTAAATGCTCCTTGGGGATTCCTGTTTCCTGGGCCGTACGTTCCGGTGTCCATTCAAGAACACTTGCCGCCATCTCGTCATAGCCGATTGTATACTGCTCAATGAAGCTCTTGTTCGCTGCCCCGTTCTGCAAGATCAGGTTTATTAATCCGTTCAGCAAAGGGACATTCGTTCCGGGGATGAGCTGAAGATGGAGGTCCGAGCCCCGCGCAGTTAGAGTTTTACGGGGGTCAACCGTAATGATGTAAGGCTTGCCGGTACGCTTCTTGCGCTGCATGATCCGTTCATACAGCACGGTGCCCGTCTCAGCAACATTATGTCCGAACAGCATTAAGGTTTCTGTCTGGTCAACATCATCGAAGGAGGCAGGTGTACCATCTGCTCCGAATGATTGAAGCAGACAGAACTCGGTGGTGGCTGTGCACAGCCTTGTATTGGCATCAAGCAAATGTGTCTTCAGCCCGGCACGGCCTATTTTGGCAATAGTGTAATAGTCTTCGAGGAAGCCTTGGCCAGTAGAATAGATAGAAATGCTGTTATTTCCTTTCTCCTTCTGAGAAGCCTTCACTTTAGATACGATAAGCTCCATTGCTTCATCCCATGTTGCCGGAGCGAGCTCTCCCTGCGGGTTACGGATCAGGGGGGTGAGCAGCCGGTCTGTGCTGCTGTTTGCATACCACTGGTTCTCACCTTTGGGGCCAAGACGCCCGCGGTTAATAGGATGGTCTCCATTCCCCTTAATGCCGACAATTTGTTCATCCTTAACAGCAATATGACAGCCGCATCCCACCGAGCATAGATTGCAGGTGCTGTAGACCCAGCGGTCCACCTCACCCTGACTGTAGACATTCATATCGATACGCTCATTGTCCCAACTCATGATGAACCTCCATTCTGTAGTTAAGCTTGATAAAAGGCCGGTACGACAAACTTGACGGCAGCAGCCCCATAGATTTCCTTGAGTTCTGCTCCTGTGTCCTTAAGAAGGGACTTAATGCCAGGAAAACGGTTCTCCAGCTTCTTCGCTTCTTCAGAATCTTTGTGGTCCGTCCACTTGACGGCACGAAGCCAAGCCCGAAAGGTGGGTTCAATAATTTCATCATTTAGATATACAATTGAAAGATCATTCTTGATTTCTTCTATAGCGGGTACTGAACACTTTAATTTGGACAGCAGCCGCTCCAGCGCCGCTTTCTCTTCGTTCAGAGAAGTACGATATAACTTTACAAGGGGATGCTCCATTCTTTCAGTTTCGCCTATAGTCAGATTGACTTGATCCGCCACATCCGTCAGTAATTCAAGCAGCTTTCGCATGTCATTCCTCCTTACGTGTTTCTAATTGAGAAGACATATGTCTAAAATTACCCATGGCAGATCAAACATAACCAATTGCATTCGATGAGTAATCTGACAAGGATAATCCAAGCAAAGTGACAGATATCACAATGGAGCCCAACTGGCTGTGTTAGTTTCAAATAGCAGAGACACTTGGATAGGAGGAATCAACATGAATGTGATGAATCAGGAAAGGGATTATTCCCACTCACCTTTCATTGTCATATGGGAAGTTACACGCGCATGTGCGCTTAAATGTCTTCACTGCCGGGCGGAGGCCCAATATACGGCAGATCCACGGCAGTTAACCTTTGAGGAGGGAAAGAGACTGATCGACCAGATCGCAGAACTGGACAATCCCTTGTTTGTTTTTACCGGAGGAGATCCTTTGATGCGTCCTGACCTCTATGAGTTGATTGAGTACGCAGTGAACGAGAAGCATCTGTCAGTCTCCATGACACCGAGCGCAACACCAAGAGTCACGAAGCAGGCGATTGAGAAAGCGAAAGAGGCGGGACTCTCAAGATGGGCGTTCAGTCTTGATGGATCTTGTGCAGAAATTCACGATCATTTTCGGGGAACCAAGGGTTCATTTGACCAGACTATGAAAGGGATTGAATGGCTGAAGGAGCTTGAACTTCCCATACAGATTAATACAACGGTCTCGAATTATAATCTCCATGATCTTGAAGCGATCTCACAGAAAGTGAAAGAGATGGATACCGTGTTATGGAGTGTGTTCTTCCTGGTGCCAACCGGCCGGGGGATGGTCAAGGATATCATTTCACCACAGCAGCATGAGGAGGTCATGAAGTGGCTGGCAGAGTTATCCATCAAGGTTCCTTATGGCATCAAGGCTACGGAGGCGCCTCACTATCGACGGGTCTATGTGCAGGAAATGAACCGCCGCCGCAAAGAGTACTCTTCTGTGACAGCGTCAGCTTCAGGTCATACAAGCGAGGAAAGTCCTCAGGCCGCTAAAGACTTAAATCCTGCGCCAAGCTCAGTTATGAAGCGTAAAGATCTGCTCGGGCGGGCTCCGAAAGGAGTGAATGACGGGGACGGGTTCGTGTTCATTAGCCACATTGGTGATGTATATCCCAGCGGGTTCCTGCCGGTGGTTAGCGGGAATGTGCGAGAGCAGCCGCTTGGAGAGATCTATCGTAATTCCGCCGTTATGAAGGAGCTGCGCGACAAAAGCCTCTTGAAAGGTAAATGCGGGGTCTGTGAGTTCAAAGAACTTTGCGGGGGATCAAGAGCAAGAGCATACGCGATGACTGGCGATTATCTGGAGAGTGACCCTTATTGCGCATACATTCCACGTGCTTTGGCAAAGGCTGACGAACAGGTGTAACAGACCCGGTTAGGGCTGATGTTCAGGAGGAGATCTAGGGTGTCCCATTGGTCATAGGAGTAATTTTGTTATTTGGATCGACAAAACTCTTGTTAAACTCCATAAATATGATACGATGAATTTACCGGACATGCTCCACTGTCTGTTACATATAGAACTTTATACGATAATGGCAAACCTGTCGAAAGCCAGGGACGCAAAGCTATAGGGCCTTCTAACAAGATGGCAGCCTGGCCACCGAAGGGAGTTTTATTTTATGATTCGTAGAGTTGTTTTTTTGTTATCGGTTTGTTTAGTCTTTGGTTCATTGTTGACAGCTGGGACAGAAGTCAGGGCGGAGAGTGGCTCCTGGTTGGATGACTCCAAGCTGGACAAGGGCGTAATTGGCATCAGATATAGTGTGAAGACTGACGTGAAGACAAAAGTTCTGATAGCCAAGGATTCAGGGCGTTACACCTACAATTTGCTGCCAGGGATCCCGGAAGAAATGTTCCCACTTCAAATGGGGGACGGAGACTATTCTATCAGTGTCCTTGAACAAAAGAGTGGGACCAAATATCAGGTGATATACGAAGCTTCCGTAAATGTGGAGCTTGAGGAGCCAACCCTCGTATATCTAAATTCAACTCAGAATGTCAAATGGACACAGGCAAGTGTCGCGGTTGTTAAGGCAAAGGCACTAACCAGTCATCTGACAACAGATGAGCAGAAAGTAAAAGCAATCTATAACTTCGTTGTGAACAATATAAAATACGATAAAAAGCTGGCGTTGAATATTCCGGCTGACTACCTTCCTCAGATTGACAGAACGCTAAAAGCAGGTAAAGATACTTGTTATGGGTATTCTGCTCTGTTCGCCGCGATGCTGCGCAGCGTGAATATACCAGCCAAGCTCGACATGGGTAAGACTGCTTATGTAAATACTTATCATGCTTGGAATGAGGTCTATATGAATAATAAATGGGTCGTTATTGATACTACGGTTGACGCCGGATGGAAAGGAACCACGACTCCATTTCAGATGATCAAAGACGCAGCCAAATACACGGCCGATAAAGTTTATTAATAGTCACTGGAAGCCCTGAGTATCCACTCAGGGCTTCTTTGTATCCAGAGATTATGTTATCCTAGGCTCGTTGAGACGAGTCAACGATTATTATCACAGCCTAAGGAGTAAAAATATGAAAGTGATCCTAGTGGATGATGAGCAGCTGGCCCTGGATTATCTGGAACGTCAGCTAAACAAGCTGACTTCAATTGACATTGTGGGAACCTATACAGATCCATATACTGCCAAAGAAGAAATCCTTAAGAGGGACGTACAGGTCATATTTCTGGATATCAGTCTGCCGGAGATCAGCGGAGTGGAATTGGCAGAGCAGCTGCTGGAGAGCAAGCCTAATCTACATATTGTATTCGTCACAGCCTATAACGAATATGCGGTCAAGGCTTTTGAGATTAATGCGCTCGATTATATTACGAAGCCGGTTAGGGCAGAACGATTAACCAAGACCATGACAAGAATCACAGATTTTGTTGAATTAAAGCAGGAGGAGGTTAGTCAATCCGGCAGACAGCTGAAATTGAACCTTCTCCGGCAGGTTTCCATTGAAGTGTCCCCGGGACAGCCCATACTCCTTCATTGGCGTACCACTAAAGCTCAAGAATTATTTCTATACCTAATTCAGCATCGCGGTCAGCTGGTCAGGAAATCTACGTTGATCGATCTTTTGTGGCCGGAATATGATCCAGACAAAGTCTACGCGCAATTGTATACTACCGTGTATCATATTCGTAAGACCTTGGAGCCTTATGGTACATGCTTCCAGATATCGAATACGACAGAAGGCTATGTGCTTACATTAAGCCAGGTTCTGATTGATGTTGAAGTATGGGAGACGAGATTATCGGGGGCTTCTTCACTTACGACAGATACCGTGGAAGATTACATTCAATCCCTGAAATTATACACAGGGGATTACCTGCAGCATTATGATTATTGGTGGGCGGAAAGTGAACGGCAAAGGCACAAGGCATTATGGCTTTCAGCTTCTTATACACTTGCCGAGTGGTACGTCTCTCAGGGCGATTCAAGCAAAGCCGTGTCCTGTTATTTGGATATTTGTAGCCTGCAGCCCCAAGAGGAAAAGGCCCATTTTGGTCTTATGCTTCTGTATGCGGATATGCATAATACGATGATGGTACGCAGACAGTACAATACTCTGCAAATCATTCTTATGGAAGAACTGAATGAACAACCGAGCCAATCTATAAAGGACTGGTACCTTGATTGGGAAGAGGGACTACCAACTTAAATTAATGCACTAGACACAGCAAAGCCACCGGGAAATCCGGTGGCTTTTACTTTGTCCAGAAATTGTATAGATTCTTCCGTTATAATCCAAACGGAGCAGAGAAATGTGCATCATAACCGGAGGGATGGTCGCTTGAGAATCATCAGAAATTTTCGGGTCTCACCCCCATTCGGCTCTATGGGGTTGGAGCTCGCTACACTACATGAAGTCGAGATTACAAAGGAAACAGATGTTCAGTTTGACAGGGGATTCTACATTAATTTCAAGGGGAATTTACTTGGAATTGCAGCTTCCCCGGAAGGGCCGGTTTTCTTTTGCAACTCGGATAGTTATCTGCTGAGAGAAGACAATTATGAATTTCTCCTGAGGCATAAAAGGGAAGAGAGCACGTTTTATTTTGAATGGAATGGAACTCAAGTGCTGCAGATCTGTTACTACCGTATGCTTGGAGGAGGGATGGATGAAGGGGTGGACCGGAATATGCATGAGTTCTTATTCTGGCTCATTAAGGCGGTGAAGCGCAAGAAATTCGAGTCTTTCTATACGGTGGGTGAGAAAGGAACTATCCCTATTAATCCTGCCAGTCAGGAGGCCAAGCCTGTACGACTAGAAGTCTGGGTGAAATAGCAGGTTTTATTTTCCGGGCATAAGTAGAACGCGGTTGTAGAGAAATTGTTAAGTTGCGTATTCTACTATAATATTTGTCAATTTGTATAAATTTGATCGGGAGGTGAACAGGGGGCTTCTAAATACCAAACAATAGATAGGGAGAAACGGTAAAAGTATGAAAAAAAGAATATCAGTAGTCATTATTGCATTAATCCTCCTGATACATAGTATGTTTGGGATAGCTGTTACACCAGTCAGTGCAGATGCAACACCTCCAGAAAATATAACAGCGACTCAAGATCAGGGGACTGGCACCGGAACAGCTCCGGATGCTTCAGTTGATCCATCTGCTGTCAAGCAAGATATATCCGTGGATAAGCCCAATATCCTGACTAAGGTTGTATTGAAGGATCAAACGGGTACCGTCATTGACTCCGCAGTTAACCCTGACCAGGAAGGCCGCATAGAGGTTGGCTCTGCAGTAACCCTCGAGTATAACTGGGCACTTGAGAATGGTCACGGTTATAAAAGTGGAGATACTTTCGAGTTCGTTATCCCGAAGGAATTCAAGCTTTATAATGACATTACGAACGCCAATCTGGATGAAACCGGAACGTTCAGTGTAGATCACAACACGAATAAAGTAACAGTGACTTTCAATGAGTTCGTGGAGAACAGCTCCAATATTAGCGGAACGATGAAGATCACAACGGAATTCAATAAGGAGACCATTACCGGGGACACGGAAGTGAAGATTCCTTTTCCGATCAGGGGAGGAGATCAGACGGCCATTGTCTATTTCAAACCGATTGGCGGCAAGGTGCTGGATAAGAAAGGACAAGCCGAAGGATCGAAGAAGATTAACTGGACTGTTAACGTAAATACCGCGCTAAATAAAATCGACAGTGCGGTGATAACAGATCAGACTCCGACTGGTCTTAAGCTGGATACTGCATCATTCAAGCTCTATAACCTTAAAGTGAATATGGACGGCAGTGCAGAACTTGGTAATCTTGCAGATCCAGCCAGTTACAGCTTTGAGCCAGAGGCTGACGGTTCTGCCTTCAAGCTGGTCTTCAAACCAGGAACTATTAAATCCGCTTATCAGCTTCAATATACTACGGACGTGGTTGGTGAAGTGGAGACCAACTTCAAGAACACAGTTAACCTGAACGATAGTGAACAGGCATCCGCAGAGGTCAGTATTCCTCGTGAGCAGTTCCTAACAAAGCAAGCATCCTATGATAAAGTGAATCAAACGATCACGTGGACAATCAATTATAACTTCAACGAGAAAACAGTTGACCAAGCTGATGCTAAGCTTGAGGACCGCTTCGACAGTGTCGTGGAGATGGTTCCAGGTTCCCTAATAGTCAAGGAGAGAACTACTGGCGTTGAGCTAACCTTGGGAACAGACTATCAGGTTTCAGATGTTGCTGAGAATGACGGGAAAGCCGGTTTCGATCTTCAATTCTTACATGAGGTAACATCAGGTTATATCATTACCTACAAGACGAAGGCCAAGGATCGGGTGTATGGCAATACACCGGTAACCAACACGGTCACTTCTGTGAACAACAGCTCAGCCACAGCCGGCAGTACTCTTGTTAGTCTAATCGGTAAAAAGTGGAACAGCGGAGTAGATTACGAAGCACAGACTGCCAGATGGAGCATTGTGGTGAACGAAGACAAAGCTACAATGAGCAATCTTATCATCACGGACTCATTCCCTAATGGTGGTTTGGATTTTATTCCAGATTCTTTGAAGATAGAGTCTGCAGACGGTACCCTGTATCCAACTGACAATTATATTGTCAGCGTGGATAATTCAGGAGAAGGATTCGTACTAACCTTCAAAAATCCGATTACTGAGAAACTGACAATTATCTATGACACGAAGTATAACGATGAATGGTTCATCCAAGGTAAGAATGGTTACCGCAACCAGGCCCAGATCTCCTGGCAGGAGAACTCAAGCGCGCAACCAGTCACTGTAATTGCTGACTTTAAGCCCAATGCAGAGACCACAAGCAATGGTTCCAAGAGCGGAGCTTACGATGCCAGCAAGAAGGAAATCACCTGGAATATTCACGCCAATTACAACCGAAAAGATTTGAAAAATGCAGTGATTTCAGACAAACTGCTTCAGGGACAATCCATCGTTAAGGATTCAGTTAAGGTCTATGAATTGACTGTGGAGAAAAATGGAAAAACTACACAGGGCAGTGAAGTTCCAGACAATAAGTATTCGGTGCAAGCTCCGACTGTCGCTAACGGGAATGAACTGAAAGTGGAGTTGGGGAATATCAATTCTGCTTACCTCGTCACTTTCAGAACAACCTTTGACGCTACATTGATTGAAAGAGAGATTAACAATGAGGCAGATCTTAACAGCGATGGGGTCCAGGCATTTAAATGGGCCGCAAAGGTTAACATTCCTCAGGGCGGCGTGTATGTAAGTAAGAATGGGACGCAGGATGGCAGTAAAATCAACTGGGAAATCAAAGTCAACGAAGGCCAATCTTATGTTACGAATGCCAAAATTACAGATACACCAAGCAGTAATCAAATTTTGGACGCGAATTCATTTAAATTATACGCAACCAAAGTTGCTGCAAATGGGGCATTGACACTGGCGGACGAACTTAAGAAGGACACAGATTATACGCTGGACATTAAGACCGATGCCAAAGATCAGCAGTCATTTGTATTGGCATTCAAGAAGGAGATTTCATCCGCGTATATCTTGAAATATACGTCTGAGATTGCGGTCTCCACAGACAGGGAAAAAGTCCTGAACACCGTTAGCTTTGAGGGTGACGGGTTCAAGGTTGAGTCCAACAAGACTAGCAAAGAAATTGAAGTACGTACCTCTTCAGGTTCCGGTTCTGGGGTAGGCGAACGAGGCAGCATTGAGATCACTAAGGTAGATAAGAACGACCCAACCAAAGTGCTGGAAGGCGCCAAATTTGTTCTATATGATGCTGCTAAGAAAAGACCGGCCATCACCAAAACAACGGATGCTGAAGGTAAAATTCTCTTCAGTAAACTCTTGTACGATGACTATGTACTAGAGGAGTTGGAAGCACCTGTTGGGTATGCAGCAGAACAACTCAAGATCAATATTAAAGTTGATTCCTCAATTAAGCAGGAAGATAATGTAAAGAAAATTACTGTTATGAACAGCAAAAAGCCGGTTGATCCAGGTGTTCCTACAACACCGCCAGTGACACCACCGGTGACACCGCCCGTAACACCACCAGTAACGCCACCAGTGACACCGCCGGTAACACCACCCGTAACACCGCCGGTAATACCAGTGATACCACCGGTGACTCCTCCGATCATCGGACCAGGGGTGGAAGTGCCAACTAAGCCGTCGACACCTGTACCTGGTGGAGGCAAGAATCCAACAAAGCCACAGCCGGGTAAAAAGGATCCTAAAGAAGTGGATCTTGATGAGAACGGCAACCCACTGGGGGGCGTGACGGGTGACAAGGCAAACGACAAGTCCAAAGGTACTCACAAGACTTCCAGCGTAGCCACACTGCCAAAAACCGGGGAAGAGAGCGCTTGGCCAGTATACATGGCCGGTATCTCACTTGTATTAATCGGTTTATGGATGCGGTTTAAAAGGGCTGGCAGGTTGTAGATTGATAAAGGCCTGAGAAGAGATCCTTCTCGGGCCTTTTTTTGAGTGCGCCCGGCATGGGCGATAACTTGGCGGTGAAAGTCCGCTACAG
>RCUH01000795.1_pt1 | contig 27872 bp, 15 predicted proteins | sample 2166191 | NCBI WGS metagenome assembly RCUH01 (sample SAMN09932848, study PRJNA488358) | compost metagenome | feature: garden; material: soil; isolation source: compost soil in an enriched community after 214 h of incubation | place: Germany: Experimental Botanical Garden Goettingen | collected...
GCGGGATCGACTCGGTCAAATCAAACTGGGCAATGCCTGTACCCGGGGTGTCTTCACAAGCCTGTTGGTCATCGGGATTCGTTAGTTCAGGAACAGGGTTTACTGTTAAGATAAAAGTGGTCAGGTCATAACAGCCTGTGGTGGTATTGGTTACCCTTGCATAAATAGTCTGAGGACTGCTGGTATTGGTATAGGTTAACGGCAGCGGGGTATCCTCTGCCCTGGCCATTTCTTCACTTGCATAATAGGCTACCGTGTAGTCTGCCGGCAGTTGGGTGCCTAGTATGGACGCCGTTTGGGCGGATAATGGGAAGGTTGCAAAACCATCGTTAGGCAGAACATCGCAGGTGATCAGGTTACTTGGTTTGTGGGCCGTTGGACTCGCGATAATGGTAACCGTATCGGTAAGGGTAATAGTGTATCCCACATCGGTAGTAAGGGTTACCGTTATTGTATACGTGCCCGGAGCATTATAAATATGGCTAGGCTGGATCGTGGTGGAGGTGTTATTCGCTCCCGAACCCGGATCGCCAAAGTTCCAGCTTGCCGTGGCAATGTTAGCATGTGTTATGATCTCCATTTGTGTAGGCTGTCTTGCGCAAAGATCCTGAAATCCAAGCTCGAACTGGAAATAAGAAGTAATAAATGGTGGGAGACCTACGCGAGAAACTTTACCTGCAAGATCAATAGTTAGTGCTTCATAATTACAAGCTGCTCCCAATTCATTAGGATTATTGATTACACTTATTTTATTACTAAACTCCGATGCACAATAAATTTTTCCATCTATTGCTAATTGTAGTCCTCTGTTGCCTAAATAATCAGAAACTATAAATTGTGAATCTTCTATCTGATCATCGGGCACTGTAAGATCATATTGATGTACAGGTCCACTACTAAATCCACCGTAAGAAGCATACAAGTATTTGCTATTGGGCGAGAATTCGAGGCCGTAATAACCCATGCTCAAATTACTTACTTGTACAGGATTAGAAACTATTCCGGTAGCGGTATCAAAATCATATAATTCTACTCCGGTACTCGGTCCAAAAGATATTGCACTACCTAACTTTTCACCATTAGGTGAAGCTTTTAAATAACCAATACACCCCCAACCAGTATGATGGAATAGTCCTACAGAACTTTCTACTGCTGTAGTAGTCACTCCCGAAGCCGTTACCAGATAAGCAAGGAATTTTTTACTATTCGCGCGGTGCCCAATAACCCAAATATCGGTTTGGTTTTCGTGATAAACAGCTGTAAGTTTTTCTGTAACGGGCGTTTCTAACTGGATATTTTTCTCCGTAATTACCACTCCTCCCAATCCGCCATCAAAGGTCATATCTACCAAAGAATAGGTTAATCCATTAGGTCCGCCTTCAGAAGCTACTGCAAAAACATAATATTTATACGGATCATCGGGTTTTGGAATTATTATAGCCGACTGAGTACTGCTCTGATCCCCTTTCAAGCCTTCCCCATTCTCCATTATTACATGATTGGCATTGTAAATAAAAAGACCATTGGTATAAAACAATAAATTTCCAGCACTATCCGAAATTGTGGCACATCCTTCAGTTTGGGACAGCTGCCCATCGGTAAGGGCTACCGGAGATCCGGAATTAAAACTTAACCCCGCATATTCTCCAAAATACCAGTTAGCTGCTTCTTTTTGGGCATAGCCCGAAAGTGCAGCTAAAAGTATAAGCGTATATAGTATTTTCTTTAGCATTATATTTTATTTTGCCTCATCAAATTTTAAATCCTTTGGTTTATAAAACTATATTTAAAATCATTTATAAAATTAAAAGAATCGTTTTTGGTATCCTTTAGGAGCAATAATTTCCCATTCTTTATCTCTTATAATTTCTGAAGGCGTGGGTATATAACACCAACATTTTAATAAAAATGTGTTATCTCCAAAATGAGCCCACTCCCCTTCTTCAAAATCAAAATAACCTAAATTGACAATATTAAATTTGCTATTATATATAATAACCGTTTTACTAAAGCTGGCATCACTTTCATCCCTTACCGGAAGTTCTGACATTGGATAAAAGACTATATTGCTTTCCATAATAATCAAATCTAATTTTGTAAACTCAATAAATCGGGTTAGTAAACGGCTGTTACTAACCCGAAGCTTATTATTTTATTTCTCTGTTAATATATACCCAACCCGTTTTTTTCTCACCGGTTACAGGTTGTATCATATAGTAATACGTTCCCGTTGGTAATTCATCTCCATTACTTCCCTGTCCATACCATTGATCAGTATAATTTTCCTGACTATACACTTCCTGTCCATAACGATTGAAAACTTCCAATCGCTTAACATCAAATGCTGAAAGATCAAATGTATCATTCATACCGTCTCCATTTGGAGAGATACCTCTTGGCACTACACAGCCAGCATCTTTTAATTTCAGTTCATCAATACTTTGGCAACCTTCGGTATTTGTAGCAACAATATATATCTTATCATTATTAGCCGTTGGTTTATAATTTTCTGTATCAGCAATAGCATTGATTCCGTTTAAAGCATCCTGTTCTGTTGGATAAAAACTCACCGTTATTCCTGCAGGTATTTGCGGAAGGATAGTTGTTAAATTAAAAGGAGAACAACCTTCAACGATAAGCTCACTAGAAATTAGATCTACTTCTGTCACAATTATATCAAAAGATACCGAAGACGAACAGCCTGTTGTAATATTGGTAACCTCAGCATAAATGGTTTGTCCGGCAGAAATAAAACTTTCCGGCTCACCGATAATACTTGTCATTGCCGCATCAGAATAATATGCAATAATAAAACCGTCAGGATTTTGACCATTTAATATAACTTCATCCTGATTTTTTAAGTTAAATACAGAAGTACCCGCCAAGTTACCACACTGTTCCATAGTTGTTGGAATTGTAACAATCGGCAATTGGTTTACCACAATATTTAAAGGTAATATGGTATAACACCCCGTTTCTGAACTTGTTACTACAGCATAAATAGTTTGTCCAGCAGTAGTAAAGTTTGCAATGTCTATGATTGGATTATCTGCTACACGATCTGCATCAGTTGCATAATAAGTTAATGAGAATATATCCGTATCCTGCCCATCAAGGATTGTTGTACTAAATGACGACAGGTCAAAAGCGGCATTACCATTTGCATCTGCACACTGAGCTAAAAGTTCAGCAGCAGGTGATATTGCTTTTGGCCCTTCGACAATAACAACCTCAGTAGTTGCTGTTTGTACTGCTCCGTTACTTGTAATACTTGCTGTTACTGTGTATGTTCCCGGACCACTAAAAGCATGCACCGGCTCGCTTGAAATATTTGAAGCTCCACTCGCAGGATCTCCGAAATCCCAACTTATAGAAGTGATCCCCGGAATACGAACCGTTGTAAAAGTAACATTCTGGTTTGGGCAATTACCTTCAGATTCTATACCTGATTCGAAATATGTTTGAATAAATGTAGGAAGACTATACATATTTTGAACTCCAAGGTTTACAGCTGCAATTTGAGCACCTGCTCCTAAACCTTTATTATTAGGATAATTAATAGCATGAACATTTTCGGTACGAACCTGCCATCCGTTACTTATATAAATTTTTCCATCCGGAGCTAACTGCATTCCTCCAATGGATTGACTGGTTCCTGTTAAATCCATCAGTTGCATTCTTGACGCTTCTATTGCGGCATTATCACCTGCATTTAAATCAAATTGCTGAAGTTTTCCTTCAATAAATGTTGCAAACAGTAGGGTAACTTCTGCCATATATACATACTGGCTATTTGGCGAAAACTCTACACCATATACCCCTGCTCCACCTACTGAAGTTTTAATAAACATAGGGTTCGTAATCTCACCTGTTTCATTATTAAAATCAAAAAGTTCCATTCCCGTTTCTTCCTGTACAAAATTTAAATAGGTAATTCCTGATACCAATTTTTTCCCATCAGGGGAAGCTTTTAATTGTCCTAGTGTATAAACTACACTCCAAAATGGATCAAAAGAAGGTAATATTCCTACAGAACTTTTTACCGGGGTAGTATTAATTCCATTTTCAGTAACTAAATAAGCTACAAAACCATTATCTGTAGTCCCTGTTGTATGGGAAATGACCCATATATCTTTACCATTAGCATGGTAAACCGCCGTTATTTTTTCAGTTTTGGCATCTGTATTAAGAGGTATATTCTTATTTGTAACAGCTCCTAAGCCAACATTAAGAGTAATATCAATTTCATTATAAGTAAGTCCATACTCCTCGTATGTATCACTTAAACCAAATAAATAGTAAATGTTAGGGTTACCCGGTTTTGGCACAGCAATTCCTCCTTGAGTAGAACTAATTCCAAATCCCTTAAGGGCAGTTCCATTTAACATAGGATTGTAAGTCCTGTCTCTTACTACATAATCTCCTGCATAAAATAATAACTCTCCTTGCGGACTCGATATAGTTGTTGTTCCTTCCATTGTTGTGGCCACAGTTCCTGTAAATGCAACAGGGCTTCCAGAATTAAAATCTAATCCCCCACCCGTTCCAATACACCAGTTGTATGCCTGTTTTTCTTTCCAAAGTTGTTTTTGCTGTGCTTGTATAGTACAAGGAATAAGCATTAGGAATACTATAAGCTTAACAGCGAATAGTATTTGTATATAATTTTTGTTCATGATCTTATTATTTTTTAATAACCTTATACGTCCCTACATTTTTACCGGAAAAAGCCTTTACCATGTAAATACCTTCGCTTAACTCACTTACCAGTATTGTAGCTGAACCAGAGTTAACCGATTGTTTTTTCACTAGCTGACCAACAATAGTGTATACTTCAATAGTATCTATTGTAGTAGTTGATTCAATGTTTAGCACATCCGTTACAGGATTAGGATAAAGAATAATTTTAGCTATATCAAAATCCTCAATACCCGATGTCGTATCTGTAATAAAGGTTTGAGGACCTACAAGCTCACTATCGCATAACGATTTAATATATACATCGTACTCCTGGTTATCATCCAGTTCTGTTAGCGTAACTTCGGGCGTAGTATTTACAGTCACTACAGTGCCTTCTCCTGGCGTAAAGCCTTTAGGTCCATATTCTATTTCCCATGAGGTCGATGTTCCTGTGTTTTCCCAAACTACCTCTGCGGTAGTATCAGTAATTTCTGTTACAACTAAATTTATTGGGGCAACACATTGTGGCATTTCTATAAAAGCAACATCATCAATTAAAATATTGTTATACCCTATATTACCTCCGTTTGCATTAATAATAACCGTAAAACGAGCTTCTGTTATTCCTGTCACTCCAAGAGGAGTTAAATCTATGGTATAAGGAGCCCAGTTGTTGGTGTAGTTCTCCACCCTGGTTGCTTCTACCCATTGTGTCCCATTATACACTTCAACTATCAAATGGTTCAGCGCATTATCAATAGTATTTTTACTAAACATATAAAATTGTAATGCCGGATGTTGTAATGATGAAACATCTACTAATGCTGTAGTAAGAACTCCTCTTTCTTTATTATTAAAAGCCGCAGTATTAAGCCATGCATATTGGCTTTCAACTCCATCAGTATGATCACCTGCTGTAGAAGCATCAAATTTTGCCTCGGTTGTAAATTGCCAATAATCAACTAGAAATCCCTGGGGATTATACGGTAAAGGTTTTATCAACCAACACTCGGGTACTTCATAATATTCTACAAATGTTTCTGTATAGGGAGCTACAATAGGTGCACAACGGGTTTTAAATTTAAGAGGCCCTGTGGTTACCTCACTTTCAACACCCCCACATACCGATTTTACATAAACATCATACAATGTATTTGCTGTGAGGCTTTGTACATTATAGGGATTACTTAAAGCCGTTTGCCATTCATTAGTAGGAACTACTCCTGGTGCCACTACAGCTACCTTCCATGATGTCGCAGTACCTTGGTTTTCCCAACCTATTTTAGCCGATACATTTGTAATGCCATCAGCCGATAAGTTAATCGGTTCTACACAAATTGATTTCTCACGTATGATAAGATCATCTAAGTGAAATTTATATGCTATGTTATCCGCTACAACTCCTTCATCTGCCAAAAAAGCAAAACGAATGTTTTCTCCGGTAATGCCCTCTAAAGAAACAATAGAGGTATTATAACCTGTAGTTAAATTATCTTCTGCTGACCATGTTTTTACAACCTGCCAATCCGTTCCGTTTTCACTGTATACCATCTGCACTTTATCATCACTACCCATAGACATAAAACTAGCATTTCCCGGATCGAGACCTATCTTCATTTTTGCTTCATACGGACCTTCTGACAAGTTAAATAAAGGGCTTATAAACCATGATTTATTAGTACTTCCATGAAAAGAAAGGCTTACTGTTGGTGAGTTTATAAAACTATTGGTATAGCCTCCCTGGAATGCATCTAGATTTACCACCCAATCACCAGTACTATATTCAGACGGACCATTAGTGATGTCGCCTCCTGATGCTTTTGTCCAACAATTCGGTATCCCAGGATTTTGGGTATTATAAGGAAAACTATAGTTTGCATCAAAAGATTCATGGAAATAAGGTGTGTAAACAGGACAATCTGTTTGTAAATAATAAGGCCCTGTCCATTCACCTACCACTCCATTGCCACAATTTGCCCTAATATAGATATCGTACTGAGTATTAGCCTCAAGCCCATTTAATGTATATGTATTACTTAGCCCGGTACTATTAGCAATGCCATCAAAATTGTCGTAGTACCTTCTGTAAGCAACCTCCCAAGTACTTGCGTTATTATCTGAATCCCAGGAAATATCAGCACTTATATCAGTAATTAGCCCTGTTGTAAAATTAGAAAGTGGTAAACAAGTTGTTTTTTCTTTAAAAGAAATATCATCGATAAGAATATCGTTAAAATGGGTAGCATCACTTTGCGTATTCCCTGTAATCGTAATTCTCAACTGAGTTATAGTAGTTATGTTTAAAGCAGTAAGATCTATGCTATAAAATTTCCATCCGTTAGATGCCGTGGTAAGTGTAGCGGCAGTTTGCCATGTGGTACCGTCAAATACTTCTGCCAAAAGCTTATTAAACACATTATTATTGTCATTTCCGCTATATACATAAAACTCTACCGCAGGATTATCCAACCCCGAAACATCTATTTTAGGAGATAAAAGTGTAGCTCTTTTACCGGCTGTATTAGTAGAACCATCAACCCAGGCATATTTTGTATACCCTTCAAAAACAGAGTGATCTCCAGCTTTACTGGCTGCATAATCAGGAACTAAATCAAATTTCCAGGCAGTATCGCCACTTTGTTGCCAGCAAGCCGGTAAATTATTCGCAGCAAAAGGAATGTTGTAAGGAGCTGTAATTATTTCCTGGCAGGGAACTGTAAAAATTTTAGGCCCATAAAAAGAACTGTACCCGCCTCCTGGACATTTTGACCGTACATAAGCACTATACGTTCTACCCGGAATAACATTTATAGCTTTTTCACTTGTATTAACTTCAATCCAATTAGCAGCAACAGGAAGATCCCCATTTGTAACCTGTACTTCCCATGCAGTTTCAGTACCAGCAGCATTCCAATCCAAATTAAATACATTAGATGTTGTTTCGGTTACAATAATATCTGCTGGTGCAGTACAGGCAGGAGCATTTTCAATTATAATCTTGTCTAATGCCATTGCTAAATTATCAAGCGGAGCAGTTGTATGAAAAAAGAAAGAATAATTTTCACTTCCCTCAGCCGTAAAAGTCACAATTTTAGTAGTATATGGCACAAGTGTTGTAAAGTCAATTTCCCAAAGGATCTCTTCTGCATAATGATTTTCACCAATATGTTCAACTCCAAATCTTAATCCGCCGCCATCTTCTCCAAGATTTAATACGGTGTAATCAAACGATATTTGAACGGTTTGACCTGCTGTCAATGCTAATGTAGGTAGCCAAAGACGATTGTTATGATTACCTCTGGCTTCTATAGTTCCCATACGGGCACTCATAACTCCATGCGAAGCATTACCAGAATATTGCTTGAACGGAGAAGAATAGGAATTATCAATTTTCCATCCGGGAGGCGGAAATTGAGGTCCTTCAAAACTCTCGGCAATAATAATCTGAGCATTCATGTTTGCACCCAGAGTACAAACAATAAACAGCATACTGACTTTTTTTAGAGCCGCTAAATGTTTAAGTAAAATTTTTCTCATTAGTAAAATAGTTTAAGTAATTGTCTTCAAATAAATTTTGGTTAGATTTTTAATTATTCGCACGTATTTAAGAATTATACATTCATTAAAATTGTTTTCGAAATAATTACCCATACAACATTAAAGTAATTTGGCCTATTTATAGAAAATACCTCCGGAAATCACAGGACATCCCTCAGAAATCACAGGACATTCCAGTAAAATAAGGAGGTTACAACGAATATATTCCTTTAGGAAAATTGTATTAAAACTGAAAATAATATACTGTAAACCTAAAAATCGGAGACAATTTTAAAATTGTCTCCGATTTTTAGCCTCGAAAAAAGTTAAAAAAGTATAGGAAACTAAGTAATTTTTAAAATATACTCGTGTACGGCATCAATTTCAATGTCCATTTTTTTCGCAATACGTTGTCTTCGTTTTCTACATGCTTCTACAGAAATATTAAAAATGGTACTGATCTCTTTTATATCGAGATTCATATACATATAACAAACAAAACGAATATCAGAATCTGTAAGTTGTGGGTGCTTATTTTGTAGTTCATTCATAAATTCAGGATTAACCTGTTCAAAGTAAGTTATAAAATCATCCCACTCCTCATCTACCTTAAGATGTTCTTTTAGCGTTTTAATATTACTTATAGCATTTTCATTAAGGTTTATAGCTGGAATTTTGCTTAGCGAATCTACTATTTCCTCAATCAACTCATTTCTGACTGAAAGGTATAAAGCATTAGCACTTAACTTTCTGTTTTTCTCTGCTATATTGTTATTAATACCTTCGAGCTCAAGATCGGCGATTTTTTGATTATTTTCAGAAATTATCTTTTCTTGTTTTTGTTTTATTATTCTATTTTTCAACCATCTATAAATAAAAAAGAATATAAACAGGCATAAAATAATTGCAAGAATAAATAAGTTCCGTTCTGCTTCCTGTTTATCTTTATAATGTGCAGCTTCAATTTTATAATCCTGTATGTCTAATTTAACCTTATTTGCTTCTAAAAGATCCCTGTTGACAATTCCTGACAAAGAATCTTTTGCAGTCAGTAATAAGTCTTTATATTTAAACGCATTATCATAATCTTTCTTTTTAAAATATAATTTAGACAATATTTCGTACGATTCTATACTATCTCCTATAGAATGACTATTATCCAAACCAGTTATAGCATAATATATGGCTTTATCTAATTGTCCTTTTTCCGCATAAATTTTGGATAACAGGTTTACTACACATAAATAACAGGTTTTTTCGTTTTTACTATCTACCGATTTCAAAACATCTTCAATTATTTTTTGCGCTTTATCTACATGACCTTCAATAAAAAAGATTTCTGCATAATTTACATGCCAAATCAATTCATCTTCATTAGATTTAGGAATATCTTTTATCTCCTCAAGATATTTTCGCGCCTGTTTATAATCGTGAAGCTTAGCATAAATATTAGAAATATAGGTCCCGGAAAAAAATCTATTGTATAATATTTTTGCTTCTTTTCCCTCTTCATAAGCTTTCATACTATATTTCAAAGCCAATTCATAATCTTTCTCCTTGTAGTATATTCCTCCAATGTTCGATAATATTCTCAACTTCTGCTCTATAGCTCCAGGATATTTATTCGCAATTTCCAAGGCTTCTAAAAAATATTTTAGCGCTTCCCCTAAATTTGACATTTGATCGAATGCCTTAGCCATATAAATTTTTGAGACCAACACATGCCCTATCAGATTATTCTTCTCGGCAATAAGTCCTGCTTTCGTGAATTTTTTTAAGGCTTCCGGATAATTTCCTTCTGCAAAAACTTCCCATCCTAAACTATTAAGTCTCTCACACTCTATTTGAGCTTTGGAAGGCACGGGCACTTCATCTGCATAAGCTGTATTACATACACTCAGCAAAAGAAATATACCTATAAAAAGGTTTTTTAAAAGTGTACTATTCATTTACAAGGCATTAAACAGGAATTATAAAAATCTATTTCAATTGCTTTTAGATACAATTATTAGCAAATAAACAAATTTTAACCAAAATCTCTAATATAGTCTAAAGGAATTTAAGGAATTAACATCGTAATATTAATTCAATCTTTTTAAAGCTAATTACCTGACTGGTTACAGTTAGCTCTGAATTCACCTCAAGCGTAGTAAACTTTCCTTGGGCAGGTGCTGAGCTTCCAATAAGTGTTCCATCAATGGCACCATTTGTAATCTCCACAGCATCCTTATTTTGAACAGCTAGACTTCCCAGACCTAAATTTGCATACGTCTCTTCAACAGTTGTTGCGCCAGTTCCACCTTTTTCTATAGCATCATTAGAAAGACTCATAAAGTTTTCCTGTAAAGAAATTAATAATATTTTGATATAACATAAATCATGAAATATATTTAAAATAAAATGAGTACTTAATAACACCATGATTATATTTGAATGAAATTTATTTTGTTATAATCCTGCTATCTCAAATAATGCATCTAAAATATAATTATACATCAATAATTCTAGTACTAATGTTTGTTTTTTTATCTACAACGGTAAAAGCACAAACAATGGTTCAATGCGACTCACTTATCGAAAAAGCTAAAGAGGCTACGCGAAATAAGGATTATGTGAAATCTTTAGAATTATTATCCACAGCCCGTGCCATTGCTGAAAAAAACAAATGGAACATTCAGCTCTTCTGGGCAATAAATTATACAGGTTCGAACTATGTTGCTATGATGGAATACGGTGAAGCACTTAATTATTGTCTGGAAGCTTACAACCTTTCCATAAAAGAACTTAGCCCAGAGTACGAAATGATTATCCTTAATAATATTGCTCTTACCTATGGTTACAATAAAGAATACCAAAAATCCCGCGAATATCATAAAAAAGCATATAATACAGCCAAAGAAGAAAATTATAAAAGCATAGGTATTTATCTAATAAATATGGCAAATATTGAAAATGTATTTGACAATCCAAAACTGGCTCAATCGTATGCATTAGAAGCTATGCCTAATCTTAAAAAATATTGGCCAAAATCGATAATTGTCGCAAACATGATATTGGCTGAAAGCAATTTGTTACTAGGTGACACAAAGTTAGCCCGAGAGCAATCAGAAAAATTATTAACACAAACAGAAGATGTTAAATATAATGACTTAGGAGTTCCTCTTAGAGAAATTATAGCTAAAAGTTATATTAAAGAGAATAATTTTGAGAAAGCAATTGAAACAGCGAACGGCATATTAAAACTAAACTTAAATCTAGATACTAAAAGAAGGATTTTTGAACTACTTACCTCTATTTATTTGAAGAATAAATCTTATCAAGAAGTTATTAAATATAAAGATTCTATTATTAATGCCGACAGTAAACTTAACGAGATTAAAAACGGAAGGCTATTTGAGAATACCAAAGTAAAATTTGAAATGCAGGATTATAAAAATCAAATTGTTATCAAAGAAGAGAAAATTGCTGCAGAAAGAAAAATAATCTATTCAATACTTGCCATATTTGTCGCGACAGTAACTATTATCGTGTTGTTTTTCAGACAAAAAAAATTGATTGCCGAACGCAACCAACATATTACTGCCTTGGAATTGGAAAAAAAGAAAAAAGACAACCTACTGTTAGAAAAACAATTTAGAGAAAAAGAAACCAATGCCTTATTGGAACAGGAACGTTTGAAAAACGAGATAGAATCCAGAAACAGAAAACTGTCTGCCAAAGCTCTATATCTTTCAGATAGGAATCAACTTATAGAAGACATCATTACTTCTTTATCTAAAAAACCAAAACTATCAAAAGACCTTTCTTTGACTAATCAAATCAAAACACTTAAAAATCACCTGAAAGCCGATGACGAATGGGATAGCTTTATAACACATTTTGAAGAAGTAAATCATGGGTTTCTTACCCGACTAAAAACGCTCCATCCTACTCTTACTTCAAATGACGTAAGATTCCTTGCTTATATATATATGAACCTTAGCGTTAAGGAAATTGCATCTATACTTAACATTACAATTGAAGCCTGCAGGAAACGAAAAGACCGTATGGCAGCAAAAATGGAAATTTCCGAAAATATAAGTCTATATGATTATATATCAACACTATAACTACTTGATGTCTCACTTTTTCTTGTAATTGTCTTATTGTTTCCTTTTTGATTGTTTTACGTATTTAAGTTATTATGTAAAATTTGTGTTAATGTTGCGGTAAATCTTTTAGATAAAAATTAAATACTCGCTTAATACTCTTTTAATCCTGAGTTAATTTTTTGATTAAAGATTTATAAATACTACTTAAACTACTAATCAAAAGGATCAATCACAAAAAGAAATGGTATGAAAAAAACTACACTTTTTTTATTTGCATTACTACTCTGCTGGAGTTCTAATGCTCAATTATCCGAAGAAGGCTTCGAAACTGGTTGGACTCTTGCACCAACAGGCGCGAGTGCTACAAGCTGGTTTACGATGCAAAATGATGTATCTACCGGTATTACCTGGATACAGGGGCCAGCGAGCAGCCCCATTCAACACCCAGCATATAGTGGCGAACGCGCTGCTTTTTTACAAAGGCAAAACGTTTTTGATGGAACTCCTTTTCCCGAAGACTATCTTGTAACACCAGAATTTGAGGTCCCTCAAGATCCCGAATTACACTTTTATTCACGACTTACATTTGCTGAGAATCAGGGAAGTATTTATAAAATATTTATTATAAATATTACCGAAACACCCGATGCAGATCTTAACTCTCCTGCTTCTTATACGGAGATACAGACATGGACTGAACTCGAAATAAACCCCGTACAAACCGAATACTATCATAAAATAGTACAAATACCCACTGCTTATATTGGTGCGAGGGTGCGTATAGCATTTATGATGACAGGTGATGATATGGACCGATGGTTAATAGATAACGTTAGTGTAACAAAAAAATGTGATCTCCCTTTGACATTAGAAGCTAATAATATTACTATGCATTCGGCAGACCTAACTTGGGCAAATCCAAGCGGTGCTACAAAATGGGATATCGAACTAATTCCTGATGGAATTGTTCCTACAGGAGTACCTACTGATACTTATACAGGAACACTTCCTTATCATATTGGTGGTTTGGATGAAGATAGTTGTTATAAATTTTACGTTCGTGCACAATGTGACGGCGGAGGTAAAAGCGACTGGGCAGGTGCTACTTTTTTTTGCACAGCAGCCTTAGGAGATTCTTGTACTGACCCATTACCTATAATCACATTACCATATACTCATACAGATAATACTGCAGAACATCTTGATATATATAATGGCAATACTGGCGGTTGTGGTACAGCTGCATACATGCAATACCTTAATGGAAACGATGTTGTTTATGCTTATACACCAACACAAACAGGAATAATAAGTGTTAACTTAACTAATATTTCAGAATCTTATGCAGGAGTATCTATCTATACATCATGTGAGGATATCGGTATAAACTGTTATTCAGGAGCTTATAATAGTTATGAAGATCCTGCCCCGGATATTAATCTGTCAGCAATGAATATTACAGCTGGAACAACCTACTATTTTGTAGTTTCTACCTGGTTTGCGCAAACAGTAAATTACACTATCAATATTCAGGAAGAGCATTGCGCAAAGCCTATTAATTTAATAGCTTCAAACTCTACAATTTCGAGTGCCACAATAAACTGGACTGAGGAAGGTACAACAAATTCTTGGGAATATGTTAAGCAGCCTGCTGGTACAGGTTTACCTACAGGTGGTGGTATTACAACCGATAGTACAACATTACTACTTGATGGATTACCTGAAAGTACGCTATTTGAAGTTTATGTACGTTCAAATTGTGAAGATGGTACATTTAGCAGCTGGTCTGGACCACTAAAATTTAATACTCTTTGTGGAGCATTTACAGTCCCATTCTTTGAAGGCTTTAATGCAAATTCTTCATCACAATTCTGCTGGACTGTGGCAGACAATAATAATGATGCGAGTATGTGGGATATGGATTTTACATATAGTTTTTATGAAGGTGACCAATCCGCAAAATTTGATGTTGGTGCAACGAATGAAAATAACGATATGCTTATTTCTCCTGCAATCATGCTTACCGGTAATGAACGTCTTAGTTTTTTTTATAAAACACAGGTAAGTGGTGCTATAGCATTTAAAGTAATGTTATCTACAACAGGAACTAACCCCGAAGATTTTACAACAGAACTAAGTCCACTGACGAGTTATGCAGTTGATAACTTTACACAAAAAATAATTAATCTTTCTAATGTTCCTTCAGGCCCTGTTTATATAGCCTGGTATGTTCCGGCCGGTTTGAATGGTGGCTATGAATTAATGATAGATAACATTGTTGTAGAAGCATTACCTGTATGTGCACAACCTACAGATCTTGCTATAAATTCTTTAACTAATAATAGTGTTGAATTGTCATGGACAGCTGGAAATAATGAAACCACATGGGAAGTTGCCATAAATGAACCATATATCATTGGAACTCCTACACCTGGAACAATTGGTGTTCCTTCAGGAATCCCTTATAATACCACTACTTTACAGCCAAATAAACTATATGTAGCTTATGTACGTTCAATGTGTGGCTTAAATGGAAAAAGTGAATGGAGCACTCCTCTTTTTTTTACAACAGGATGTAACAGCTATGATGTTCCCTTTTTTGAAGGTTTTAATAGTAATTCTTTAACTCAGGAATGCTGGAGGATAGTAAATGCGGATGGTGATTGGGCACAATGGGATATGGAAAGTACTGTGCCTTTTGAAGGCGATGAAGCTGCTGTAATAAATACAGGTAATATGCCAAATGACGACTGGCTTATCTCCCCTCCCATCAATCTTACCAGTAATGAATGGTTAAAATACCATTATAAAACAAATCCTGGAACTAATTTTAAAGTTTTACTGTCAACTACAAATAGTGATCTTAGTAATTTTACAGAAGTTTTAGTTCCTGAGACAGAATATAACAATGCTAACTTTATAAAGAAAACAGTGTCATTACAAGATTATACAGGAACTGTATATATTGCATGGCAACTCCCTCCATCTTCACAAGAAGGCTCTGCATTCATAATAGATAATGTAATTATAGAGCAAATTCCTTCTTGCCCAGAACCATTAGATATCGAAATTGCATCAATAACTCAAACTTCTGCTGAAGTTTCCTGGACTCCAAGTGGGACAGAAACACAATGGGAAGTATTTGCATATGCAGATGGTGAAGAAATACCTGCAACTGGCACTCTTACTTCAACTACAACATATATTTTGGATACTTTGGTCAATGGTGAATCATTACAACCTGGTATTCGTTATCATGTTAGTGTTAAGGCTGTTTGCAACGAGTCAGATAAAAGTATTTTATCAGATCCTAAAACATTTATTACCTTAATATCAAATGACGATTGTGATACTCCAATACATATACCCGTTAATTCAGGGGCTGTATGTGATGTTTATGCTTCGGGAACACTAAATGGAGCAACCGCTTCATCGCAAGTAAACCCATGCGGTGACTGGACCTATGCTGATGATGATGTTTGGTTTGAATTTACCGCCACATCAAAATTACAAACAGTATCAATAATAGACATTACAAATGGATCTTCTTATTTGATGTTTATTGTATATGAAGGTGATGATTGTGGCAATTTAACTCAAATAAGCGATTGTATGGGTGCCTATGCTGAATATGGATTAGAATCCTCTACAGCTGTTTTTACCGATCTTAATGTAGGTACAAAATATAGTATAAGGATTTTTAGCGCTGAAGCTTCTACTAATCAAACAACAACATTTAATGTGTGTGTAAAAGTCCCTGTAACTCCAATTTCAGTAAACAATACAGATCACACTGTTGAACAGCTTGTAACTGATGTTCTTTTTAACGGAAATTGTGTACAAGTAAGTAATATATCATGGTCGACTGGTACCAACTACCCTGATCCTGATAATATATTTGGTGATAATCCAAATGGAATTGCATATTTTAATCAAAATGGCTCCGGGTTTCCTTTTTCAGAAGGTATTGTATTAACCACAGGAGATGCTTTAAAAACTCCTGGCCCTGCTTTTACCGGTATGGAACAAGGTTCTTCGGTGTGGCTTGGTGATACTGATATTGATAATATTGTGATAGGAATGCTTGGTGATACACCTCCATTTCCATCAACTAATGCTTCGGTTATAGAATTCGATTTCATACCTTCATTGCCAACATTTAGCTTAGACTTTATATTTGCATCTGAAGAATATGGGGATTATATACAGTGTTTTACTTGGGATACTTTTGCGGTATTACTTACAGATGACCAAGGTAACACAAAAAATATTGCTGTAATACCAGGTACAGACAAACCAATCTCTGTATTTAATATAAGTGGTAATGGATACCCTGGATTCTGTCCTGGATACAATCTAGAATATTTTGATCAATATAACGTTTTTGGAATGCAGGATAGCTCCATAACAAGTTTTAGTGGTCAAACTGTTGTAATGTCCGCTATTGCTAATCTAGATGTTAATCATGAATATCACCTTAAAATTGTAATCGCTGAGTCTGATGGTAATTTGGATTCTGGCGTGTTTATTAAGGGAGGTATATTTAGTGAAGTTGAAGAGATTGACTTAGGTATAGACAGGCTGGTAGCAACAAATAACGCCATATGTGTTGGTGAAGAGGTAACTTTACAAACAGGATTAGACCCTACAGTTTATGAATTTGTATGGACACGCGATAATATAATTATTGAGAATGCAACAGAGCCAACATTAGTGGTAACACAACCAGGAGTTTATAATGTTAAAGCCAATATTATAGGCTATACATGCATAACCGAAGCGGAAATTAAAATAGAATTTTATCCTTCTGTTCAAGATATGACAGGAAATCCTGTAAATCTTACGGAATGTAAATCTGGTGGTTTTGCTACATTTGATTTATCTCAGAACACAACAATTATACTCGAAGATTTAAATACTGCTGATTATACAATTAGCTACCACCCTACTGAGGCTGATGCTATAAATAATACAGATGCAGTTAGTGTAACATATGAAAATGAAACAATAAATGAACAAACCTTATTTGTTAGGATATTGGATATAAATACAGGATGTTTTGCTATAAAATCATTTAAACTTATTGTACAGGATCTTACTCCTATATTTACAATATCTGATGATCTTTCTCTTTGCGAAGGTACATCGGGTACAATAACTGTTGTTCCCGGCAATTTTGATGAGGAAGCTGTAAGCTTTGTATGGGCGCTTGACGGTAATGTTTTAACAGCTACTACAAGTTCAATATCTGTTAATACTGCAGGAACTTATGAAGTAACCATAAATAATAACGGCTGTACAAGCAGTAAATCTACTATTGTAACAGTAACACCAATTCCAGAAGTTGATACTCCGGTAAATATTACAGTTTGTAATGACTACATTTTACCTATTTTAAGTAATAACAACAATTATTACACCGGACCAGGAGGGACAGGAGTAAAAATAAATGCAGGAGAAACTATAAGTGCCACACAAACTTTATATGTATATGCACAAAGTGGTACAAATCCTAATTGCAGTAATGAAACTATTTTTACTGTAACAATTATACCAATACCTAAAATTGCTATAACGCAAGGCTGCGAAAATAACAATTATGTTCTTGAAGTTCTTTTTGATGAGAATGAAATATATAATGCTGATAATGTAGATATTTCATGGTCGGATAATGATGGAGAGATATTAGGTACAGATGCCAAAATTACAGTTAAAGAAATTGGTATATATCAAGTAACTGTTACACCAAAAGATGGAGCAGATTGTTTTGGAAGTGATGAAGCTATTGTTGATGCAACCACTTGTGAAATTCCAAAAGGTATATCACCAAATAATGATGGAAAGAATGATGAATTTGACCTTAGTGATCTTAATGTCGAAAAAATAAGCATCTTTAACCGTTATGGGCAAGAAGTCTACAAAAAAGGTAACTACAAAAAAGAATGGTATGGACAAGGTGATAATGGCAATGAACTACCTACAGGCACCTACTTTTATGTAATAGAGATTAAAGGTGGGGAGAATAAAACCGGTTGGGTATATATTAATAGAGAAAATTAAGCCAACTTTAATTTAGAAATCAAATCGGGGTTATTCAATGAATAACCCCGATTTTTTATAATAATAAATATTTGTAATCAAATTTATGCTCTATATATTCATACTATTGAGTCAATAAATTATCATTTATATATATTAAAAAAGTCCTGACATCATATAATGTTCAGAGCTTTCACAACTAAAATTCTCTTTAGGATTGTGTGCGCATATCGTTTTAAAGAGTGTTTTTAAATTCTTTGGTGGTTGGAGTACTTCCTACATATTCTTTGTAGGATATCCTGAACCAGTAGTCTGTTGATGGTACTGGTTACCATTAAAGGTTCCATCCCATCCTTCGCCGTTTGTTGCGATCTGTTTAATTAGTGTACCATAACGATCAAAGATATAATAGTTTTTGTTTCATTTAGCGAATTTCCACCTAGAAGATATATGCTTTTCTATGAAGGGATTTGGGATTTAGTAAGCAATACATAATATCTAAACTTCATTGTTGGTTATATATCACCTGAAGAGTTTCTCTTCAAAAATTTCTATCTTAGCCAAAAGAACTCAATCCGTTTTGCCACGCTGGAATTTTAAGAGCAAAAAGTTATGCATAAACTTAATTAAAAAATCGTACAACATAATCTTTAAATTATGAAAAAGAATAATTTGTTACGAATGGACAATGTCGGCATTGTAGTAGAATCCCTTGATGAAGTAATTTCTTTTTTCGTCGAACTTGGTCTAAATTTAGAAGGACGAACAACGATTGAAGGCCAATGGGCAGGACGTATAACTGGGCTTGTAAGCCAACGTGTCGAAATTGCTATGATGGTTACTCCAGATGGTCACAGCCGACTCGAATTATCACAATTTATCAGTCCGAACGTAATTGCCGATCATCGCAATGCTCCAGTAAATGCTTTCGGTTACCTACGTGCCATGTTTACCGTTGTCGACATTGACGATACACTTGCCAGACTTTGCAATCGCGGTGCCCAACTCGTTGGAGAGGTAGTCCAATACCAAGATTCGTATAGGCTTTGCTATATTCGTGGCCCCGAAGGGATTTTAATAGGGCTTGCGGAACAACTCAATTAAAAATGTAACCCATAATTTTTAAATTTGCGACATAATACAAGTGGAAAAGTGGAAAATGAAAAAGCAAGTTGGACTATTTGTCAGGAATGTCAGGGACGCGGTAAGAAAAGCAGAGGACTCAGTAAGAAAGCGCTATTCCATTATCAGGTAGCCATAGATAAATTTGAAAAAACGCAAGACAAAGGGACGGCTCCAGTTCGCCCTAAGAGTCACCTATATTCATGCTTAAACTGTTCCGGATCCGGTCTACTTCATTCTTCCAGTCATCCTATAGCAGATAGTGAAAATTATCCACATGTTGCTATTATTGGTGCTGGTATAGGAGGAGTAGCTCTGGCTGTGGCTTGTTCGCATCGCAGGATTCCTTTTACCCTTTATGAACGCGATAGCAACTTCGATGCGCGATCCCAGGGCTATGGACTCACCTTGCAACAAGCTAGTAAAGCGATTGAAGGATTTGGGATTTTTTCGTTAGAAGAAGGGGTGATTTCAACAAAACATGTGGTTCATACTACAGAAGGAAAAGTGATTGGGGAATGGGGGCTCAGAAAGTGGGTACAGCCAGATACTAAAACATCTCATAAACGTTCCAATATACATATAGCACGCCAATCTTTACGCTTAGCTCTGCTTAAGCAACTCGGCGGACATGATGCGGTACAGTGGGGACACCAGTTAATAGATTTTAAGGAATGTGAGGATAAAAGTGTTCATCTAAGCTTTCAAACTAATGACGGGATAAAAAAGGCTAAAGCAGATCTTGTGGTCGGAGCCGATGGTATTCGTAGTTTAGTGAGAAAATTACTGATTGGTGAAGATATTACACCTCTACGTTATCTAGGTTGTATTGTGATATTAGGTATTTGTCCCTTGAGTACTCTCGAAAGTCTTAATAGTTCTTTACTGGATTCAGCTACTGTATTCCAAACTGCGAATGGCAATGAACGGATATATATAATGCCTTATACGTCAGACTCAATAATGTGGCAACTTAGCTTCCCAATGCCAGAAAAAGAAGCTAAAAAGTTAAGTTCTCAAGGGCCTCAGGCACTCAAGGAAGAAGCATGCCGCAGAACTCAATGGCACGATCCAATTCCTCAGATTTTAGCGGCAACGCAGAAAGATCTTATTTCAGGATATCCTGTATATGACAGAGAATTACTCGAATCAAAATTTTTGAAGAAAGGAGGTCAAGTGACTCTGATCGGTGATGCAGCTCACCCAATGAGTCCATTTAAAGGACAGGGGGCAAATCAAGCACTACTGGATGCCCTCGCACTGGCCAGAGGAATCTCAAGAAGATGTAAATCTTTATCTGAATGGAGAAAAACTGGAATGAGAGAAAGTGTATTAACTGAGTTTGAATCAGAAATGTTAGAACGTAGTGCTTCCAAAGTAAAAGATTCAGCAAAAGCATCACAGTTTTTACATTCTGAAATTGTACTTCATGAAGGTGATGCTCCAAGAGGACGCTGTTTAAAGAAAAAAGACATCTAATCGGAAACAGCCCACCGTTAAGGTTAAAGAAGTTAGGATAGTCAATAATGCTTAATTACCAATTCATCAATTGAAAATTTAAAAGGTTAATTGTTAAATATGACAGAACCCTACAGTAGTATAGAATCTTATTGAGAGAAAAAATTAAATTTGTATAAACGGTAAATCTTACACGTTACAAACCTGGTTAAACTATATTTTGAAAGCATTATCAAAATCTAACTTCAAAAAATCATTTTAGTTATGCAAACATCATCAAAAATTTTCAAGCTTTTATTTGGTATTCTTTTGCTATGCAATATTTTACTTTTAGCTTCCCTATCCTATATTTTATTGAAGGACAATAACGGTTGGACTGAAGCCGAAAGAATTGATATTAAAGATAAAACAGGAAATAACAGAATTGTTATTTCAAACGTAGATAACATTCCACCGCCAATAATTAATGGAAAAACCTATCAAAGAGCAGTTACTCCGGCAGGTCTTATTTTTTATGATAAAAATGGAGACGAAAGAGGTGGTCTTGCTATAACAGATACTGAGGATACTAATTTTAATGCACTGTCATTTGACTATCAAAATGCCGATGCAATTGGCATATATGCCCAAGATAATAAAAAGGATAACTATTTCAAAGCAGGTTTAACAATCAATGATAAAGACTTGTCCGGAAAACCAGGGCATAATATAAATAGAATTAACTTGATTACTGAAAATGGAAATGCATCTTTAGTAATGAAAGATATGAATGAAATACCAAGAATTATTTTGAAAGTAGATAGCATAGGAAACCCATCCATCGAAATGTACGATGAACGTGGAAAAATTAAATTCAAACAATAATTAGTTAATTTGATCAACAAAAATAGAATAGTGAAAGAGACCTATATCTAAAATAGCATAGAACATGAATAATTCTAACACACATGATCAGCGTATTGCAAAAATGTCTTTTGCCTCTATATATCCTATGTATATAGCAAAAGTAGAAAAGAAAGGCAGAACAAAAGAAGAATTACACCAAGTCATAGAATGGCTAACAGGTTTTGATAATCAGAAATTACAAGAACTTATAAAAGAAAACGTAACTTTTGAGACCTTCTTTCAAAAAGCTACCCTAAATCCAAATACAAACCTAATTACCGGAATCATCTGTGGGTACCGTGTCGAAGATATCGAGAATCCATTAACACGACAGACTCGCTATTTGGACAAATTGGTGGATGAATTAGCTAAAGGTAGAAAAATGGAGAAAATTTTGCGCACTCCTTAAAACATATAGAGTATTCTTTTAAATTATTTTTCCATAATACCTGCCACTGTTGTTGGTTTAGGCTATCCTTGAGGCGAAGTCTCAACTCCATATCGTATAGCCTCTTTAAGTATATCAATATTTATATCTTTTAAGTTTTTGAATCTAATACAATATCCGGTTACATTCGCCTTACCCAGATTTTTTCCATATGTTCGGGGTAAGTATGTTTTATCATTTATACCAAGGATATAAACAGAGATTCCGATACTGTTCGCGCTTATACCAATTTGATAAAAATCTCTTATTTTTCCATCAGCATATTTTATAGTCTGAAATCCATATCCTATGTTTGGATTAGAAACTGTTTTATTTTCACTGTTTTTACCATCCAAAAACCATAATTCACATTCAGGAAACATTTTAAGTATTAATTGGTGTAACTCTTGTATGTCATTACGTTTTGGTTCAGGCTGACTGGCAATATACCCATCGATTTGTTCTTTTATATTCATATAAAATAGTAAATTATATATTAAATATTCTGCCAAACGGTTTGATAATACAAGATCGTAAATATTTCAAGCTCTTATTTACTTCTGTTGCATAATTTCTGATAGTATTTGGTAAGATTTTACTCTATCATCATGATTATGCATATTCGATACGACCATAATTTCATTGACTCCAGTTTCTTCTAAGAACTTATTAAGTTGCTTCGATACTGCTTCTTTCCTCCCAACAAAAGAATATTTTAGCATATCCCTTACAGCAGGATTATGCTGAATCATCATCAAGTCATCGGTCATTTCCATAGGAGGCTGTAATGGTTCTCTTTTTCCTGTTAATATTCCCAAGAACATACGGATGACGGAAGTAAAATTCCTTTCAGCTTCATCATCAGTATCGGCTGCTATTACATTTATTCCAGCGATTGTATAAGGCTTATCAAGATATTTGGAAGGTTGGAATTCTTTCCTGTAAATATCCAATGCTTCATAGAGCAGTGATGTAGCAAAATGGCTTGCAAAGGCATAAGGTAGTCCCATTTTTGCAGCAAGATGAGCGCTGTCTAAACTAGAACCTAAAATGTAGATAGGTACATTTACACCTTCTGCAACTACGGCTCTTACCTCAGACCATTCATTTTCATCTGAAAAATATTTTTGTATCTGCTCAATTTCTCCTGGGAAATTGTGCACAGCCTGCATCCTGTCGCTTCGTATGGCGTGTGCTGTAATTTGGTCAGTACCGGGTGCTCTTCCTAGCCCAAGATCAATTCGATTGGGATACAATCTACCCAGTGTACCAAACTGCTCAGCCACAATAAGCGGCGAATGGTTGGGCAACATAATTCCTCCTGATCCAACTTTAATGATTTTGGTATTCCCTGCAATATATCCTATAAGTACAGAAGTGGCTACACTTGCAACATGAACCATATTGTGATGTTCTGCCAGCCAAAAGCGGTTATATCCCATTTGCTCTGCCTTTTGGGCAAGATCAACACTATTTTTAAAAGTTTGCTCTATTGTTACTCCACTTGATACAATGGCAAGATCTAGTATGGAGTAAGCTATGTTATTTTTTATTGTACTCATAATTAAAATGTTTGCGTCTCAACTTGATTTGTAATTGTTAAGTGCTCTGGTTATAACGCTCGTAAGCGCTTGTTTTATTATGAATTAATAATTATAAAAAGTATGCCAAAGCTATGCAGCAACAAAAATTATAGTTAATCGGCTGTTTTGTCATGTATTTTAAGCTCCATCTCCTAAATTATTTTTTCATTAAATACTACAGAGTCAGCTTAAAAGCATAAAAGCCTTTAAATACTTAAAGGCTTTTATATCTTAATCTATAAGATAAATCATTCTGTTTCTTTATTTAATGATTATCGTGATTACTATGACTATCGTTTGCAGATTTAGATCCTTCTAATACATTTACTGTAAAATCGGCTGTATGAACAGTACCTTCTATTTTAAACTGCACCCACATTCTATAGATACCTGCTTTTTTAACCTTCGTTTCGGCATAAATAGGAAAGTTTATATCAGACATAGGATGAATATGGAGAAAGTCTTTTGTTTCTTTATCAATCATTACAATGTGGGCATTAGCTCCAAGATACTGCTCAATATATTTCTCTTCAAGTTTCTTACCATTTTCTTCAATCGTGAACTTTAATACCTGTCCCCTATTGGTCTTTAAATCGTTACCATTAGTTAACGTAACAATATACTTATTAACTTTGGAAACAAGTTTTTCAGTTGTTATTTTAGGCGTATTCAAAGGAGCTCCTTTTACGTCTATTTCTTGCACATTAACGTCACCGGAAGCGCCAAATGGCTTATAATCGATAAATAAAAGGTGTTTTCCTCCACCTGGAAATGTTTCAGAAACCTTATAAGTACCATCAGTTTGTTCTTCTGGGTGAATATGGTCAAACCATGTTAATTCTTCATTTACAGCTAAAAGGTGCATCTTCATTTCATGCACCGCATCCAATTTCACATTTTTACTGTCTTCCGTAATTGAAATAGAAAGGTTTGTCGGTTTACCAGCCTCAATTACTTCAGGAGTACTTGACAACTTAACATCAAAATCTCTAACCTTTTTTGTGGCTCCAGACTCCAATTCCATTCCACATTTTGAGCATTTTTCATCTTTTTTTCCTGTTACTTCAGGATGCATTGGGCAAGCATATTTATTCTCTTCATTTGAATGCTGATGTGTATTCATATCTGATTTTTTTTGGTTGTTTTGAGAATTGTTGCAGGCGGATAACATTGTAATACATGCAGTTCCTCCCAGTAATAAAATTTTAAGCTTATTCATAATAATTCAATTATTTTAAAGGCTCGCTGGTAAACTAAATTTTCATTAATTAATTAATTAATTAATTAATTAATTAATTTACCTGCTTGCTTATTTATTCCTGATACAAAATTCTATATTTTCATCTACCTGTACGTTACAGTTTTTCATCTTTAATTTATGACTTTTACTGATTGTAATACCAGGAAGTATAATCAATATTATACTAAAAAGAAAAAATGATTAAATCCGGCTTACCTTACTACGAATGATCTCGATGAGAGATTATAAGAACTATATTTGCAGTCTTGGCAGTTTCGCCATAATTGAACCCTGATTTATATGATGACGAAGGATGAACTTATAACTCCAAATACCATAAGCTTCGAAGAAATAGAGAAATGTATTGCTTTATTGAACGAATTAAATACTAATACCGATCAAATATTTGATATTCCAAAAGAGCAGCGGACTGCCTTGATTAAAGCCGCAGGTCAATTTTCAAGACCCGATCGCGATGAGCTTATCCGTAGAAAAAAAGACGGAAAATTAGCTGCTAAGCGAAAAATGGAAAAGAAAGACCGGACTGCCCGAAAAGTAACCGGAATACGCGAAGCTCGTGAAGCAAGTATATTTGTTGCACCAAAATTGTTAGCATACAATGACCTGGCAAATAAAGAACAATTAGAACTGGAAACACCACGAAATTGTTATGTATGTAAAACATCATTTACTAAAATGCACCATTTTTATGATACTATGTGTACGGATTGTGGTGATTTTAACTATGCTAAACGTTTTCAGACAGCTAACGTTAAAGGACAAATAGCAGTAGTAACAGGTTCTCGTTTAAAAATAGGGTATCATATTACCCTGATGCTTTTACGTGGAGGTGCTACAGTTATAGCTACTACTCGTTTTCCCGTAGATTCAGCTATTCGTTTTGCTAAAGAACCTGATTTTATAGAATGGGGACATCGCTTAAAAATTCATGGATTAGACTTACGACATATTCCAAGTGTTGAAATTTTCTGCAATTTTATAGAACAAAAATATGGCCGCCTGGATATACTTATTAATAATGCTGCACAAACTGTAAGACGACCAGCAGGATTTTATACTCATTTAATGGAAAATGAAGAACGTCCGGCCGATACTTTACCTAAACTTGTTCAGGACTTATTATTTGATCATACCAACTGCTTGCAAGAACTTAAAACATTAACTATTGGTTCTTCATCTAATCAAAATATGCCGGTAACATGGCATGGACCAGAACCAGGTATTGGTTTACGTGCTTCTGCCAAACTATCGCAAATCCCTTATTCTTTTGATAATACACTTGTAGCAAATGAAGTTTTTCCTGAAGGGAAACTAGATGCCGATTTGCAACAAGTTGATTTACGAAAAACAAACAGCTGGCGTTTAAAACTAGGCCAGATTGAAACAACAGAAATGATAGAGGTGCAATTGGTAAATTCAGTAGCACCATTTGTCCTATGTAATCGTCTTGCAGAAGTAATGAAGAAAGATAATACCGGGCAAAAACATATTATAAATGTTTCTGCTATGGAAGGTAAGTTTTACTACGGATTTAAAGACGATCGTCATCCTCATACCAATATGGCTAAAGCAGCATTAAACATGTTAACACATACCGCTGCAGGTACTCTAGCAAAGGATGGTATTTTTATGAATGCTGTAGATACTGGATGGGTTACAGATGAAGATCCTGCAGATTTAGCTAAAAGAAAACAAGAGGAAGAAGACTTCCAGCCACCATTAGATATTGTTGATGGTGCTGCCAGGGTTATGGATCCTTTATTTGACGGTATAAATACCGGAAAGCATTGGTGCGGAAAATTCCTGAAAGATTACAAGCCTATTGCATGGTAATATTTGGTAATCATTATTATGTTCAATATAATCTTAAGAGTAATTCGACTTATTCAGTTTGAAATAAAAACCCTGCCTTTTCAAATTAAGAAAGACAGGGCTTTTCACAACTAAAATTCTCTTTGGTTTTGTGTGTACTTATCGTTTTAAAGAGAAATGCGATTTAAATTCTTTGGTTATTTCGGTGTCTCCTACATATTCTTTATAAGTTACCGTGAACCAGTAATCGGTGGATGGTACTGGGTTGCCGTTAAAAGTTCCATCCCATCCTTCTCCGTTGGCTGCGATCTGTTTGATCAGTTTGCCATAACGGTCAAAGATGTAGATCGTAGCATCGGTCTGTTCTCCAAGCCCAATGATGTTCCAGGTATCATGGAAACCATCGCCGTTAGGGGTAAAGAAGTTAGGGTAATCGATAATGCTTACACCACTTATCACCAGTTCATCACATGAGAACTCTCCTGTTTTAACATCCCATACATGCACATCATGTGGTCCAGGTGCTACATTGGTAAACACATTCGAACTTTGTCTCGGTCCGTTGTCCAGACTGTATTCATATTCCCCATATCCTTCTACCAGTACGGTAATGGTCTGGTTATCGCTAAAGGCATTGGTTACAAAGTACCCTTTTCCTTTGGCTTTCGCTTTTCCGGATTTTATTACCTCAAACACTGCCGATTCTTCCGACTCACATTCATTCGGAAGTGGTCCTGTTACCTGTACGGTGTAGCTGCCTTCCTGCTGGGCAAGGTAAACTCCCGATGATGGGTCTGCATCTGTTAGTGCCTGTCCATCCCTGAACCAATGGAAAGTATGCCCGTTTGGTGTTATACCACTTCTTAGTTCCAGTGCTCTTTCCACGATATCTGTCCCGAATTCAACACAGATCGTATTGTTGCCTCCTTCGGTACTAATTACAGGCTCGGCAAGGCGTTCTACTTTAATCTCGATAG
>RCUH01000796.1_pt1 | contig 27868 bp, 30 predicted proteins | sample 2166191 | NCBI WGS metagenome assembly RCUH01 (sample SAMN09932848, study PRJNA488358) | compost metagenome | feature: garden; material: soil; isolation source: compost soil in an enriched community after 214 h of incubation | place: Germany: Experimental Botanical Garden Goettingen | collected...
GCCTTGGGCGCCGCTGGGTCCCCGGTCGCCCTTCGGGCGCCGGAGGATGACGAGAGATGAAGTGAGGCCCTACAGCCCCAGCCGCTCCGCCACGGCGCGGCCGAAGCGGGGGCCGGCCTCGGGGGCGGCGCCGAGGTAGAAGTCGGGCTCGATGAGTTCGGCCTCCATCAGCAGCCACTGGCCGTCGGCGTCGGGGACCATGTCGATGCGGGCGTAGAGAAGGGGCTCGTCGATGGCGGCGAGCGTCCGTTCTGCCAAGCTCAGCGCGCCCTCGGGGGCCCGATCCAGGCGCCGGTACTGGCCGCCGTACTGGACCTGGATGCGGAACTCGTCGGCGTGGGCCGGGCGCTTGTTGACGACGTGGCTCAGTTCGCCGCCGAAGAAGAGCAGCGAGGTTTCGCCCGCCGTGGCGATGGTCGGCAGGAAGGGCTGGATCATGGCCCCGCCTTCCGGCGCCTCGGTCAGCACCTGTTCAAGCAGGTCGCCGGCCGCGACCTTGAGCGTGCGCCAGGCGCCGCCGGACACGGTCGGCTTGACGATCAGCTGCTCGGCGCCGGTGGCGGCGAAGGCGGCCTCGACCACGGCGGGGCTGGCGTGGTCGGTCCAGATGGTCGGCGGGATGGCCACGCCCTTTTCCGCCAGCTTGGCCAGGTAGCGCTTGTCGGAGTTCCAGCGCAGCACCTCGGCGGGATTGGCCAGGGCTGCGCCCGCCTCGGCCCAGGTCGCGCAGGCCTGAACCCAGAGGTCATGATCGCGGTGGTAGCCCCAGACGATCAGCGGCAGGACCAGGGGAAAGTCCATCAGGCCATGGGCGTTCTCGACGTGATCGGTCCAGGGCGTGGGCCGGGCCTTGACGCCCGCCGTGGCGAGCGCCTCGCTCAGTCGGTCCAGCACGCCTGGCCATTGCCCGGCGTAGGAGGGGTCGGCGGGGTCGGGGGTCAGGACGGCGACGTCGATCATGGGGGCGGCTCCTCGGAGGCGACCTGCATAGGCTGTTTTCGACGGCGGCGAAAAGCCCGGCGCTGGCGTCGCGACGTCTGGCCCGCTATGGGGCGCGCATGACCCAGAACGCCATCTCCGCCGCCCGCTTCGACGTCTGCGCCGTCGGCAACGCCATCGTCGACGTGCTGAGCCCGTGCGAGCCCGCCTTCCTCGACGCCCAGGGTCTGACGCCCGGCTCGATGCAGCTGGTCGACGAGGATCAGAGCGCCATGCTTTATGACGCCATGGCGGCGGGGGTCGAGGCCTCGGGCGGGTCGGCCGGCAACACCGTGGCGGGCGTCGGCTCGTTCGGCGGTCGCGCGGCCTATATCGGCAAGGTGGCCAGGGACACGCTCGGCGAGGTCTTCAGCCACGACATCCGCGCCGCCCACGTCCACTTCGACACCCCGGTGCTGGAAGACGGCGCAGGCTCGGGCTTCGGCACCGGCCGCTGCCTGATCAACGTCACGCCCGACGCTCAGCGCACCATGTGCACCTTCCTGGGCGCGGCCAACCAGCTGACGACCGCCGACATCGACGCCGAGCTGATCGGCGCCAGCGAGATCGTCTATCTGGAAGGCTATCTGTTCGATCCGGCCCCGGCCCGCGCCGCCTTTGAAGCCGCCGCCGCCGCCGCCCATGCGGCGGGCCGTAAGGTCGCCATCACCCTGTCAGACAGCTTCGTCGTCCATCGCTGGCGCGCCGAACTGCTGGCCTTCATTGAGGCCTCGGCGGACATCGTCCTGGCCAATGAGGCCGAACTGCACGCCCTGTTTGAGACCGAGGACTTTGATACCGCCGCCGCCCACCTGGGCCGCATCGTCGAGGTCGCCGCCGTGACGCGCGGCGCCGCCGGTTCGGTGCTGTTCCGCGGCGACGAGCGGGTCGAGATCGCCGCGTTCCCGGTGGACAAGGTGGTCGACACCACGGGGGCCGGCGACCAGTACGCCGCCGGCGTCCTGCTGGGTCTGGCGCGCGGCCTGTCGCTGGCCGAGGCCGGAGCCCTGGGTTCGCTGGCCGCCTCGGAAGTCATCGCCCACTGGGGACCGCGTCCCATGGTCAAGCTGGAGGCCTTGGCCGCCGAGCACGGGCTGACGCTCTGATCGCGGCTTCACGGCCGCTTGCCGTCCGGCGTCGCGCCGCGTAATCGGCGGACCATGTTCGGCCTCGCCAATCCCGACCGCTTCATGCGCTTCACCCGCCCGCTCACGCCGGTGCTGTGGGGGCTGGCGGTCGTCCTGCTGGCGGCGGGGACCTGGCTCAGCTTCACCGCGCCCGCTGATTATCAGCAGGGCGACACGGTGCGGATCATGTTTATCCATGTGCCCGCCGCGACGCTGGGGCTGGGCGCCTATGCGGCGCTGGGCGTTTCCAGCTTCTTCGCCCTGGTGTTCCGCCATCCGCTGGCCGACGCCGCCGCGCGCGCCGCCGCCCTGCCGGGGGCGGTGCTGACGGGTCTGGCCCTGATCACCGGCGCGCTGTGGGGCCAGCCCATGTGGGGGACCTGGTGGGTATGGGACGCGCGGCTGACGAGCGTGCTGGTGCTGTTCCTCTTCTACCTCGGCTACATGGCCCTGCGCGCCTCGATCGACGAGGAGGCCAAGGCTGGCCGCGCCGCTGCGGTGCTGGGCCTGGTCGGCCTGATCAACCTGCCCATCGTCAAGTTCTCGGTCGACTGGTGGAACACCCTGCATCAGCCGGCCTCGTTGCTGCGCGCGGGCGGGACCAGTCTGGACCCGGCCTATCTGGCCCCGCTGCTGACCATGATGGCGGCCTATGGGATGTTGTTCGGGGCCGTCTGGCTGACCTCGATCCGCACCGAGGTGCGGCGTCGCCGCGTCCTGTCCTTACGCGCCCGCGCCGCGCAGGAAGCCTGAAGGAGCCGCCGATGCTGGATCTCGACATGAGCCCCTATGGCGTCTTCGTCTGGTCGTCCTGGGCGATCAGCGCCCTGGCCCTGGCCGCGATCTCGCTGCGCGCCCTGGTCGCCGCCCGGCGCTGGAAGCGCGAGCTCGCCCGTCTGGAAGAGGCCCGCAAATGAACCGCTGGTTCGCCCTGATCCCCATCGTCGCCCTGCTGGCCGTGGGCGTCTTCCTGATGGTTCAGTTGAACACCCTGTCCGGCGCGCCGGGCCAGGGGCGGTCCTACAAGCCCGACGCCCTGGTGGGGCAGCCGATCCCGCAGACGGTCCTGCCCATCCTGCAAGGCGACGTCGAGACCGATCAGCGCCTGGACCTGAAGACGGCGGGCGTCGGCAAGCCGATGATCGTCAACCTGTTCGCCAGCTGGTGCGCGCCCTGCCGGCTGGAGCACCCCCAGTTGCTGAAGCTGAAGGCGCAGGGGATCAATGTCGTCGGCGTGGCTTACAAGGACGACCCCATCGCCACCCGCGCCTTCCTCGACGAACTGGGCGACCCCTACGCCCTGGTCCTGGTGGACCGCGAGGGGCGCGCGGGGCTGGATCTGGGCGTCTCGGGCGTGCCGGAGAGTTTTGCCGTCGACGCCTATGGGACCATTGTCGCCAAGTCGTCGGGGCCGGTGCTGACCGACGCTGACCTGCAGAAGCTGATCGATGCGCTGAAGGCGCCGGTTCGCTAAAGCCCGTCGGCGCGAAACACGGTGAATCGCGCGTTAACCATATCTAGACCGTTTGGGCGGATCGTCGGCCCATGTCCGCGATTCCTTCAGACCGTCCGGCCTTTCCGCCTCCCGCAGGCGGCGCGGCCCATGCGCTGAGAACCTCCCAGTCCGCCTTCTTCCGCGCGGCCATGGGGGTGAGCGCGCCGACGCCCGCCGCGGCTCCGGTCGAGATCCGGGCGGATACGCCGGTGCGCTCGGTGCAGACGCAGGAAGCGCCTTCGGCCACGCGCTATCAGCGGCCGGGTTCGCTGCTGGATATTCGCGTCTAATCCATAAAGCCCTAGGGTGACGAAGGGGTTAGGCCTTGGCCACATCCTTCAGCGGGATGACGACCGCGTCGGTCGAGACGCTCGCGTCTGTCGTGGGTTCAACGGCCTTCTTTTTCTTTTTCGGCCGGGCGCCGTCCAGAGCCTTCTTGGCGGCCTTTTCGGCCTTGCGGGCCTCCTTGGCGGCCTTCTTGGCGATCCTGGCCTCGGCCCGCGCCTGCTCGGGGGCCGCGTCGGCGGCGTCGGTCAGGCTGGTCAGCAGGTCGAGGAAGCCCTCGCGCCGGGCCTTGGGCAGCAGGGCCAGGATGCGCTTGTCGGCGGCGACGACGCGCGGGCGGGCGGCCTCCAGCGCCATCTGACCGGCCTCGGACAGGCGCACGGCCTTGGCGCGGGCGTCGAGCGCCGAGCGTTCACGCTCCAGCAGGCCCTTGGCGGTCATGCGGGCGACCAGATCGGCCAGGGTCGAGCGGTCGATGCCGGTGGCCTTGACCAGATCGGTCTGGGTCAGGCCCGAGCGCGCCGAGACCGCCTCCAGCACGGCGAACTGGCGCTGGGTCAGGCCGTCGGGACCGGCCTCCTCGGCGTAGATGTCGAGCGCCAGCTGCAACACCCGGTGCATCAGGTGGCTGGGCGAATCCGCCAGCCCGCCCTTGATCTTCGCCTGCTTGCCTGACTTGACCATCGTCTTGGTTCCCCGTTCCGACCGCGTGGAGCGGCCGGACATGGCGCGACAGCTAACAGCCGCGCTTTACGCTTTGACGACGAAAACCCTGACGTTTTGAAGACATTTGTTCTGGGGCCTACCGCGCTTCGCGCTACTTGAGGCCCGTTTGGATAGGCGGGCCTCAAGCGTCAGGTCGTCAGCGAGCGGACGGTTCCGTCAGAGCCCCGTGTCGGGCGAGATGGGGCCGGGCTCTTCGTTCTTGATCATGTTCTTCATGATCAGCGGCACCTGGCACAGGCCGAAGATGGAGGCGGCGATCCACAGGACGCCGCGGAAGGCGGTCCAGACGCCGTTGGGGTCGGGCGTTCCCAGGTTCAGCGCCGACCAGATGGCGGTGACGGCCTCGGGGCTGCGGAACACCTCGTTGGCGATGGCGACGCAGAGGAAATAGATCCCGTAGCGGAAGGTCAGCTTGCGCCAGGCCTCGTCCGTCACCTGGATGGCCGAGCCGAGCAGGGCCTTGAACGGCGACTTGTTCAGCGGGATGGACCCCAGCAGGACGGCGGCCAGCAGGCCGTTCTGCACCGTCAGCTTCAGCTTCACGAACAGGTCGTCGTCGGTGAGAATGGTCAGGGCGCCGAAGACCAGGGCGAAGCCGCCGGTGATCAGGGGCATGGGGGCCAGGCGGCGTTCCAGCACGAAGCCGACGACCAGGGCGATCATCGAGGCGATCACCAGGACCCATGTGGCCTTGATCATGTCGCGGGTGATGAAATAGGCGGCCATGAAGGCGATCAGGGCGCCGAAATCGACGGCCTGACGAATCCACTGCGGACGTTTGGTTTCGACGGCTTCACTCATACGCTTCAGTCCTCAAGCCCGACCAGTGATCGGGAAAACGCGCGCGCGTCGAAGGGTTGCAGATCGTCGACGCCTTCGCCGACGCCGATCAGCTTGATCGGGGCGTCCGAGGCCTGGGCCACGGGGACCAGGACCCCGCCGCGCGCCGTGCCGTCCAGCTTGGTCATGACTACGCCCGAGACGTAGGCCGTGCGGCCGAAGACCTTTTCCTGTTCCAGGGCGTTGCGGCCCACGGTGGCGTCCAGCACCAGCAGGGTCTCGTGCGGAGCGTCCGCATCGACCTTTTTCAGGACGCGGACGATCTTCAGCAGTTCGTCCATCAGGGCGGACTTGTTTTGCAGGCGCCCGGCGGTGTCGATCAGGACCACGTCATAACCCTCGGCCTTGGCCTTGGCATAGGCGTCGAAGGCCAGGCCGGCGGCGTCGGCGCCGTCGCGGCGGCTCTCGAAATCGGCCCCGGCGCGTTCGGCCCAGACCTTCAGCTGTTCGCGGGCGGCGGCGCGGAAGGTGTCGCCGGCGACGATCATGACCTTGGCGCCCTTGGCCGTCAGGTCCGAGGCGATCTTGCCGAGCGTCGTGGTCTTGCCCGAGCCGTTCACCCCCACGAACAAGACCACATAGGGCTTGGGTCCGGTGAGGGGATCGAACGTCGCCTGACGCGGCAGCAGTTCGGCGGCCACGGCCTCGGCCAGGGCCTCCTTGATCTCGCGCTCGTCCGACGTCTTGCCGAAGCGCAGCTCGCGGAAGCGCTCGACGATGCGGGCCGAGGCGGCGGGGCCCAGATCGCTCTCGATCAGGTGCTCTTCCAGCCGCTCCAGCGCCTCTTCGGACAGAGGCTCCTTCACGAAGGTCGAGACGACCTGTTCGGTCATCTGTTTGGAGGAGCGGGACAGACCCGCGCTCAGTCGCTGGAACCAGCCTTTTTTGGGCGTATCGCTCATGGCCTGAGCCTTAGCCGACGCCGGTTCGCAGGTCACGAACTTCCCGCTGCCCGCCCATCCCGGCGGACGCCGGGACCCAGTGCTTTGGCTTCGGGGCGCAACCCTATATTGATTGAATGGTCTTAGAGATCGAGCGCCGCGCTTCGCGGTTCTCACTGGGTCCCGGCGTCCGCCGGGATGAGCGGATGGATTGATGGCCTCGAACAGTTCCTTCCACGCCCCGCGCGCCCACGGCTTCGTCCGCGTGGCCGCCGCGACCCCGGTGGTCCATGTCGCCGACCCGGCCGCCAACGCCGAGGAACACGCACGACTGATCCGTCAGGCCGGCGAGGCGGGGGTGGACCTGCTGGTCTTCCCTGAGCTTTCGCTGAGCGCCTACGCCATCGACGACCTGCTGATGCAGGCGGCCCTGCTGGAAGAGGTCGAGCGCCGCATCGCCGCGCTGGCCGAGGTGGCGGACGAGGCGGGCGTCATCGCCGTGATCGGCGCGCCGATCCGCAACGGCGACGCCTTGTTCAACTGCGCCGTGGTGCTGGGCGGGGGTGAGGTGCTGGGCGTCGTGCCCAAGACCTATCTGCCCAACTACCGCGAATACTACGAGAAGCGCTGGTTCGCGCCCGCCGCCAGCCGGTCCGAGGACGCGGTCGTCCTGAACGGTACGAGCGTCGATTTCGCGCCGGGTCTGATCTTCGAGGCGACCAACCGGCCGGGCTTCGTCTTCGCGGTCGAGATCTGCGAAGACTTCTGGGCGCCGCAGCCGCCGTCGACGCGGGCGGCGCTCGCGGGCGCGCGGATTCTCTGCAACCTGTCGGCCTCCAACATCGTCATCGGCAAGGCGGACGAGCGGGCTCTGCTGTGCGCCAGCCAGTCCAGCCGCACCCTGTCGGCCTATGTCTTCGCCGCCTCGGGCTGGGGCGAAAGCACGACTGATCTGGCCTGGGACGGTCAGGCGACCATTCATGAACTGGGGGCGCGGCTGGCCGAGGGCGAGCGTTTCGCGCTGGAAAGCCATCTGACCGTGGCCGACGTCGACGTCGAGCGGATCGGTCTGGATCGGCTGCGCAACGGCACCTTCGCCGACTGCGCCCGGCTGGAGGGCGAGGCCGCGACGGTGGTTCCGTTCGAGGCGGGGGAGGGCCCGACCGGCGCCCTGATCCGTCCGCTGGATCGCTTCCCCTTCGTGCCCGACGACGCCGCGCGTCTGGATCAGGACTGCTTCGAGGCCTTCAACATCCAGGTTCAGGGCCTGATGCGGCGGATGACGGCGACGGGGTCCAAGACCCTGGTGATCGGCGTCTCGGGCGGGCTGGATTCGACTCAGGCCCTGCTGGTCGCCTGTCGCGCCTTTGACCGGCTGAAGCTGCCGCGCACGGGGATTCTGGCCTTTACGATGCCGGGCTTCGCCACGTCGGAGGGGACCAGGTCCAACGCCTGGGCCTTGATGACGGCGCTGGGCGTGACGGGGGCCGAGATCGACATCCGGCCCGCCGCCGAACAGATGCTGCGCGACATCGGTCACGCCTTCGCGGATGGTCAGCCGGTCCACGACATCACCTTCGAGAACGTGCAGGCGGGGCTGCGCACCGACTATCTGTTCCGCCTGGCCAATCAGAACCACGGCTTCGTGCTGGGGACCGGCGACCTGTCGGAACTGGCGCTCGGCTGGTGCACCTATGGCGTCGGCGACCACATGAGCCACTACAACGTCAACGGCGGGGTGGCGAAGACCCTGATCCAGCACCTGATCCGCTGGGTGGCCGACAGCGATCTGGTCGGGGCCGAGGCGACGCCGACGCTGCACGCCATCCTGGCTACCGAGATTTCGCCGGAGCTGGTGCCGGCGGGCGCCGACGGGGCGATCCAGTCGACGCAAAGCATCGTCGGCCCCTATGCGCTGAACGACTTCTTCCTGTTCTATATCAGCCGCTTCGGCCTGAAGCCGTCCAAGGTCGCCTATCTGGCGCATCAGGCCTGGGGCGACGCGACGACGGGAAGCTGGCCGGTGGGTCTGCCGGAAGCCGAGTGGGTCGCCTATGATCTGGCGACCATCAAGGCCTGGCTGCGCAAGTTCCTGATCCGCTTCTTCCAGACCAGCCAGTTCAAGCGCTCGGCCCTGCCGAACGGGCCCAAGGTGGTGACCGGCGGGTCCTTGTCCCCGCGCGGCGACTGGCGGGCGCCGTCGGACAGCAGCGCGCGGGTCTGGCTGGACGAGTTGGACGCCAACGTTCCGTAAAAAGGCCCGCGCGGGGTTTACGCCGCTTTGACGCATGGGTTAGCGTTTGGGCCTCCCCGCCCCCTTGTGAGACTTCTCCATCCCGGTCGTGCGGGAGAGCCCGGCCTAGTCCGGGTCAGTCGTGGGCTGAGCGTTCGGGATCGAAGAAGGACAAGCCATGCGTCTTTTGACCGCCGCCGCCCTCTCCGCATTCCTGATCACCGCTGCGCCCGCGCTGGCGCAAGAGGCCGAGGCCTCGGCCGCCGCTGCGACCGCCGCAGCCCCCACCGACGCTGAACTGGCCCAGTTCGCCGCCGCCATGACCAAGGTCAAGGCCGTCTCCGCCGCCGTTCAGAACGGCGCCCCCACGGCCGAACAGCAGGCCGAGATGGCCGGCGCGGTGCAGAATTCCGGCCTGACGGTCGAACGCTTCAACGCCATTTCGGCGGCGGTGGCGGGGGATCGGGTGCTTCAGGCCCGCGCCGCCGTGGCCGGCGCTGCGCCGTCGGCGCCGGGCTCGATCGGCGGGGGCGTGACCGACGCCGAGGCGGCGCAGTTCGCCACCGCCATGGCCGAGATCTCGGGCGTCGCCCGCGCCCTCAACGGCGCCCAGCCGAACGCCGAGCAGCAGGCCCAGATGGCCGCCGCCATCACCGAGGTCGGTCTGGAGATCGAACGCTTCAACGCCATTTCGGCGGCCTCGGCCCAGGACGAGCACCTTCAGGCGCGCATCGCCCTTGCCCAGGCCCGTCAGGCCGAATAGGCCACAGGGAACCGGGGTCGTCGTGCAAGCGGCGACCCCTCTTTTCCATCTGCAGGACCGACCATGACCGACGACGTGACCAAGGACTCCAACGGCAACATCCTGGCCGACGGCGACAGCGTGACCCTGATCAAGGACCTGAAGGTCAAGGGCTCGGGCGGCGTGACGCTGAAGCGCGGGACCCTGGTCAAGAACATCCGCCTGACCGGCGACCCCGACGAGATCGAGGCCAATGTCGACAAGGTGCGCGGGTTGGTGCTGCGGACGGAGTTCGTCAAGAAGGCTTGATGCTCGGGCCTACCGCGCTGCCCTATGCCGTCACCCCGGAAGCCCGCAGGGCTATCCGGGGGCCAGGCGGTTGAGATCAACACAAGACGCCCCAGGTTTGCACAACCGCCTGGGTTCCGGGTTCGGCTGCGCCGCCCCGGAATGACGGCGGTGGGTGTCAGCCAACCCCCGCCAGAAACTCGAAGATGGCCGCGCGGGCCTCGGCTTCATCCAGCATGGGGGCGTGACCGACGCCGGGGACCTCGGCGTAGGCCATGGACGGGGCGGCCTTTCGCATCCTGGCGACGATGGCGGGGCTGAGCAGGTCCGAGGTCGCGCCGCGCAGCAGCAGGGTCGGCTTCTTGCGGGCCAGGGCGCGGAAATAGGGCCAGAGGTTGGGGATCAGGGCCTTGGCCCCCGCCGCCTTGATCGGCGCGGAAATGTCGGGGTCGTAGTCCAGCACGGGCGCGCCCTCGGTCCCCTCGCGGAAGGTGCGGCGGGCGAAGGCGGCCCAGTCGGCGTCGGTGTAGTGGGGCAGGGCGGTTTCGTTGATGCGTCGGGCGTAGGCGGCGGCGTCGGCCCAGGTCTCGATGACGACGGGCTGGCCCGTATAGGCGGCGATGCGGGCCAGGCCCTCGGGCGCCAGTTCCGGCCCCACATCATTGAGGATGGCGGCGGCGATGGCCTTGGGCTTGATCGCGGTCAGGGCCATGGTGGTCAGCCCGCCCATGGAGGTGCCGAGGAAGACAGCCTTCTCGATCCCTAGCTGTTCCATCAGGGCGACCACGTCGCGCGCATAGACGTCGGGCGTATAGGTCATGGGGTCGGGCGCGCGGTCGGACTGGCCGCGCCCGCGCACGTCCACGGCCAGGACGCGGCGGCCGCTCTGGGCGATCAGGGCGGCGATGACCTCGAAGTCGGCGCTGTTGCGGGTCAGGCCGTGGATGGCGATGACCGGCAGGCGCGCCGGACCGTCGGCGGGGGCGTAGTCGCGGGCGAACAGGCTCAGGCCGTCCGGCGAGGTCCAGCGGCGTTCGGCGTAGGCTGCGGTCATCAGGCGTCTCTCTTCTTGCGCGTCCAGCGTCGCCAGCAGCCTAATTCACCAGGTGCAGAATTGCGATCAGGATGACAGGGCGGCGGCGACCAGGTGGTCCAGATTTCCGCCCTCGAAGCGATAGCCGACAACGCCCGCGCGCTGCGCCGCTTCCATGTCCGAGGCCTGGTCGCCGATCATCAGCGAGCGGGCCGGGTCGAGGTCGTGCTCGGCGACGGCTTTGAGCAACATGCCCGGATTGGGCTTGCGGTCGGGATGGTCGGGGTGGCGATAGCGGTCGACCACAGCGTCAGAATGGAAGGGGCAGGCATAGACGGCGTCGATGCGGGCGCCGGCCTCGGCCAAGCGCTGGACCAGCAGGGCGTTGAAGCCGTGCATGGTCTCTTCGCTGAACAGGCCGCGCGCCACGCCGGACTGGTTGGTGACGATGACGACGACGTAGCCGGCGTCGTTCAGCCGCTTCACCGCCTCGGCGGCGCCGGGGATCAGGACCAACTGGTCGGGGCGGTGCGGATAGCCGCAGTCGACGATCAGGATGCCGTCGCGGTCAAGAAAGGCGCCAGGACGCTTCATGGGGCGGCTCATGCGGGTTCCGTCAGCAGGGCCGAGAAGGCGGTCATCAGGTGATAGAGGCTGGAGGCGGGCACGTCGGCGTCCTGGGGCGCGCCGGCGGCGTCGAAACTGTCGATCCACAGGCCGGGCGTGGCGGTGGCCAGATGGGTTTCGAACAGGCGCTGGGTCAGATGCTCCGCCCTGACGTGCTCGCCGCGCGTCTTCAGGGTTCGCAGAAGTTCGGTCTGGGCCCACAGGCGGACGCCGCCGTCGCGGACCTGTCCGATCCGGCTGATCTCGCGCACGGCCAGGCCGTCAGGACGGAGACCGCAGGTCAGGGCGCTGGTGTAGAGGGCGCGGGCGGCGGAACTCAGGTCCGGCAGGCCCAGGCGCGCCGCCTCGCCCAGAAGCCAGACCCATTCCATATGGTGACCCGGTTCGATGCACTGGCCCTCCGAGCCCGGCCGCACGGTCCAGTCGCGATCATAGAACTCGCCCAGCATCAGATGTTCGCGGTCGAAGAAGCGTCGGTCGAACAGGTCCAGCACGCGGCGCGCCGCCGCCTCGAAGGCCGGATCGGGGGCGACGGCCTGCCAGGCCAGAAGGGCCTCCAGCATATGCATGTGCGGGTTCTGGCGGCGCGGCAGGACGGGGGGCAGGGCCTCCTGCCAGCCGCCGTGGACCGGGTCGGCCATCCGGGCTTCGATGGCGGCGAGGGTGGGCAGGGCCAGGGGCCGGGCGCGTTCGTCTTTCAGCACGCGATGGGCGGCGGCCAGGGCGAACAGGACGAAGGCCAGATCATAGAGGTCGGGCGTGGCGTCGAGCACGGCGCCCGCGTCGTCGACGCTGCGGACCCATAGGCCGTCGTCACGGCGGTAATCGCGGATCAGGACGTCGAGCGCCCGGCGGGCGACGGCCTCGCCTTCCCCCCATCCTAGCGACACGGCTTCGGCGAAGACATAGACCTGGCGCGCCTGCACCCGCGTGCGGCGCGGGCGGCCGGTGATCGGGCGGCCGTCGAAGTCCAGCTTCTCGAAGAAGCGGCCCTCGGCGTCGATCCCGGCGTCCGCCCACAGCGGCAGGGCCTGGCGGAACAGCCAGTCGCGGCCCCGGTTCTGTGCGGTCGAGAGCGTCATCTTCCAGTGGGCTTAGGCAGGGTCGCGGGCTTTGCCAAGCATGGCTTTCGTTGCAACCGGCAACGCGAAGTGACCCTCGCGGGTTTGTCGAGAGGCCCCGGGCTTTGGTAGGAGGCGCTCAAGATAGTTGATCCGCCTTCGCGTCCGTGCGCCGAACCGAGTTCCGCCTGCGCGGTCCCCCACCGAGAGAGCGACCCTTCATGACCATTCCCTTCATCGACCTTCAGGCCCAGCGCCTTCGCCTCGGCGGCAAGATCGAGGCCGCCGTCGCCGACGCCGTCGTCGGCGGCGCCTGGGTCATGGGCCCGCAGGTGCGCCAGTTCGAGGCCGACCTGGCCGCCTTTGGTCAGGCGAAGCACGCCCTGGGCTGCGCCAACGGCACCGACGCCCTGGCCCTGCCGCTGATGGCCTGGGGCATTGGTCGCGGCGACGCCGTCTTCGTGCCCAGCTTCACCTTCGCGGCCACCGCCGAGGTCGTGCCCTGGTTCGACGCCGAGCCGGTCTTCATCGACGTGGACGAGGCGACCTACAACATGGACCCGGGCCATCTGGAGGCCGCCATCGAGGCGACGCTGAAGGAAGGGCGTCTGAAACCGCGCGTGGTCATCGCCGTCGACCTGTTCGGCCAACCCGCCGACTATCCGGCCATCAAGGCCATCTGCGACAAGCACGGCCTGAAGCTGATCTCGGACTCGGCCCAGGGTTTTGGCTGCACCATCGACGGCGAGCACCCGCTGAAATGGGCCGACATCACCACCACCAGCTTCTTCCCGGCCAAGCCCCTGGGCTGCTACGGCGACGGCGGGGCGGTGCTGACCAATGACGACGACCTGGCCCAGCTGATCGATTCCATCCGCGTCCACGGCAAGGCGGTGGCGATCGACCTGAAGGACAAGACCTTCGATCACGACCCCAAATACCTGAACATGCGCATCGGCCTGAACAGCCGTCTGGACACCATCCAGGCCGCTGTCCTGATCGAGAAGCTGAAGGTCTTCGGTCAGGAGATCGAGTGGCGCAACCGCATCGCCGCCCGTTACAACGAGGCCTTACGCCCCCACGTCGCCGCCGTGCCGGACGTGCCGGCGGGCAATGTCTCCAACTGGGCGCAATACACCATCGAGCACGAGGACCGCGACGGCCTGGCCGCGCACCTGAAAGCGCAGGGCGTGCCGACCGCCGTCTATTATCCGATCCCGCTGCACCTGCAGCCGGCCTATGAGACGTATCCGCGCGGACCCCAGGGCTTGCCGGTGACCGAGCGCCTGATGCAGCGCGTCATCAGCCTGCCGATGCACTCGGATCTGGATGAGGCGACGCAGGATCGCATCATCGCCGCCGTCGCCAGCTTCAAGGCCTGATCCTCATGACCCAGCAGACCCTCCTCAAGATCGGCGTCGCCGGCGCCGGCGTCATGGGCCGCAACCATGCCCGCGTCCTGTCCGAACTGCGCGACGTCGAGCTGACGACCATCTTCGATCCCGACGCCGTGACCGCCGAGGGCGTGGCCGAAGCCTATGGCGCGACCGCCGTGACGACGGCGCAGGCTTTTGTCGCCGCCGGCCTGGACGCCGCCGTCATCGCCACGCCGAACCGCTTCCACGCCGAGCTGGGCGTGGCCCTGCTGAACGCGGGCGTCCATGTCCTGGTCGAAAAGCCCATCGCCGCCACGACCGCCGACGCCCAGGCCATGATCGACGCGGCCAGGGCCAACAACCGCGTGCTGATGGTCGGCCATGTCGAGCGCTTCAACCCGGCGGTGGACACGGTCAAGCGCGCCATCGACGGCGACGAGATCATCTCCATCCAGATCACCCGCGTCGGCCCCTTCCCGCCGCGCATGGGCGAGGTCGGCGTGGTCATCGACCTGGCGGTGCACGACATCGACATCATCCGTCACCTGACGGGGTCCGAAGTGGTGGAGGTCCAGTCGCTGCTGGGCCACGCCCATGCGTCCCGCGAAGACTCGGCCCTGTTGCAGTTCCGCATGGCCAATGACGTGATCGCCCACATCACGACCAACTGGGTCACGCCCTACAAGACCCGCACCCTGCAGGTCGCGACCAAGAACCGCTTCATCGTCGCCGACCTGATCACCCGCCAGGTGACTGAATACTTCGGCCAGCAGCCGGACGGCTCCTATTCGACGCGGATGCTCAACTCCTGGCCCGCCGAACCGCTGAAGAAGGAGCACGAGGCCTTCGTCCACGCCATCCGCACCGGCGAGACGGCGGCGGTCTCGGGCGAGGACGGCCTGCGCAATCTGGAAGTCGCCCTGCGCTGCCTGGGCGAACACTAAGGCCCTAGGTCTTTGGCGGCGCGCCGGGCCGGAACCTCAGGCGGCAATGCAGACGGCCGTCGCCGTAGTCCATGGTTGCGGCGCCGGCGAGGGTGGTGCGGATGCTGGTCTCGATGAGACGCGAGCCGAAGCCTGAGCGCGTCGGCGCGGTCACGGTCGGGCCGCCGTGCTCGCGCCAGTCCAGGATGATCTGGCCCTCGTCGTCGGCCTCGGTCCAGTCGACCGTCACCCAGCCGCCGGGGCCGTCCAGGCAGCTGAGGGCGCCGTATTTGGCGGCGTTGGTGACCAGTTCGTGCAGGATCAGGCCCATGGACAGGGCCTGCTCGGCGCCCAGGGTCACGTCTGGCCCCGTCATCCGCAGACGCTCCTCGGCATAGGGCCGGAACTCCTGAACCAGAAGATCACGCAGCCGCGCCTTTTCCCAGCCGTTGGCGGTTAGAAGGTTGTGGGTGTCCGACAGGGCGATCAGCCGCGCCTGGAACAGGCGCATGAAGTCCTCGACGCTGCCCGAGCGGCGCGCCGTCAGGGCGGCGATGGACTGGATCGTGGCCAGGGTGTTCTTCACCCGGTGGTTCAGCTCATTGATCAGCAGGCGCTGGCGATGCTCGCTGGTGGCCAGGGCGGCGAAGGCCTGACGCCGGTCGGTGACATCAGTGATGACCCCGGCCAGCTTGATCGGTCGCCCCGAACGCGAGCGGATCAGGCGTCCGCGCAACTGCAGCCAGCGATCACTGTCGCGCATCTGATACTCGGCGTTATAGTCGCCGTCGCCGTTGATGGCCCGCGCCAGGGTGGCGGCGCGGCGCGGCAGGTCTTCGGGCTTGAGCTTGCGGACGAAATCGCGCGCGGCGAAGGGCTCGCCGTGAGCCAGGTCGAGGAATTTCCGGGCGCGACCGGACAGCCACAGGGTCTGGGCGGGCAGGGCCAGCTCCCAATAGCCGACGCCGCCGGCGTCGATGATGGCGATCAGCTTGTCACGCTGATCCACCATGGCGACCGCAAGAGCCAGAAACAGGATGAGGACGGTTACGCCCGCGACGCCGACAGCCAGCATCAGGGGCGGTGCTCCGGGCGGGCGCAGAGGGGCGGCGGTCTGGAGCGGCGTCACCGTCAGGGCCGCCATGGCCACATGGTGCATCCCCACCACGGCCATCCCCAGGATCAGGGCCGCTGTCAGTCGCCACAGCGGCGACCGGTCCTGCTCGACGGCGAACAGGGCGGCGATGGAAGCGAAGAGGGCGACCGCCGCCGACAGCACGACCAGGCCGGGCGCATAGGTCAGGCTCGCCGGCGTCCTCAGCGCCGCCATGCCGACATAGTGCATGGCGCAGATGCCGACCCCCATGACCAGACCGGCCAGAATCATGCGTCGGCGGTCGGCGCGGCCCGCGCGGCCAGCGGCGATCAGAAAGGCGAGGCTGGACCCCGCGACAGCCAGCAGGAAGGAGACGGCGGTCAGCAGCAGGTCATAACGAACCGCCCCGCCGGAATCGAAGCCCAGCATGGCGACGAAGTGCATCGCCCAGACGCCGCCACCCATGGCCATGCCCGCCGTGGTCAGCCAGCCCAGACGGGCGCCGCCCTGGTGCGCCCGCACCTGCTGGAACAGATCCAGCGCCGTCCAGGCCGCGAAGACGGCGACCAGAAACGACAAACCGTCGAAGACGGAAAGCAGGTGTAGGTGCACGGTCCAGCCTCCCTCGATCTGACGTGCGCGGCGTTATTGTGGTTTACAGGAGCGCTGTTATCCCGGTCTTGTCCAGCGTCAGAAACGGTGGGGCGCTCAGTCCTTCACCATCTGCATGCCCAGCCACTCGGCGATCAGGGCCGGCTTGTCGGCCCCTTCGATCTCGACGGTGAGTTCGTGTTTGAGCAGCCAGCGGCCGTCTCCCTTGTCCTCGGCGGACAGCAGTCTGAAGCGGCCGCGCACTTTCGATCCGGCGGGGACCGGAGCGAGAAAGCGCAGTTTATCGAAGCCGTAGTTGACCCCCATGACCACGCCGTCGAGCGGGGCGACGGCGTCATAGCTCATGGCCGAGGCCAGGCTGAGGGTCAGGAAGCCGTGGGCTATGGTGCCGCCGAAGGGCGTCGCCTTCGCCCGTTCCGGGTCGACGTGGATGAACTGCTCGTCCTCGGTGATTCGGGCGAAGGCGTCGATGCGGGCCTGATCGACCGTGATCCAGCGGCTGAGGCCGACCTCCTGGCCGATCAGGGATGGCAGATCGCTCGGTTTCGTCATCGGGGCCCCTCCGTTTGACGCAGCCTTGCCTGCGTCGCGGGCGGGCGCAAGAGGCGGTCAGGCCTCGAACCGACCCTCGATGATGGCGCTGAACAGGCCCGGATCGACGTTGCCGCCGGACAGGACGATGCCGGTGGTCAGGCCCTTGCCAGCGACCTTTCCTGACAGCAGGGCCGCCAGCGACACGGCGCCGCCCGGTTCGATGACCAGCTTCAGCCAGCGGAAGGCGAAGCGCATCGCCTCGGCGACTTCGGCGTCGGAGACGGTCGCCGCGCCGGCCAGGCGCCGGTTGATCGGCCAGGTCAGTTCGCCCGGCATGGGCGCCATCAGGGCGTCGCACATGGAAGGGGCGCATTGCGGATGGGCCGTGCGTTCTCCGGCCTCCAGCGAGCGGCGCGTGTCGTCAAAGGCGTCGGGCTCGACCACGATGACTCGGGTGGCGGGGCTCTGCTCGGCCATCACCAGATTGACGCCGGCGATCAGCCCGCCGCCCGAGGCGCCGCACAGCAGTTGGTCCATCGGCACGCCCGCCTGTTCCAGCATCTCCAGCCCGACCGTGCCCTGACCCTCGATGACGAAGGGATCGTCGAAGGGCGGGACCAGGATGGCGCCGCGTTCCGCCGCGATCCCGGCGCCGATGGCCTCGCGGCTTTCGCTCCAGCGGTCGTAGAGGCGGACCTCGCCGCCGAAGGCGCGCACGCCCTCGACCTTCACCGTCGGGCTGTCTGACGGCATGACGATCAGGGCGCGGGTTCCGACCGCTTGCGCGGCGGCGGCCACGCCCTGCGCGTGGTTGCCCGAGGAATAGGCCACGACGCCGCGCGTCTTCTCTTCCTCGCTCAGGCGGCTGATGCGGTTATAGGCCCCGCGAAACTTGAAGGCGCCGGCGACCTGAAGCGTCTCAGCCTTCATCAGGACGCGGCCGCCGACGGCCTCGTTCAGGGCTGGATGCTCGATCAGCGGCGTGCGCACGGCGGCGGGGGCGATCTGGCGGGCGGCGTCGAGGACGCCTTGGAAGCTGGGCGTGTGCATGAGTTTCCTCTTACGTGCAGGCGCAGGCTCTGCATAACTCACATCATGCAAGCGAACATGATCCTCGCCATCGACCAGGGCACCACCTCGACGCGGGCGATTGCGTTCGAGGTGTCGCCGTCCGGTTCGTTCAGCGCCGTCGCCGTTAGTCAGATCGAACTGGCGCAGCATTTCCCGCAGTCGGGCTGGGTCGAGCATGACGCGGCCGAGATATGGCGCGCGACCTTGCAGACCTGTCGCGAGGTGGTGCGCAAGGCCGGCGGGGTGGATCGCTTCGCCGCCGTGGGCATCACCAACCAGCGCGAGACCTCGGTCCTGTGGGACGCCGGGACCGGCGAGCCCCTGCATCGGGCCATCGTCTGGCAGGACCGGCGCACGGCGGACGTGACCGCGCGGTTGGCGGCGGACGGGCATGAGGCGGAGGTGCAGGCGGCGACCGGCCTGATCCTCGATCCCTATTTCTCGGCTTCGAAATACGCCTGGCTGCTGGACGCCGTGCCGGGAGCGCGGCAGCGGGCGGCGAGGGGCGAGGTCAAGCTGGGCACCATCGACACCTGGCTGATCTGGAAGCTGACCGGCGGGAAAAGCCACGTCACCGACGCCACCAACGCCAGCCGCACCAGTCTGATGGACTTGCGGACGCTGCAATGGCGCGAGGACCTGTGCGACCTGTTCAGGGTGCCGATGGCGGCCCTGCCCGAGATTCGCGGATGCGCTGATCATCTGGGCGACTGCGACGCCAGCCTGCTAGGCCGGGCCCTGCCCATTCATGGATCGGCGGGGGACCAGCAGGCGGCCCTGGTCGGGCATGGGGCGCTGGAGGCCGGCGACGCCAAGATCACCTATGGCACCGGAGCCTTTCTGGTGGCCAATGTCGGAGAGGCGCCGGTGGCCTCGACCTCACGGCTGCTGGGGACCCTGGGCTACGCCGCTGATGGTCAGGTCGCCTATGCGCTGGAGGGGTCGATCTTCTCGGCCGGGTCGGCGATCCAGTGGCTGCGCGACGGACTGAAGGTGATCTCGGACTCGCGTCAGTCCGAGGCCGTGGCCCAGACGCTGAAGGACAATGGCGGGGTCTATCTGGTCCCCGGTTTCACCGGCCTGGGCGCGCCCTGGTGGCAGCCCGAGGCGCGAGGCACGGTCATCGGCCTGACCCGCGACAGCGGCCCGGCCCACTTTGTGCGGGCGGCGCTGGAGAGCCTTGCCTATCAGACCCGCGACCTGCTGGACGCGTTGAAGAAGGATGGCGCGCCGCCGCTGACGCGGCTGAAGGTGGACGGCGGGGTCACCGCCAACGCCTTCGCCATGCAGTTCGTCGCCGACATCTGCGAAGTCGCGGTCGAGCGGCCTGCTTTTCAGGAGATGACGGCGATGGGCGCGGCGCGGCTGGCGGCCTTCGGCGTCGGCTTGACGTCGGAGCTGTGGACCGCCCCGCTTGAGGCGCCCGCCGTCTGGCGCCCGCGCATGGACGAGGCCGAGCGGGCACGACTGCTGAAGGGCTGGCGCGGGGCGGTGAAGGCCGCCATCATCGCAGCCGGGGGAGACGAACCATGACCGATCAAATGGACGTCCAGTCCGCCTTTTCCGGCACGCGCGAAGTGGACGAGCGCTATCGTCTGGACGAGGCGGCGCTGGACGCCTGGCTGACGACCCATGTCGAGGGCTACGCCGGGCCGCTGACGATCCGCCAGTTCAAGGGCGGTCAGTCCAACCCCACCTATGAGCTGACCACGCCGGGCCGGACCTATGTCCTGCGCCGCAAGCCGCCGGGCGTCCTGCTGGCCAGCGCCCATGCCGTGGACCGTGAGTTCACCGTCATCTCGGCTCTCTATGCGCAAGGGTTTCCTGTGGCGCGGCCCTATGCTCTGTGTACGGACGAAGGCGTCATTGGCTCGATCTTCTATGTCATGGACAAGGTCGAGGGCCGCGTCTTCTGGGACCTGAAGCTGCCGCGGCTGGCCCCTGCTGAGCGCCGCGCCATCTACGAGGCGCAGACGGATACGCTGGCGGCTCTGCACGCTTTCGATCCCGCCGCCATCGGCCTGTCCGACTATGGCAGGCCGGGCAATTATTTCGCGAGGCAGGTGGGGCGCTGGACCAAGCAGTATCGGGCCTCGGAGATCGAGCCCATCGCCGCCATGGACCGGCTGATCGCCTTCCTGCCCGACAGCCTGCCGCCGGAGGGGCCGACGCGGATCGTCCATGGCGACTTCCGCCTCGACAACATGATCCTTGATCGGGTCGAGGCGCGGGTGCGGGCGGTGCTGGACTGGGAGCTGTCGACCCTGGGCGATCCCATGGCCGACTTCTCCTATCTGCTGATCGCCTGGGTCATTCCGGCGTCTTTGCGCAACGGGCTGGCGGGGGCGGACCTGAAAGAACTGGGCATTCCCTCGGTCGAGGAGACGGTCGAACGGTACGCCGAAAAGACGGGCACGGCGCCGCCGCAGAATCTCGACTGGCTGTTCGCCTACAACCTGTTCCGGCTGGCCGCCATCTGTCAGGGCATCGCCGGTCGGGTGCGCGACGGCACCGCCGCCAGCGCTCACGCCCGGACCATGGCGGCCCAGGTCGGACCCCTGTCGGACGCGGCCTGGAGCTTCGCCCGCAAGGCCGGGGCGTGAAGCTATGCGATAATTAGAACAGCTTTTGTTGCGGATGGATTTGGAAAACGGCGCCGGAAGCCCTACCTTCCGGTCTGGAGTACGAAACCGAGATGTCTGACAGCCAAAGATTCCCCGTCGCAGCCCACGCCCTGGCCTATCTGGCCCACAAGGGCGCCTATTCGGCTGCCGACGCCGCGCCCAGCGCCGTTCTGGCCGCCTCGGTGCCGACCAATCCGGTGGTCATCCGCCGGGTGACGGCCCTGCTGGCCAAGGCGGGGCTGATCGCCACGCGACCCGGCGCCTCGGGCGGGTCCTGGCTGCTGCGTCAGCCCGAGACCATCTGCCTTGACGAGGTGCTGAAGGCCGTGAACGGCTGCGCCCATCTGGGCTCCCCCCCCGCCGGAGCCAAGGGCTGTCCGGTAGGGGAGCATATCCCGCGTCAGGTGGCCAAGGCCCTGACCGCCGCCGATCAGGCCGCGGGCGCGGCCCTGGCCAAGATCACCATCGCCGACCTGCTCGACGCCGACCCGGACTCGCTGCGCGACTTCGCTCCGCACTCTTCCTGTCCCGTCGCCGCCTGAGGCGCCGCTTGGGGGAGCACCGCCGCACCATTCTGATCACGGGGGCCAGCGCCGGCATAGGCGCCGCCCTGGCGCGCGTGTGCGCGGGGCGGGGCTATGACCTGATCCTGACCGCGCGACGCGAGGGGCCGTTGCAGGCCCTCGCCGAGGAGGTGACGGCGCAGCACGGCGTGACCGTCAGCGTGATCATGACTGACCTGGCCGAGTCTGGTGCGCCAGTCGCTCTGGTCGAGGCCATTGCGGCGAGGGGCCTCAAGGTCGACGGCCTGATCAACAACGCCGGCTTCAGCCGCACCACGGGCTTTCTGTCCACCGACCCCGCCGACCATGCCGCCATGATCCGCGTCATGCTGACCGCGCCGGTCGAGCTGTCGCGTCTGCTGCTGCCCGGCATGACGGCGCGCGGCTGGGGGCGGGTGCTGAACGTGGCCTCTCTGGCCGGACAGATGCCCGCGACCGGCGGCGACACGCTCTACGGCCCGATCAAGAGCTTCCTGATCAAGGCCTCGCAGGGGCTGTGGCTGGAGATGCGGGGGACAGGGGTGCACGTCACGGCGCTCTGCCCCGGCTATACCTATACCGAGTTCCACGACGTCAACGGCTCGCGCGCGCAGGTGTCGAGCGCCTATCCGAAATGGATGTGGATGGAGGCCGACCGCGTGGCTCGCATCGGCTGGGCGGCGGTCGAGGCTGACCGCCCGCGCGTCACGCCGGGCGTCGCCAACAACGTGCTGGCCGCCCTGGGGTGTCTGCTGCCCGACAGTCTGGCGCTGAAGATGGTCGGCGGCCACGCCAAACGGCTGGACCGGCTGTAACAAATTCCGGCCGTCATCCCGGAAAGCGCAAAGCGCTTATCCGGGACCGCAGGAAATGCTGACGGTGGAGGCTTGGGCGGTCCCGGACAGCGGCGTCGCGGCTTCCGGGATGACGGCGAGGGGTTAATGACCGCCGGCGGGATAGGGCGCCGTCACGCCGATGCTGAACATGCCGGGGATGGCTTCGCCCAGGCCCGCGATGATGAACTGGATCGCCAGGGCGCACAGGATCAGGCCGAGGACCCGGACCACGATGGCCATGCCGACATCGCCGAGGATGCGGCTGATCGGGCCGGTGCAGGCGAAGCAGACAAAGGTGACGAGGCAGGCGGCGGCCATGGCGATCAACGACGAGGCCGTGCCCGCCGCGCCCAGTTTCTGGGCCTCGCCGGCGTTGATGATGATGGCCGAGATGGCGCCGGGACCGATCATCAGCGGGATGGCGAAGGGCACGATCAGGCGCTTGAAGCGGCGCTTGGCGTAGCCGCGCACGTCCTTGGCGTCGGTCACGGCGTCGGCGTCGGCGAAGATCTTGAGGAAGTCCTCGCGCGCCATGTCCAGACCGAGCAGCAGCAGCAGAATGCCGCCGGCGATGCGGAAGGCGGCCAGGGAAATGCCGAAGAACTGCAGCAGGCCCAGGCCGGTGAAGAAGAAGAAGCCCAGGAAGACGGCGGCGAAACCGCAGATCATGGCCGAGACGGTGATGCGCTGGCGCAGCGAGGCCCCAGCGGTGGCGGCGGCGAAGATCGGCACATTGCCGATGGGGTCCAGCAGCGCGAACAGCGCCACGAACAGGTTGACCCCCAGATCGACCGCGTTCATTGCTTGCCCCCGCCTTAAATCCCGCCGCGCGATCCGCGACCCCTTGTCTCACCTATCGGGGCATCCGCGCGCGCCTGCAACCCGCCGAGAGCCGGAAATGTCCGAAGCCCATCCCATTGACCTGGCCAATCGCCCGTTTGATCCGCGCGTCATCTGCGCCCTGGACGTGCCGACGACCGACGAGGCGCGGGCTCTGGTGGAGCGGATCGGCGACGCGGTCGGCTTCTACAAGGTCGGGCTGCAACTGTTCGCCTCGGACGGCATGGGTCTGGCGCGCGAACTGAAGGCGGCGGGCCGTCAGGTGTTTCTGGACTGGAAGCTGCACGACATCGGCGCGACGGTGGAGAAGGCGACGGCGGTGCTGGCCCATGCGGGCTGCGACCTTCTGACCGTCCATGCCCGGCCTCAGGTCATGGCGGCGGCGGCGCGCGGGGCGGCGGGGTCTGACCTGAAGATCCTGGGCGTCACCGTGCTGACCAGCCTGACCGAGGAGGATCTGAAAGCGGACGATCACAGCCTGTCGGCGGCGGACCTGGTCGAGCTGCGGGTGCGTCAGGCGCTGGAAGCCGGTGTCCATGGCGTCGTCTCCAGCCCGCACGAGGCGGCGCGGGTGCGCGAGATCGCTCTGGCTGCGGGACGCGAGGACTTCCTGATCGTCACGCCGGGCGTGCGGCCCACGGGCGCGGCTCTGGACGATCAGGCGCGGGCCGCGACCCCGGCCAGCGCCCTGGAATCCGGGGCGACCCATCTGGTGGTCGGACGTCCCATCACGGCGGCGGTGGATCCTCGTGCGGCGGCGCAGGCGATCACGCACGAGGTCGCGTTGATCTGATCAGACGCAACCCCTTGATCCACGTGAAACAAAAAGGGCGGCCCTCGCGGGGCCGCCCTTTATCGTATCAGCCGCGCTCGCCGGGCTCCTGCATATAGGGCCGCTCGGTCGGCGACCGGTGCGGCGGAGGCGGCGGAGGGGGCGGCGCGTCGGGCACGGCGTAGTAACCCTGCTCGAAGTTCACGACTGGAGGCGCAGCCTCGACCCGCGGCGGCTCGACATAGACCTGGGGTCGGGCGACTTCCACCTGGGCCGGAGCGACGCGAACGTCGGCGGGGGCCACATAGACCGGCGGCGGGGCGACGTGGACACGGGCCGGTTCGACATAGACCGGAGCCGGCTGCACATAGACTGGCGGCGATTCCACATAGACGGGCGGCTGCGAGACATAGACCGGGGGCTGGGTCACATAGACCGGCTCGGGACGGTAATGGGCCGGCTGGGGCGGCGGGCCGCAGCGCCCGCAGTTCTGAGCATAGCCCCCCTGATAATAGGAAGGTTGGTAATGGCCCTGATACTGGCCCTGCCCGTGTCCGTAGTCCCGCGACCAGGGATAGCGGCCATAGCCGTCGACCGGATAGCCGAAGGGCATGGAGCGGGTGACGCCGCTATAGCCGCCGTGACGGATCGGCTCCTGATGCGGGGCGACGACGACCGGCGGACGCTGGCCGGCCCCGCCGTAGCCATAGCCGTAACCGTAGGCCTCGACCGGGCCATAGCCGCCCTGCCAGCCGCTGTCGCTGTACCAGGTCTGCACCCGGCTTTCGACGACGGGACCGCGAGGGGCATAGGCTTGATGCGCATAGCCCGAAGCGGCGTTGTGGCGGACATGACGAGTCTGCGCCTGCGCGGTTCCGGCCGCGAGCAGGGCCGCGCCGACGGCTATATAGACAACAGGCTTCATGGCCGCGCTCCTTGTTTCAGCCGCAAAGGTTAATGCGGTTTCGAGGGAAGCGTTCAATATTCTCCCCTCGCGCGAGCCGGGGCCGAAGGCCTGGGTCAGAAGTCGACCGCCAGGCCCTTTTTTTCCCAGTCGCCGTAGCGGGTGGGCTCGGGGCCGCGCGGGCCGCCATGCTCGGTTTCCAGAACGGGCGCCTGAACCGCCTCTTCACTGGCCTTGCGACGTTCGGCCGCTTCCAGCAGGGCGCGGCGCGCGACCACGCTCAGGGGGCGCTCCGGCGTGGCGTGGGGCACGTCAGCGTTGAAGACAGGCGTCTCATCGACGTCGGCGGCGGCGGGGGAGGTGGGCTGTTCGGTCACAGGGGGACTGCCTTGAGGGCGGGGATACAGGGCCTCACATAGACGTTCAGGACTTCTTCGCCACCCCCGACGCCGCCCGGACCCGATGAACCACCTCAAGACCTTCGCCCTGCTGGCCGTGATGACCGCCCTGTTCATGGGGATCGGCTATCTGATCGGCAAAGGCCCCGGCATGGTCATCGCCCTGGCCGTGGCGGCGGGGATGAACCTGTTCAGCTACTGGAACGCCGACAAGATCGTGCTGAAGATGTACAAGGCTCAGGTGGTGGATGAGACCCATCCCAACGCCGTGGTCCGGGCCTATGTCGCCGACGTGAAGCAGATGGCGACCGATGCGGGCCTGCCCCTGCCGACCATCACCATCATCCCCAACGACCAGCCCAACGCCTTCGCCACCGGCCGCAACCCGCAGAACGCCGCCGTGGCGGCCACCAGCGGCCTGCTGGACATGCTGACGCGCGAAGAGGTGCGCGGGGTGATGGCGCACGAACTGGCCCATGTGAAGAACCGGGACACCCTGACCATGACGGTGACGGCCACCGTGGCCGGGGCCATCGCCATGCTGGCCAACTTCGCTTTCTTCTTCGGCGGCGGCGACGACCGCGAACGGCCGGGCGGTATGATCGGAACCATCGCCCTGATGCTCTTGGCGCCCATGGCGGCGGGTCTGGTGCAGATGGCCATCAGCCGGTCGCGCGAATATGAGGCGGACCGGGTCGGGGCAGAGATCGCCAATGACCCCCACGCCCTGGCCTCGGCCCTGCAGAAGATCGAGGCCTATGCCCGCGGGGCGGTGAACGCGCCCGCCGAGCGCAATCCGGCCACGGCCCATATGTTCATCATCAATCCGCTGAACGGCAAGGGCGCCGACAGTCTGTTCTCGACCCATCCGGCGACCGGAAACCGCGTCCGCGCCCTGATGGATCTGGGAACCAGGATGGGCATAAGCCGACGCCCGGCGCCCGCGTCCGTCGCGTCCGCTCAGCGTGTGGGCGCGTCTCGCACCAGCGTGCCGACCACGCCTTCGACACCGAGCGCATCGCGCGGTCCCTGGGGCTGATCTCCGGCGGATCGCCTTTGCGTGCGCGGCCTTAAGGGGTTAGAGCGCGCGCCATGACCGACAAGTCCGACCCCGCCGATCTGCCCGCCTTCGACAGCGACCGCCCCGAGTGGGCCCAGGCCCATGGCCCTCTGCGCTCGTTCGGGCGCATCAAGTCGCGGCCGATCAAGGCGCGTCAGGCGGCCCTGTTCGACACCCTGATGCCGCAGATCGCCGTGCCGGACCCGACCAAGGGGCCGATCGATCCGCAGGCCCTGATGCCGGAGGCGAAGGAAGTCTGGCTCGAGATCGGCTTCGGCGGCGGCGAGCATCTGGCTGAACAGGCGACGCGCTGTCCCGAGGCCCTGATGATCGGCTGCGAGCCCTTCCTCAACGGCGTGGCCTCGGCCCTGCGTCATGTGGAGGAGGGCGGTCTGAAGAACGTCCGCCTGCACGCCGACGACGCCCGCGCGGTGATGACGGCCCTGCCCGACGCCTCGCTGGACCGGGTGATGATCCTCTTCCCCGACCCCTGGCACAAGGCACGGCACAACAAGCGCCGCTTCCTGCAGGACGAGACGGCGGTCGAGATCGCCCGCCTGCTGAAGCCGGGCGGCCGCGTGCGCTTCGTCACCGACTGGCTGGACTATGCCGAGTGGGCGCTGGAGCGTCTGGCGCGCACGGCGGGCCTGACGCGGATCATGGCGAGCGACATCGAAGAGGGGGGCGAGGACTGGTTCGCCGTCCCCGTCGACCACGTGGTCACCCGCTATGAGGAAAAGAAGCTGGGCGACACCACGCCGATCTTCCTGGAGTTCGAGCGTCAATCCCGACCTTAGGGTTAAGGGATTTTACGCAGGGGGTTCTACGCAGCGCGGATTTTCCGCTGCGTTTACCGCCGTTCTCCACCCTGACCAGGACAGTCAGGGGATATGACGAATGCGTAGTTTGACGATCGGCGGCCGGGTGAACCTGCTGTCGGTGCTGGCGGTGGCCGGCCTGCTTCTGGTGACGGGCCTCTCGCTGATGAAGCTCGACGGCGTCCTGCGCCATGAGATCGCCGACCGCACCCGGAAGACGGTCGAGGTCGCCCACAGCGTGGTTTCTCACTACCAGGCCCAGGAACAGCTGGGGGTGATGACGCGGCCCCAGGCCCAGGCGGCCGCCCTGTCGACCTTGCGCGCCCTGCGCTATGGCCAGGACGACTACTTCTGGGTCAACGACATGCAGCCGCGCATGGTCATGCACCCCTTCAGCCCGCAGCTTGAAGGGGAGGATCTGAGCACCAGGACCGACGCCGACGGCGTCTTCATGTTCAGGGAAATGACCGAGATCGCGCGCCGCGACGGTGCGGGCTTTCTCAACTACCGCTGGGCCAAGCCGGGTCAGGAAGAGCCGGCCTCCAAGGTCTCCTACGTCAAGGCCTTCAAGCCCTGGGGCTGGGTGATCGGTTCGGGCGTCTATACGGACCAGATCGTCGCCGCCGTGGCCCGCGCGGCCCTGACCCTCGGCGGCATGGCCCTGCTGGTGGCTCTGGCCATGGGCGTGGCCGGTTGGCGGTTGGGACGCTCGGTCGCGCGGCCGGTCGTGGCGCTGGCGGACCGGATGAAAGGACTGGCTGACGGCGACAAGGTCTCCGCCATTCCCGGTCTGGCGCGTCATGACGAGATCGGCCGCATGGCCGGGGCGCTGGACGTGTTCCGCGAGGCCGCCATCGCCAACGAGCGTCTGGAAGTCGAGGCCGCCGTGGCCCGTCAGGACGCCGAGGAAGAACGCGCCCGCGTCGAGGCCGAGAAGGCCCGCGTGGCCGAGGAGGACCGCGTCGCCGTCACCGCCCTGGGTCAGGGCCTGCAGGCCATGGCCAACGGCGATCTGACGCACCGCATGACCGCCCAGGTCGCCGCCCGTTCGGAACAGCTGAAGAGCGACTTCAACGCCGCCATCGCGCAGTTGGAGCAGGCTGTGGCCGTGGTGGTCGGCAACGTCGCCGCCATCCGCTCGGGCGC
>RCUH01000801.1_pt1 | contig 27738 bp, 23 predicted proteins | sample 2166191 | NCBI WGS metagenome assembly RCUH01 (sample SAMN09932848, study PRJNA488358) | compost metagenome | feature: garden; material: soil; isolation source: compost soil in an enriched community after 214 h of incubation | place: Germany: Experimental Botanical Garden Goettingen | collected...
TGATGCGCTAACACATTGTCAAGATAAGCGTACAGAGGGATCTGGCCGTCGGCAATGATCTGGATGATACGCGATAAACGTTCATGATATTCAGGACGGATGTAGATGCTTTTATCACCACGCTTGGTCATCGTATGATGGGTCAGAAACTGTTCAGCATAGGTGATCTCATTATTTTTTTTGCCCTTTATTTTTTGCTTCGTTGCCGGTTTTTCCTGTGGGGAATCCGGTTCCTGGTTCGGAGGTTCTTTCTTTGCGCTGCCCGCCATAATGGACATCAGATATTGTTCATCGATACTGTTGTCTTCGTTGTTCTTTTTATCAGTGTCCATCTTTTTATAATTTTACAATACCTAAAAACTCATTCATAAACCGATCCAGCCTGCATAATGACATTAGTTTAGAATCTGCCGGCAATAAGGTGGAACGAAAAACGGTTTTAGCAAAGGTCTCGCCTTCTTTTCGGAATCTCTTGCTGTCGGTGATGGAGGTTTCCATTAATTGAAGACCAAGATCTTTGATGACCTTTTCATAATTATTATACAAGGGGGTTTTTTCTCGGCCATCCACTTGGTTCCAAAAAAGATGAATACTTTTGATCTCGGTTTGCTTTTTCTTCATTAATACATTGGTGAGTACGTCCGTAAAACTCAGGGTGCTTTCCAAGACAACCCTATCGGCGGTTATCGGAGAAAATATAAAATGCACGTTGGCGAGTGTACTTAAAATCCCAGCCGTATTGACCGTTCCGGGTAGATCCAGAAAAATAACGTCTGGAGATATTGCTGAATTAGCAACATACCCGTCAAGCTCTTCCAAAACAGTGTCGGTCTTACTCTGGAACACAGGATAGGCTTTCTTATTGATGCTTGTAAACTGCTTATGCGCCATTTTTTTTAATATCTCATTCTGCATCACGGTCTTAAGATCCCGCTCTCTCATCTGTATCAAACTGTACTGGGGGAAATCACAGTCGAACACTGCGACATTATATCCTAGGCGATAATGAAGAATACTGGCTAAAAGTGCTGTGAAGGTACTTTTTCCCACCCCACCCTTTTGAGTGGAAAAGGCAATAATTGCTGGTTGTTTTTTTGTTTCCATTTTTTTTATTTTATAGTTGAACATTGGTAGTCGGTATATGAGTAATAACATTTTGCCGGCAGTCTTGAACTACATCTGGATCTCCGGGAATCTGACCGGGCTGAAAGCACTATTGCCTTCCAATCTTACGGTTAGAATTCAATCATTCAGTTGGTCTTTCTTGAAAGAATCCTATATGTACGCACGTCAGGTCGTAGTTCCTGACTGATCTTTATCCTGCGGGAATTCCGGATGTTCGAAAAGCTTGAATTCCTGAATGCTGGAATGTTTGCCTTCAAGATCTCAAACAGTTTTGCCATACATCAGTCCTGCATACCTTCTTGTACAAATAAATAACATCCGTTTGCACTCAGCTTCTGAGTGGTTGTCTTTGACTCGCAGTGGTCTTGTTTGGCCTGATGAACTTAAGAGAATCTGTGAAGCATTGTGTTTTACTTTGTCAAAGGATGATTGAATGGATTAAAGCTCTAAATTTTTACACATAGGAGGAGCCTGTAATGCTGGATTGGATCCATTGTATTGTGGATTTAGCCTTTCACCCGAAAGGGGCAAGTTGTGTTTTGAGCATCTCGAAACTTTTTCGGATGCTCAAAACAACTTGCCCTTGCAGGGGCAGAAACAATCTCCGAAGTCGATGTTTTGTAAATTTAATTGGACAGATGATGAATGATCATAATGGTAAACCACAGAAAAAGACAGGACGCCGTCCAAAGGCGGATCCTGCCAAGATTCGATATACGATCTCTTTTAATGAACAGGAATATTCCCGCTTTCTTGAACTTTTTGATCAGTCGGGAATGAAAGTGAAAGCCCATTTTATAACATCCTGCATTTTCGAAAAGACGATCAAGACCATTAAAGTGGATAAGGGAACGGTGGATTTCTATATGCGATTGACCTCATTTCACAGCCAGTTTCGGGCTGTTGGGGTCAATTATAATCAGATGGTTAAACTGTTATATACCAATTTTTCAGAGAAAAAAGCAGCGGCTATCCTTTATAAATTGGAGAGACAGACATTGGAAATGGTCGATATCTTTAAAAAAGTGATGCAGTTGACTGAAGAATTTGATCAAAAACATTTGAAAAATTCAGAATAAAATGATCGCAAAAATTGGAAGAAGCACTAACCTTTACGGAACACTTTCTTACAACAATTTGAAAATGGAACAGGATAAAGGAGAAATTTTGATGACCAATAAAATGATTGAAACAGCCGATGGGAGATATTCTGTTGCACAATTAGCGAGATCATTTGAACCTTACCTATTGGCAAACCGAAATACCGAAAAGCATACGTTACATATTTCCCTAAATCCTGACCCTAAAGACAAGGTTTCCGACGAAAAATACAGAGAACTTGCCCAGCTCTATATGAATGAAATGGGTTACGGCGATCAGCCTTTCATTGTGTTCAAGCATACCGATATTGACCGCAGCCATATTCATATTGTTTCAGTTTGTGTAGATGAAGAAGGAAAAAAGATCTCTGATCAATTTGAAAAGATCCGTTCGATGAAAGTCTGCCGGGAACTGGAGAAGAAATTCGGTTTGATATCCGCAGTTGAGAAACAGCCTAAGCAAAATCAAAAGATCTTTCATCCGATCGATCATAAATCTGGAGATATCAAAAGTCAGATTGCATCGGTAATACGACATATACCCTCTTACTACCAATTTCAATCGTTAGGGGAATATAATGCGCTGCTTTCACTATTTAATATTACTGTGGAGAAAGTGGAGGGAGAATTACAAGGCCAATTAAAAAGAGGATTGCTTTACTTTCCTTTAGATGATCAAGGAAAAAAAGCAGGAAATCCTTTCAAGGCATCTTTGTTCGGGAAAAATACAGGAATCGATGCTCTCCATAAGCACTTCACTGCCTGTAAAAACAAAAGTAATGATCAACTCGTCAAACAAAATTTAAAAAGATCAATTACTGAAGCTCATCATTCTTCAAAAGATGAGCAGGCATTTAAAAATAAATTGAAAAAAGAGGGAATTGATACTGTTGTCCGTAAAAATGACAACGGCAGGATCTATGGCATTACTTTTATCGATCACGGGTCAAAAACAGTATGGAACGGGTCTAGATTGGGGAAAGAATTTTCTGCCAATATGTTTAATGATCGCTGGAATAATAACTCTAAACTGGAGACAAAAGAACAATTTCGATCGAATGATATGCAAGATTTGCCAACGAAAATGCCTCTTCATCTTTTCGAGGTTTTGAATACTGAAAAACAAGATGATCTTCTGATAGGTGAATGGGTTGGTATCCTTCTTGAGTTACAAGGGGAAGATTATGAAGAGCTGGATTTTGCAAATAAGATGAAGAAGAAAAGGAAACGAAGGAGAAAGCAATAAATTGCCTATGCAGCTTTATTGCCTTATGAAAAGCTGGATAATAAAAAATCTTTGTAACTTTCAGTTTTAAATAACAAGATGTTAGAGAGCCTGCCCTTATATGTACCGCTTATATTTGCATTGACAACCGTCTTAACGCTGGTATTATTCTACAGGGCTGTTAAAAAATCCAATTCCCAAAAGGTACAGCAATATTCGGTAAGAATTTTGATCGGTTTAATTTTATGGCTGGCTGTTCAGACAGTCATGACACTTCAGCATATTTATAGTGCTAGCATTGATCGATTCCCTCCTTCGATTTTATTATTCGGGATCTTGCCTGCTGTATTTACAGTAATAGTTTTGTTTTCAACTCAAAAAGGACGGCAGTTTATCGACAGTTTACCACTGCTCGATCTTACTTATCTACATTTGGTAAGAGTGCCTGTTGAGTTGGTCTTGTATTGGCTTTTCTTAAACAAAGCTGTTCCTGAACTAATGACCTTTGGAGGGCGAAACTTTGACATCATTGCGGGAATAACAGGACCAATGATCGCATACTTTGGTCTGACCAAAGGAAAGATCAATCTAAAAATAATTTTGATCTGGAATTTTATCTGCCTTGGGCTTTTGCTGAATATTGTCATCAACGCTCTTTTATCCGCACCATCCCCGGTACAAAAATTCGCTTTTGATCAGCCGAATATAGCCATTCTATATTTTCCGTTCAGCTGGCTGCCCACTTTTATAGTTCCTGTAATATTGTTGGGACATCTTACTTCTATCAGACAATTATTGAAAAAGAATTAAGGTCTGCCATACCATTTAGCCAAACACAACCACTGACTGCCGTATTTTCATAGCCATTTTGTAGGGATCTTATATTCACACCTGAACATTAAAACTTAGAATAATGCAGGGTGAAGATGATTTAAGAGGACTCGCAAAGATAATGGCTTTTATGAGGGCTGTGAGTATCATACTGGTTTTAATGCACCTATATTGGTTTTGCTATGGCTTTTTTGAAGAACGCGGCTGGACTTTAAATCTTGTCAATAAGATCCTTCAAAACTTTAACAGGACTGCAGGATTATTTAGCAAACCACTTTATTCAAAACTTTTTGCAGTGCTTTTGTTGAGCCTGAGTTGCCTTGGGACCAAAGGGGTGAAAAATGAAAAGATCACCTGGAACAAAATATATGTTGCTTTGGTTTTGGGTGTTTTATTATTCTTTTTTAGCATACCCCTTTTAAAACTGTCATCGGACTTTGTGGTTCCCTTATATATGCTGTCAACTGGTTCGGGTTATATTTTCTTGATGATGGCTGGTGTGTGGATGAGCAGACTTCTGAAACATCATCTAATGGATGATGTATTCAATAGTGAAAATGAAAGCTTTCAACAGGAGACCAAGCTGCTTTATAATGAATACTCGGTCAATCTGCCAACTAAGTTTTATTATCAAGGGAAATGGCATCCTGGTTGGATCAATGTAGTGAATCCTTTTCGCGCTACCATTGTTCTGGGTACGCCCGGGTCTGGAAAATCATTCGCTGTAGTCAACAACTATATAAAACAGCATATTGAAAAAGGATTCTCTATGTACATCTACGATTTTAAGTTCGATGATCTTTCAACAATTGCTTACAATCATCTTTTACATCATTCTGAAGGCTATCAGATAAAACCCAAATTTTACATTATCAACTTTGACGATCCTAGAAAAAGCCATCGCTGTAATCCGTTAAATCCGGATTTTATGACGGACATTTCTGATGCCTATGAAGCGGCCTATACGATTATGCTGAATCTAAACCGGAGCTGGATTCAAAAGCAGGGCGACTTCTTCGTGGAGAGCCCTATTATCCTTTTAGCAGCAATCATTTGGTTTCTGAAAATTTATGAGGATGGTAAATACTGTACTTTTCCCCACGCCATCGAACTGCTGAACAAGAAGTATGAAGATGTTTTTACTATTCTCACTTCTTACTCCGAACTGGAGAACTACCTCTCCCCTTTTATGGATGCATGGCAGGGAGGCGCACAGGATCAGTTGCAGGGGCAGATCGCTTCAGCAAAAATCCCTTTGTCCAGAATGATCTCGCCACAATTGTACTGGGTGATGACCGGAGATGATTTCTCACTCGACATTAATAATCCTAAAAAACCAAAGGTATTGTGTGTAGGCAATAATCCGGATCGGCAAAATATCTACTCTGCCGCATTGGGATTGTATAATTCAAGGATTGTCAAACTGATCAATAAAAAAGGTCAACTGAAAAGCTCAGTGATTATTGATGAGCTGCCCACCATCTATTTTAGAGGATTGGATAATCTGATCGCAACCGCCAGAAGCAACAAGGTTTCTGTTTGTCTGGGATTTCAGGATTTTTCACAGTTAACCAGGGACTATGGCGATAAGGAAAGCAAAGTGATTCAAAACACCGTGGGGAATATTTTTAGTGGACAGGTGGTTGGAGAAACGGCAAAAGCCCTGTCAGAGAGATTTGGCAAGGTTTTGCAGAAAAGACAAAGCATCTCCATCAATAGAAATGATACTTCAACCTCCATTTCCACGCAATTAGACAGCCTGATCCCGGCCTCTAAGATCTCAACATTGACACAGGGCGTTTTTGTTGGTGCGGTTTCCGACAATTTTAATGAAAGAATAGAACAGAAAATTTTCCATTCGGAGATCGTCGTTGACACCGTTAAACTTTCTGTGGAAGAAAAGAATTATCAAAAAATACCTCAGATCCGTTCATTTGTTGATGGTCAGGGACAGGATTGCATGCAGGAAGAAATTGAAGCCAACTATAAGAATATTAAGGCGGATATCAGAATAATCATTAATGATGAAATGGAAAGAATTTCAAATGATCCGGATCTACAGCATCTGATCAATAAAGAGTAAAGAAAACCTTAAATGGAGGTAAGGCCATTTAAGGTTTTTAAAAAAATCACTCACCTTCAGTATTCAGGAAGTGCTGATTGAGATGGTCACTGACCAAATGCAAAAATTTCGTTGGACCTTGTTTGCGGTTCCTGATCTCAAATATCGTTTTGTGAAAGTTGCCCAGGTCCGTGTCCAGAGATCTTTCCACGAATTTGATGACCTCACTGAGTTCGACATTCCCCCCGTTGAAACAGCGCATCTGATATAGAGCGTACACCAGCTCGATCAATCCGACCTTGGATGCAGACCATACCAACGGTGACAAGGTTTTAGTACTGACATTATCACTTAAGTTTTCAAGTTGTTTTTTCAGGTATTTGTCCATCTGCTGGCTGGCCATGAATCTCGCTATCAGATGATCGTGAGAAGTGGTAAAGCTGGTGTCAAAATTGTAGAAGCCGAACGACAATTTCATTTTCAGGTCGTATGAATTCCTGACAAACACCTTATGGTCGAGATAGGTTGCCTCTCTACGGTAATAGCCGTAAAATTCTGCCTGTTCCAGATAAAAGCTTTTGAGTCTTTCCTGTTCTGCCTCGTAATATTTTTTCAAGGTCTTGTTCCCGGCATTTGGTTTATGTGATTCGAGGTCTAAAATTGTGGAATAGTAGATGAATTTTGAAATGAACTGAGGCTTTAGTTTTTTGAAGAAATGAACCTCTTCGGCGATGGTTTCAAAATGATGGCTGGTGATCATCTGCTTTAGCTTTCTGATGGATTCATCGATCAGTATCAGTGAACGCTCTGCGACCTTGACCATGTCTTCATCATCGTCATATACTTCGTTGATCCTTAACTCTAATTCGTCATACAATTGAGCAATCTTTCTAAAAATAGTTCTTGTTACCATGTCCTTTTTTTAGAAAATTACAAAAAATCCTTTATTCATGCCACTATTAACCGATTCCCAATTCCTGTTTGCGCTTCTTGATGTAATCAGTCGGACGTATGCCATTAATATCAAAAAAAAGGTTCGAGAAATTCTGGCGGGATGCGATGCCACATTCCTTCGCCAACGCCTCAATGGTGAAGCGGAGATACATATTATTTGTATTGAGAAGATTTGTGATATAGTTGATCCTGAGCTCCGCTATATACTTATTGAAGTTCATTCCTTTGTGTTCATTGATGTAGACTGACAGATAATGGGAATTGGTTGACAGCTTTACTGCAACGTCCTTTTCGTTCAGTCCTTTCTTTAGAAATTGTTTTTCCCGTTCAAATTTTTCCAGTTTTTCTCTGATCTCAATGCTCATTTCTGGTGTCAAAGAGGTTTTCCTTGATGTGTCTTCAACAGTTTCATCTTGTAAAATATCTTTGACAATATAAGTACCGTCAGATATCCTTTTTTGAAGCAGGTCATATTGTTTTTTTATTTTCCGGTCTTTACTGTAACGGACGATAAGAAAACCAATGACAATTGTTCCAGAGAATATGAGGACTTTTGCAAATCTTATTTTTCTTTGGCTGGACTTCTCCATATCATCCTGCTGCTCAATCAATGTTCTACGGTCATAATCCCTATGAAGTTTTGAGGACAGATAAGGGTAATCTTTTGAGATCGCACTGTCAGCTTTAAGAAGCTGATTGGTATAATAAAGCTGTTTGCTCTCATCAATATTTTTACTTTTATAATATTCAATAAGATAATGATAGCTCCTGTAAACTTCAGGGAGTATAAATTCATACTTTTCGAAGATCTTGTCTATTTCACTATAATAATAGATGGCCTGCCCTGGATTATTTTGAGCTTCGGAAATCTTGCCTAAATGGTAATAAATGACTGAAGCCCATGCGAAGTCATTTCTTTTCAAAATAATCGGCAATGCTCTTTCCAGATCTTTCTTTGCCTCGACGTAATTTTTCTGATGAAATTTTGAAATACCGATGCATTTAAGAAAATAACTGTTTTCAAGTTCAAAATCATGATCATGTAAGGTCATTTGATAGCCCAACCGGCTAAGGCTGTCACTTTTAGTGAATTTTTTAAGATATCTGTGGACAATGGTCATTTGGTGAAGACTGTTCAGATAAGCCTTTTTGTAATTGAACTTCTCATTATCATGAAGGACATATTTTGGTTTTGACGAATAAAAAGTAACACAGTCCTGAAAATGTTCAAGGGCTTCGTCATAATACCCCAAATGTTCTTTGACAATCCCCAGATGATAGATCACCTTATAATGATGATACTTATCATTTGATCCATTTGAATATTGATAGGCTTTTAGATATTGATCCAAAGCAAGCTTATATTTTTTTTGATAGAAATAGTAGATGATTCCTTTACTTAAATAATCTTTGCTGATGTCATCACTGGTTCCGTACTTTATGCTGACCGCTAAGGCACTGTCAGCATACTTGATTTTATTATGGCTGTCAAACTGCCTCCCATCCCTGTATCCCTGAATTAATCTCTGAACGTTATTTTCGCTTTTCGCCTTTTGGATGTACAATTTTACATAGGGCATCGCATCCACGTCATCAATGGTCATTTTTTCGTAGTGTTTTCTGATCTCACTGAAAGTCCTTTCTTTTTTTTGCTGAGAAAATAGCAGGTTTGAAAATGCAGAAAACAGGACGAGAAAGTAATTTAACTTTTTCATATACTGATTATTTGAACCTCACCATTTCAAAATTAAACATTTTGTGTTTAAATAAGACAGTTTTCAAGGCGTTACAAGCTTATTATAACTGATAAGCTACAATCCACGATCTATAAGGCTTTACGGGCTATTTATCCCTGTATCAATTTTAAAATTGAAACGTATCTATTTTAAAATGGGTCCATGGAGTAGTTTTTTTTGTGGCTTCAGCCGGATAACTTTGGCTTCAGAATTCTAATACAATCCGGCCGGGATAACCAACCAAAAAAATTAAAAATGAAAAAGTTTATCCCAATTTTTAGTATAACGATTGCTTCAGTTTTTATGCAAAACTGTACCCATCGAGATGAGGAAATCAATGTACGTGATGATCGATCTGATCAGATAGAAAAAACCATGATGATGATGAAAGGAGATTCTGCCAAAACATCAGAAGAAATTGTTGATCCTGACCCGCCGGTAAGAGATGGTGACAACTGGCGGCTTGTTCCGAATAATTAATCAATTTATATGATCTATGATTCCCCTTACCTCCATATCAGTTGTCACAGGCTTACCATGTCCGGAAAGCGGAATCTGGGAGAGTATGGGGAATTTTAGAACAACAATCACTTTATTCAAGGGTGAGAAAATGCCTGACTATTGTGGAAGGAAAATCAAATGGAGATTGATTCAAGTCTGTTAAACTTATTAATAAAAAGCCATGAAAAATTTTCAAAGTATTTTTATCAAAGCTGTTTCCTATTTTTTTATTGTGTTGTTTATTTATGCGAGCGTGAGTAAACTGCTGGATTTTGAAAACTTCCAGGTTCAGATTGCACAGTCCCCGTTGCTAAGTTCTTATGCTGGCTTTATTTCCTATCTGGTCATCATTGTAGAACTAATTATCGTTTTACTATTGTCCATACCTCGAATCAAAAAAATAGGATTATATGCTTCAATGGCCCTGATGGTGGCATTTACAATTTATATCTACCTTATTCTTAATTTTAGTGACTTTGTACCCTGCTCGTGTGGTGGAATACTGGAAAAACTTGGATGGACGGAGCATCTCGTATTTAATATGGTCTGTGTTGTCCTGACATTAATAGGCATCATTCTGCAAGAGAATAATGATAGTACCAGGATGTTCAGCTATGGAATCCGTGTTATTGTTATTATTTTGGTTAGCAGCTTTTCAGTGATTTACCTGTATTACTCTTCAGAATACATGATTAAAAGCGACAACAATTTTACCCGCAGATATCTGACACATCCATTGATTGAAGACAAAACAATTGATTTAGCAAACGAGCATTTTTATTTTGCAGGAAGCAACGACAAAAGATTATTTTTAGGAAGCCCCTTAGCTCCGCTCACCTTAACATCAATAACAACGGATTTGACCAATTTGGAAAATAGACCAATAAAGCCTGATCATACAGCTTACACTTTTCATAATCTGCGCTTGGGAGTTAAGGGAAGCAATTTCTTTCTATATGATGGAAGTGTACCTATTATTTATCGTGGAGAACTTTCTTCTGATAAAGTCTCGACGGTAAGTTTCAATGATGTATTTTTTAATCAGTTCGCTATCATTGACAGCTCTCGCTTTGCAATTAGGATCAGAAGCGGAAAAACAGGAGAATATGAATTGGGAATCCTTGATCTAAAGTCCAAGTCAAAAGTCACCGTTTTACCATCTTTATTAGAAAAGCAGATTGATGGCGTATTTGATTCAGACGGACAGTTAATGGTCGATTATAAAACCAAAAGCATCATTTATATGTATGCCTACAGAAATCAATTTCTCGTTATGGATGATTATTTAAAATTGAAAAACAGGATGAAAACAATTGATACAGTTAGCAAAGCACGCATTACAGCCCAAAAGCTCTCAGATGGCAGGACAAAGATGTCATCACCTCCCCTGAAAGTTAACTCAAAAATCACAACAAACGGTTTATTGGTATTTAACCAATCAAATCTTATGGGAAAACATGAATCAAGGGAACACTGGAAAAATGCTACAGTCTTTGACATCTATAAAACCAACAAGCAAGAATATGTAGGCAGTTTTTACATTGACCATTTCAATAACAAGCCAGTATCACAAATTTTGGTCACTGATCATTATTTGTATGCAATTATCGGCAGTAAATTACTAAGATACCAGTACAGAAAATCTGATACTAAATATTTTAAAACAGGGGAAGCTGAAAACCTGATCCAAGAGTAAGCATTACCAAAACTTAGTTATTATGAAAAAGTTTTTTATTCCTGTAGCCCTTATCATTATGGGTACAGGAGCTGCGTTAGCATCAAGCAACTCAGCTAAAACAGTTGTCAACGGTTTTAGAATTGGCAACGCGGGAGAAGCGCCATGTGTGGAAACTCCTAAAGACTGTGAAACTATCAATACAGGCGCTGTATGTACCTATGTTGAGGGTTCGGCCTCATATAATCTGAAGCAGCTCAACGGCTCAATGTGTGTTGCGGACTTGTATGAAATTCAACCCTAGACCATTGAAGGATGCTATTTAGCATCCTTCTTTATTTGTTTTTGTATCCAGGGAAAATCTTCGTTTTCTTTCAGAAAATAATCCCACCAATTCAATATTTTCAAAGCCAAATCCATTTCTGCTTTTGATCCCGCTGTAAAACTGTGAGCCTGACCGGAATAAAATAATGCAATTACCTTTTTTTTATTTTTCTTAAGACCAATGTAAAATTCCATTGTCTGATCCCATACAATTCGCTGATCATTTTTTCCTGTCCATAATAATATAGGTGCATTAACATTCTCAACATTTTGTATTGGATTATTATCTCTAAATAATTTTTTGTCGTTCGAAAAGGAAGTATGCATTTTGTATTGACCTTCTTCAAACTGCCAATAAAAGGGACTTAGTGACGTATAATTATATGAAAAATACATCCTTATGATATCAGCAGCTCCGGCACCGGAAACATAAGCCTTGAACCGATCAGAGTGAGTGGCGATAAAATTGGTTAGGTAACCTCCAAAGGAGTGTCCTATCAAACCTACTTGCTCCATATTGATACCAGGAGTTTGTTTGACCGCATCCATTGCTTTGTTGACACAATGTAAAGCTGAATATCCCACACCTTTCGAATCATTGACAATGTCTGGTAAATACACAAAATAACCTTCCTCCAATAATTTTCTGATGGAAAATCCGATTGGGAAACTATTTAAAGGCGATAGATATTGATTGACATTTTTACTCTGTATTTCATAAATATGAACTACCATTGGATATTTTTTATTTTTGTGATAGCCTATCGGATAATATAAAATACCTTTTAAAATCTGTCCGGTAGAACTTTTGTATTCCTTTATATCCCTTCGTATCAAGGAAGAGCTATGGTCGTGTTTATTACTTTCGAAAATAATTTTCGCCTCCCTTCTTTTTCTATCTTTATACATAATTCTTGGTGGAATATGGAGGCTTTCTTCAATATAAAAGTAATAATCTTGCGAATTATTGAGCTCTGCCCATTTAATGTTAGAATCAGGAACATGTAGGATTTTTTCAAGTTTCCCGTTTTTCCAGTTCAAAAATATCTGCTCCGGACTTCCTTTTTTGCTAGCCATTACAAAAATAGGATTAGTAAGATCTATACTCCTGCTGAAGAACTCATATCCCGATTGAGGATAAAGGTTTTTGTCACGTTTTGTTACTATTTTTAATTCGTAGTCCGTGCTATAATCCACCTCTGTCATTTCATCTTCTAAAATATTATACTGCCAAAGACTGGTATCACTTTCAAAAACAACAGACTGACTGTCGTTGCTAAACCTAGGCCTTCGCAGACCTTTTTTCGGTAGTTGTTTTGTAAATGAATTTTCAAGATGAACCAAGATCCAAAAATCTTCCTTGTTCCTGTATAGAAAATCTTCCCCGTTGGAAGAGGTTATGATTTCAGGATACATCACACCAAGGTTACGGTACTGATTATTCTTCCTCTCATACAGGTAAGCATTAATCATAGGAAACAGCGTATTATAATTCTGAAGCTCATCCCCATTAAAGGCTATGAAATAATCAGGGTTATCTAAACTGAAATGAACTGAAAACTGATCCTTCGGTATGGGGTATGTGGATCGATCAGAGGCTTTCCAAATCCAGTGCCTATACTTAAATTCACCATATTGTTTCTCTTCCAGATTTCCATCATTTCCATACCATATATCCACTGTTTTTTCAGAAACAGGAATATGTTCTATAGCGGTAACCATCATTGCCTTTCCGTCCTGAATTTCTGTAAAGCGTACAAAATCTTTCCGGTCAAGAGCGGGAATGTCGGGAAATTCCACCGTCCCATTTTCAACATTCATAAAAACAATCTTTTGAAGTCCGGCTGTTGGTGTGCTTTGTTCAATAATCTCTTCCTTAAGCAAAAGAAAACTACCGGAAAAGCTGAATTCAGATTGTCTGATCAGGTTTGAAGTCCTGTAAATATCGGTAAGCCTGCCATTTGAATACCGAATAATTTGTTCGCCTACATCTAGAGTTTTAATTATAAACACCTGGGATCTTCGATTATTGATCTTCAAACCATTTACACTATCAATTTGATAAGTCAGTGCATTTGCTGAATTATATATATTCAAAATACCATCATTAGTCAACAAATAATACTCCTGTCCATCATTGATCATCCCGCTTTCTTTAATATCTTTTTTTGTTCCCTGAAAAGTAACATCACATTTTTCCCGCCTTCCGGTTTTAAGGTCATAAAGGACCGCCATTCCATTTCCGGAAGCCAACAGCCTGTCTCCTTTCAAAAAAGAAAATTGATTCATTTTTGTAAGGGTTGCAATGACTGATTTAGGATAAGATCTTTGGGTTCCCAAAACCACAACCGTGTCATTATTGTTCTTATACATTTTGCTCGCTACTAACCAATGCCCGCTTTCCGATGCTTTCAGTAAACTGACAGTATAGAATTTTGCATCATCTTTTAGCGAGTCTGTCGTCACCGCGGCAAAGCAGGATGTTTCAATTAATATCATACCTAGAAAGAACCATCTCCAAATCTTAGTATCCATTATTCTGAGGATTAAGGTTAGGATTGAGCAACAGTTCTTTTTGGGGAAGTGGCCACAAAGTGTGAAAGCTTTTCCAATTAGGTTTTACTACCGAAAGTTCCGATAGCTTTCCTGCTCTCTTCAAATCCAGAAAACGGTGTCCCATTTCAGCAAAAAATTCCTTTCGGCTTTCAAGCAATATATGATTCAACAGATCATTTTGAGCGATCGGCGGTTGCAACACATTTAGTCCTGCTCTTTGTCTTGTGGGGTTTATGTACGATAATGCTTCAGTTGATTTATTTTGCTGTGCCAATGTTTCAGCCAGCAACAAATAGACTTCTTCCAATCGAAATACAACGGAATATTCCGTGCTGTTGTTGGTTCTATTTTTATATTTCTCTGCCCTATACCACGAATTGCCGTTAAAATTGACCATCACAGTCCAGTTCTGCTTCCGAAGGTCATTGGGAGCAAATGAACTGATAAGACTTGGAGATAAGGCATAAGAACTAGGGGCAATTCCTGAAAAATAGTACAATAGTGCTTCCCTTGTAGGATCTGTGCTGTTCTGAGGCTTTAGCTGCCAGAGGATATGAGCTGAGGACTTTGTGAACACTTTCGTGATATCATTTTGAAAAATATAGAGTGGGCTTACCACAATTTTCTTCAGCAACTCTTCAGCCTGTGCCCATTTTTGCTCAAGCATATATGTTTTTGCCAGCATGAGCTGGGCAACCTTACGGTTGGGGTATATTCTTTCACTATTTTTATAATCATCGGCTAAAAGATTGGTGCATTCGAAAAGGTCAGTTTCTAATTTTAACAAGACCTCGTTCGCATTGACCTTTTGCAATGACTGGTTAATGGTATAATCCGTGCTTAAGGGATAAGGGATATCGCCGAAAAGCTGCTGGAGATAAAACAACTGCATAGACCTAACAAGTAATGCTTCCCCTTTTATCCTGTTTTTATCAGCAGCACTAAAAGATGAATTCGTGACCCCTTCTATGATTGCATTCGCAGCATAGATATGCTGGTAAGAATTTGACCATAAGGTAAAAACTGAGGTATTGGTATCAATCTGCTGATTGTTGTAAAGAGCGAAAGTCCCATCGGTGTCTGTAAGAGCATAGCTGACAAGGTCATCGGTGTAAATACCCAACAATGGTCCTGCTACATTCCCTGAAATAAATGATTTGTCACGCAGACCTGCGTAGAGACCTGCCAATGCCGCATTAGCCGTCTGGACATCTTTAAACACCTCATCTTTTCCGATCTGATTTGAAGGAACCTCCACCTCAAGCAACTGTTCACATGCCAAGCTTGAAAAAAATAGGATGATGACCAGTCCCAGATTAATCATCGTATGCTGTTTGATATAAGTTTTAGAATTTTTCATTTTTAATGATTTTAAGTTATAATGAGACCAGAATTCCTAAAGAATAAGTTTTAAGCGGTGGCAGATAACCGATAGTTCTAAACTCTGGGTCTATTCCGAAATAGTCAGTGAACGTCAATAAGTTCTGTCCCTGAAAGTAAACTTTAACGCTTTTAAAGATGCCTTTGTCCAAAGGAAGCTGATAACCGAGTTCTATGTTTTTCAATCTGATAAAAGAGGCATCAGAGACCGAAGCAGTACTGCCTGTAAAAAATACCTGTGCCTGATTTTTTACGCCATTGCTCCCTGACGAGTATGGCATATAGTAACCCTGTGGATTTTCCAACGACCATACATTCAGTACTTCCGACGGCTGATTGTTCATTGATCCCGGAATCGGCATGATGTTATTGTAATTCCAGTTTTTCTGTTTGACAAACTGGAACAGAAAGGACAGGTTCCAATTTTTATAACGCAGCGAATTGGTCCAGCCTCCGAAATACTGCACGCCAATATTGGCAACAGACTGCCTGTCATTAGGGCTTGAAATTTTGCCGTCGCCGTTAAAATCCATAAACTGATAGATCCCCGTAGCTGGATTGATCCCTTCATACTGATACAACTTTACAATCGACGTCGGCTGACCAATAATATAGCTGTTGGCATAGGTCGAACCTTCGAGACCCGGAAACGAGATCAGTTTATTTTTCGGGAAGCTGATGTTGACACCCATTTCCCACTGAAGATCCTTTCCAGCTAACGGTTTAATATGCAGTTCGAATTCCCACCCTGAATTTTCCACCGTGGCATCAAGGTTCGCCAAAACACTTGAAAATCCTGTGGTAGCAGGCAGTTGATATCCGACCAATTGATTTGACGATCGATTCCGATACCAGGCCGCTAAAAGATTGATCCTGTTCTTTAAAAATCCCAATTCCAAAGCGGCCTCTGCCTTCACTGTTTTTTCCCAACTGTAGCTTGGATTATAGAGGCGTGAAGGATTTAGACCTGTATTTGTGTTGTAGGTTGAAGATGATACAGTATAGGTATCCAGATATCCATAATCCCCAATGTTGTCACTGCCGGCACTTCCAATACTGGAACGCAGTTTCCCAAAGCTCAGCCATTTTTTACCTTTCAGAAAATTTTCCTGCGAAAATATCCATGCGGCACCCAACGCACCAAAGTTGGCAAATTTATTGTTCGGTCCGAAACGGCTGCTTCCGTCCCTCCTGCCGGTCATATTTAAAATATATTTCCCCGCAAACTGATAATTCAGCCTTCCATAGAAAGCGGCATACCTGTATTCTGTCCTGATCTGATCTGAAATAATTTTAGTCTGTGCTGCGCCGATGTTTTCAAGGAATACATTACTTTCAAACCCAACCCCGATCACAGAACCCTGTTCATTCGTTTCTCGTTGGAAAGTGGAACCTACTAGTACATCAAGCTTGTGCTTGTTTTTCTTAACCTGCCAGTTCAGCTGGGGTTCAAGAATAAATGAAAACCGGTCCTGGTTATTTTTAGAGGACTGGGAATACGCACTGGATTGCCCTTGTACCGTTGCCGGATTGTACATGGTATTAGGTTTTAAGGACCGCTCGTCAAAAGATTGATAATTAATACCTCCATTTAATTGTAATACAAGATCATCCAACAGTTCATATTGTGCATTGATATTATTGAGAAACTGGATATTCTCATTGGAATAGGTCGTTGCATAGATCGCAATCGGGTTATTGAATGTATTGTTTTCCCAATTGATGTTTCCGTTTTCAGTATAAAGCTGAGGTGCATTGGGTGACAGCAACAATGATCTTTTGGTAATATCTTCACTGACCACATTATTATTCTGCGTAGAGAATCTATTGGATACATTCAGCTGAAAACGGTTATCAGAAGAATTATGTTTAAGGCTGCTGGAAAGATTATTGGTTTTGTATTTATATTCCGGTGAAAAAACGGTTGACTGTTCGCTGTGGGCGTAGCTTACTAAAAAACTGGTTCTTTCATTTCCGCCACTTAATGAAAGATGTGAATTAAAAGCATCTGCAGTATTGCCGATCAGAGTTTTTCCCCAATCCGTATTCCTGTTTGAATCCCAAATCCCGTTGATGTCATATGCATTGGGCGGATAGTTTGTGATGCCGTCATTTTGATAAGCCGTTGTACGCATATGGGTGTAATCTGCGGTATTCAGCATCTTTAGCTTATTAATTACCGAACTCACAGAATAAGCAGTCCCGAAATGAAGACTCAGTTTTCCCGATTTCCCTTTTTTTGTAGTGATCAGGATAACGCCGTTGGCACCTCGTGATCCGTAGATTGCCGTAGCATCTGCATCCTTTAAGATCTCAAGACTTTCAATATCGTTGGGATTAATGCTGTTCAGTGGGTTGATACTGCTCGCAGGAAGTATTTGCGCTGAGAACTGGGAGGCAATTTCTCCTCCAACCGGTATCCCATCCACAACATACAGAGGTGCGTTTCCTGCTGACCGCAGACTGTTCTTCCCCCGTATCTGAACATCGAAACCACCACCCGGCGTGCCTGAGTTTTGGGTAATGCTTACCCCTGCCATTCTACCCTGCGCAGATGCGAGTACATTGGTGACTGGTTGGTTTTCGATGTCTTTTGCTGATACTTTGGCGATACTACCGGTGCTTTCTTTGTCTCTAACCTTGTAGTAGCCAGCGTTGAGAATAACTTCTTCGATTCCCTTTACTTTTTGTTCTAAGTTGATATTGACGACGGTCTGATCGGTTGCTGTGATTCGCTCTTCAGCATAATCAGGATGTCTGAACAATAGGATGGGATTTTCTGCTGAAACCTGTAATGTGTAGGTTCCTTTTTCGCTGGTAGTTGTTACCTGATCACTTCCCTCTTGGGAGATGGTCACTCCTGAAAGGGGTTTGTTGGATGAAGTAACGGTACCGGAAATGGTGCGTGTTTGGGCTTTTGTGTTGGTGCTGACAGCGGTCAGCATAAGGCCAAAGAAAATACCTCCTATCTTGTAATAGGAATTTTTCATAGATTTGTAAAAGGTTTTTAATCGTTAAATTAATTACTGATCTGCTCTTTCCCTATGTCGTCAAACTGTATGGGAAGGGGCTTTTTTGTTTTTAATCTTTGTAATTGTTGTGATGGATTCATCGATGGATAAAAACTTTCCTAGTGCCCTTTGGTATGAAAAAGGATTGGTGAGGATCTATAAGCAGTGACCGTAAGGCACCGGAAAGCATTTAATATGAATGAAATCTGTGTCCCGTGTGAGCTATTTAAAGCCGCAATAGGTTGTACCCTCCTATTGTATCCTGTAATCTGATACTATATTTTAGGAAGCGGGCTTAGATTTTAATGTAGAGATAGGGCGAACTGCATTGAAAGAAAACGGCATGGGAAATTCTACAATATCTGCTATTGAGGCACTGGTATACCGTACACACAGACAAGAGAGAAAACCCACGCCTAGGTCGTGAGCTTCAATACTTATTGTCTCGTGTGTTAAAAAGTACCAGTTTTCAATAGCGAGATTCTAAGCAATAGCTTCTTATATTCTTTGAAGTATCGCAAAGTTACACTTCAGTAACTTATTTTACAAATATAATAAAAATAATATTGGTAAACAAAAGCGTACCGAATAAAATTATGATTATTTCGTAATTGCGTGTATGTATAAGGAATCTGAAAAAATCATCATGCTAAAGGTAGCAATAACTCTACGTCTGTTACTTAGTCATAACAAAAGCTATACTGATGTAAATACAGAAAAAGATGACTTAGTTAATAGCTATGAAAAAATTGCAGCCAATTCGAGCGCAGATATAAGAAAAGCTACTGTTACAAATGCTTTTAGTGGGACAAAAAAATCCACAATGGTTACAGTAATATTAATTGTTGAATCAATGGGTTTCAATATGAAAGATTTTGGTGACGAATATGATAAAATTACAGAAAAGCAAATTGGAGAATTTAAAGAGTATATCATAAAAAATAAATTCTGACGATGTCAGGATTTATTTTTTATCTTTATCTGACAAATATCTTCGAATAATTAAAAATTCGCTATTTTTAGAATTATTCTATATTTAGTTTTTCAAATAATATTCTATTTCTTTTTCTTGCATCATCCAACACTTTTTCAAAAGGTAAAACTTCAAAATAGGCTGAATAATATTTACTTTTTACTTTGAAGTATCCTTTACCATCTGGTGTTTTTTCGAATTCTCTATTTTTTAATATTTTCTCTAGAGAAGAAGTAATATCGCAAACAATATAGATATAGAATGGTGTCTTATCGGTTACTTCAATAGTTCTACCATTTCTTCCCTTAACCTTCTTTTCTAAAAGGCTATCAATATATTTCTCCGTCTGTTCAATAGGATTTTTGTCTTCGTTATAATCCTGATAATTATCCCGCATTGGCTTCTTAAACTCTACAATTGTGAAAGAATTGTGAGGTGCAACTTTTGAATCAGAAAAAGCAAAAGCCTCATTGTAAATCAGTAAATCGGTTCTATCAGTACTATTTTGTGAAACCTCGCTAATACTATTAAAAGTTTTGTCTGATGCTAAAAAGGAGTGATAAGTCAGCCTTTCATCAATCAACCAAAGATTTTGTTTGTCTGGTGTAATTACATCTGAAGTAGTTCTTATTGGAAAAAATATATTGTGCAGCAAATCTTCATTTTCAAATTTGCTTTCAGAATTTACTCCAATCAAATTTTCTAAAAGCTCAATTATGGTTCTTCTGTGAACAACATACCTTGCTAAATCAGATTTGCCTATCTCGTTGAATTCGGCTAAAAATTGTTCATATTTTTTAGCGTACTCCTGATGATTTGTAATGTCTTTTTTTTCATCCAGAAGTTTTATTTTTTCTTCCTTTACTTCTAATCTCCATTTAGCCTCAATTTTGTACAATTCTATATCTAGCTTTTCCTTTGTCAAATCTGGTGGCAGTTTCATTACTTCTGATTTGCGATAATTTAAAGTGCTTCTATATTGTGGAAGCTCATCGGTTATCGTGGGTCTATAAGTTTCAACCTTTTGAGTTCTCACTGATTCCAAAAAGTCTGAAAGAATATCTTCTATACAGTTTACTGCTGCTCTTCTTATCCTAGATAAATTAATGTATAATGATTCTTCTTCATTTTCATCATCAACTCCGGGAAAATTAAAACCAATCCTCTCAGTATCCACATACTCATCTAACAAATCTCCGACAACATATGCTTGGTAATAAAATTTATGATCGTTATCATCCTTTATAAAAGATCTCCCTAAATCTATAATTCTTGTATATAGCCCTTCATTAATTACACTTCTGTTGTGTGCGCAGAAATGTATTTTATGACTTTGAAATTCTAGAGATTTAGTTAGAAATAGTGTAAAATTTTCACCATCTAAATCAAATATCTTTTTCTGAACGTCACTTTTGAATTCTGTATTGTAAAGATTGGATAGATTAAATTCATCGTTGTTTTGATTCCTAATAATTATTTCCGGCACTTGTTCTCGAATAAAATATAATTGAAAATGGGCGACTATTTCTTTTGCAACAGAATGTAGTTCGAAATCAAGATTTTTCTGATATTCATCTCTATAGGCATGAAGTAAGACCTTAGTTCCTGTAAAGTCACCTTGGGGAGTAGGTTCTTCAATATTATGAAAGCCCTCCTTAGTATTTCTAAAATCAAAAGAGATAGATTTTAGTTCATGCTTAGAATCTTTATATTGGCTATATACATTAAGCTCTTTAAAAGCCTTTAAACATACAAATCTTCCAACTCCTTTACCCCCAATTTCGATTTTATGGTCTGTATCTGCTTCTACAAATGATTTTAAGTTATCGGTATTTAGCCCTATACCATTATCAATGATTTCAAAAGAATGAATTGGATATCTATCCACTTCTGGAAGTTCACTTAAAACATCCTCACCACCATTTCTAATACATTTTATAATTATCTTTCCATCTCCTATTTTTAATAGTTTTGCTTTTTCTGCTTCATCGATAGAGTGTATAGAATTACTTATTACTTCAAATAAAGGCATTAATGGTTTCGTACGGGGCAGTCTTGTATTTCTTACTTTATTAGCAATATTCGATGTGGCAGATAGTGTTTCCATTTTCTTTTCTTATAGCTTGAGCAAATTAAGCAAATTTTTATTATAACCAAATTCTTAAAATTTTTAATAAAGCATTTCTCATCAACGATAGTTTTAACAATTTATGTCGTATTTTTATTGTTTGACGTTAACCGATAAACCACAGATTATAATTATATGAAGATTTGCATTTGGTGCTCTAAAAATGAAAACTATGTACCCTTTAAAAAATTAGCCCATACAATACCTCAATCCTTAGGGGGGAAACTTATTTGTGAAAACGTATGCGACCAGTGCAATGAATTTTTTGGCAGAAAAGAGCACGGGCTTCCGGCAGTTGAAATTGCGCTGAAAGAGGTCTTAAACACATCAAAATATCTACTTTTGACACAACACAAAGAGATTAGCCTAGGTCGTTTTAAATCAGAATATTTTAACTTTAATTATAAAAACAATTCCAGAACCTTCAAGTTTAAAATGGGCTATAAGCTAAGAGCAAATTTTCAACGTGAATTTGGACGTAGATTTCGTAGAGGGATCTATAAGGTATTCTTAGAAGAACGGGAAAGACAAATCGGAGATGCGCACGATGACAGATTTAATTTTATGAGAGAATTTTCAAGGTATGATCTCAATGATTATCCGGTCTACGTTCAGGTTCCAAAGTTCAAAGCGGTTTTATACAATACCGAAGACCTGTTATTGCCACAGATTAGATTTACCGAATATAGTGACGAAGTTGACAAGGAATTTAGATTCTACAGCTATCCCCTGATGGGACATTCTTTTGTAATTCCTACCTCCAATCAGTTTATGGATGAAAGATTGGCCCATTACATAAAGCACCTTCGAAGAACCGATGATCCTTTTGGCTCAGAGCTCATGCCGATTGGAAATATTGAGCAACTTGATTTTAGATTTAACTATATGAATGGAAAATAATATTTATACCCGAATCACATTATGAAAGAAAAAAGAGATAAACTTATTAAATCTCTCAGGTAATGGCTTGAAAAAAATGATTTGACTACAAAAACGCACTTTTTTACAAGTGAAAAATGGCAGGAACGTGAGGAGGATTATCATAAGGAAAGCGAGTTCGTGATTACTACAGAAGGTGGTCTATATAGTATTTTAAATTTTGGAGACAAAAAACAAAATCTGGAATTTGAAGATTTAGTGTTGTCTTTTGGTTTCTTTTATGAACTAGGAAATGCTTGGAATATTGGATTTTATTATGAAGAGAATTTGGAGGACGCGCCTTTAGAAGAACCATTCAAGTCATATACGGATAAGTTAAGAGATAGTAGATGGCGACATAAAAGAGATATGGTCAAATCAAGAGCGGGATATCGTTGCCAGGATTGCAGTTCATCTAAAAACTTGGAAGTTCACCATTGTTACTACATGTACGGAAGAGAACCTTGGGAATATCCTTTGGACACATTGCGCTGTCTCTGTAGAGAATGTCACGAAAAAGAGGAATGCTCGAGACTGTTTTAAGAGCTAAATTTGCCGATTTAAGATCTGATGAACTGGAGGTATTTAAAAAGCTAATCTCAAATTCAAAATTAGCCTATAATCGAAAAGCATTCTTTGAATTTCTACACTCTATTGGAGACCTGGACAGCGACATGGATCAAAAATATGAGGAGATGAAAAAAATCAAAAGATTCAGTTAGAAAATTCAGTAGAAACACTGATTACTTTATAGATTAAACTTTTTTATTTTGTAAATAGGGAAAACCGTAATTTAACATTGACGGTTTTTCTTAATTTAACACCATCATTCGGGTTAGTAAAGAATTTAATAAACTATACATAAAAAGTAACTATGACTGACAAATACTATTATTTTAATACACAAGGAAATGACGATGCAGCTTATGATAGAGCTTTAAATTTCGCAGCAAACTTGGTAAAAGAAAGCAAAGAACTGAATAAAATTATTTTTTTAGTGGCTTCTAGAGACGCTACAGGTTGGCTGGAAAGATTGTTCGATTCTCAAACAGTGAAAAAAATGTTTACCGGTGCAACCTTTTCAGGTATAAATGTTAAAATAGAAACAATCAGAACTTATAAAAACACTTACAGCAATCCGTCAGATATCATCATTTGCTGCGGTTTGAATTCGGAAGAAATTTTCAAGATACAAGATTACAGACAGGTTGATGTAATAATTGCAATACCCTGGTTAAAAGAGAACACTGAAAGCTGGATAAATACCGCGAATGCAAAAAAGATAAATGAAGATTTAAGTGTTGATGAAGGTGAAAATGCAGCAGCTTACCCAAAACCATCTGCAATTGTAAAGAAAGCATTCAAAGAACTTACTTCAGTTATTAATACTTCCACAGGTATAAACCATCTTTCGGATAATTCGAGAGCGAAAACCTATGTAAAAGCTTTATATAAATATGAGCCAGAGCTAAACTCAGACATCGTATGCTCATACATAATAAATGAATTGGGATGGCAGGTACGACACGCAGACGATATAAGAAAATTGATTGATACGATGAACAGTGGCAAGTTTTTTAAAGGTGGTGAAAAAACTGGCTTACAACTTCACTACAAAAGATGGAAAAATAACTAGTATGAGATCTCAATTACACCAATTGGAATTGGTCTACCCTCCTATTTCTAACCAAGAAGCTGAGTGGATAAAGGATGACCCTGCGGTACAAGAACAAATATCAAAGAGTAATCTGTACTTTATTGGACAAAAGCCGGAAACCTTTTTTTTATTTCCTCCAGATGAAGAAATTGACCATAATATTAGTCAGGAAGGTAAGTTGGCTTTTCAGATTTTATGTGGTATCAGAACATCATTTTGTACTTTGGATATTAATGCAATGTATGATTTCTACGGAGTGCCAAATGACGTTAATCTCGAGTTTGAGATGGGAGAAAAAAATATAAGAATTTGGCGACTGGATGGTGATAGACCGGAGATTTTTGACTGGTTTACTACTGAAAAACTAATCTTTGACAGAAGCCGGGGAAAGCCGTTTATTTTGGGATTTGATGATTTCGCAGATTTCTTCACTTACAACTTACACTACGTAGGAATATCAAAAAGTCAAACAAGCTTCGAAAGATTAATTGTTCAACCTCACGATAAAAGACTGAGAATACTTTCTAATGAACATCCTTTAAATCAGGGTTCAAGAGTAACTGATGAAATGATTCTATTTTTCTTTAGAATAAAATCGCAAGAAATGAAGCAATATTTAATTGACAGCGACTTTGATCAATTAGGAAAAAATGAATTGGAAGACCATCTAAGAATAATTGCAGACGCTGAAAAAGCATACGTATCCGTAATCGACACAAAATATAATGAGGTGAAATTTAAAGAGTATCCCTTATCAACTGATGGGTTGGCTAGTTCTACTTTGAACCGCATAGCATATTTAATTGATGAAAACATAACTTTTCTGACAGATCTTGTTTCATTAGTTAGCAAGCGGGATAAGTTATTTGGTTCTGAGTTGTACGCCGATTTTATAGCAATCGATTTTGATGATAACACAGTAGAATTATTTAAAGCATAAAAACCTGAAGATTTACATACATATTTCGAAACAAATCATGAGAAACTTATCAAAACAAGAAAAAGAATTTATTGTTAAACTTTTAAGAATTGCCGACACTTCGAATAATGTTTTCATAAGTAACATAGTATACGATGAATTGACAAATGTGGATATCTACTTAGACTATGAACAAACAAAAGTCGATTATCGATATGATATAAAAGTTTATAATCAAAACACCCACCTATTTGCTGACTTTGCCCGAGACTTTTCATGGAAAATTATTAAATATTTTAAGTTATTGAAATATCTTGAAAATAACGAGATGCTATTTCTATATCAAGAAGGTCCTGATGAAAAGACTTCTAGATTTGGACGCTTGATACATAAGAATAATTTTATTTCAGCAGGGATTAACGATAAAGATGCCATTAAGCTAATTTTAGAATTTTCGAAAAAGACAATTGTAATTAATGAATCAATTCGTGAGTATGTTAGAAATGATTTTAAAACCAAAGACGATATCAGACATTTTGAAAATATTGAATTGTCTAAGAAAAATTTAGCAGTAGCACAAAGATCTAATGATACAGCTTATACGTCTAATGAACTTGCTCGTAAATCATTAAGAGCAGTTAAAATAACAATTATTATTACTATAATCTTTTTTATTTTAGGATCACTTTTAAATTTTTACATTGCATCAATAAACAAATTTTAGGTCAATAGTTGATTAATATTTTTTTATTCGTAAATTGCTTATAATTAAAAAAGCCAAAAAGGGTATTATTTATGGGCATTATTGGTTATATTTAATCAACTATTGCTGAGTTTTTTAAGTTGAATAATTATGAGAAGAAGTAAGATAAAGTATATAAGCAAAGATATGGTAGCTCAAAAATCAAGAAGCGCCTTCAAACAAGGGGCTATAAGGGCTATGAATACTAATGGATATGTCGTAATTGCACACGAGGGATGGGTAGTAAAAAAGCATTCTAATGGGAATATCGAAAGATTGCAAAAGATAGGAGACGAGGCTAAAGAGTTAAAAGTTATTCTTGACTAAATGAGTAAACGGATGAGAGTTTTCGCCGGACCGAATGGCTCAGGTAAAAGTAGTATTATAAAAAAAATACTTGATACTGATGTACAAAAAGGCGTAAAACTTGATTTTGGCATTTATATTAATGCTGATGATATAGCAAAAGATCTTCTTAAAAAAGGTTGTCTTTTTCCAAAATATACAATAATTTTCATAGAAGATGAATTTTTTGAGATTGTTGAAGCTTCCGGTTTAATAAAAGATGACTTTACATTAGATCAATTTAAAGGCTGCATAGAATTAAGTGATGACAGATTAACTTTACCAAAGAAGTTTATAGAAAATCAGGAAGACAAAGTACATGAACGTGTAGCGCAGATCGTTGCAGATTACCTAAGAAAGAAATTGCTTTTAGAAGATAAAAAATTCTCTTTTGAAACAGTCTTTTCTCACGTTGGCAAAGTTGATATTATAAAACAGGCCACAGCCAAAGGTTATAAAGTCTATTTATATTTCGTATCCACTGAACATCCAAGCATCAATGTTTATCGTATTAAAAAGGTTCGCGTAAAACAAAAAGGTCATGATGTTCCAGAAAAGAAAATTATTGACAGATACTATCGTTCTATGGATTTGCTTTATGATGCTGCCCAAAATGTTTATCAGTCTTATTTTTTTGATAATTCAAAAGAAGGTGGAGATCATACAATGTTTGCTCATTTTAAATTAAATCCTGATGGCGAAAAAGTATGGGACGAAAACGATCCCAAGATATTTCCAGAGTGGTTTAAAGCTTATTATTCCGCTAAGATTAAAAAATAATTGCTTTTAATACTTTAGCAATTTATACATATAAAAAATCCCAACTGATAGTTGGGATTTTTTATATTTTATATATATAGATTAATCAAATTCAAAATCAGTATGAAAATCTTCTTTTAATAAAATGTAAGCATTAAACTTTTTACCATTCCTACTTTTCATATTTTTGATGAGTGGTGTTTTTCCATTGTTGATGAGGGAAGTGATCTGCTGTATGCTGAGCTTGACTCCGCAAACGTTTCTGAATTGCACCCACTTGCATTCCTCATCGGGACATTTTACAATTTTATCTTTGATGATGAGGTTGTGCTGCTGGCATTTTGGACATTTGAGTTCGGGGATATTTTCTTGTTGGATTGATAGTGATAATAACTCTTTGGTGATCTCTTTTGTGTAGTCTTTGATATCCATGATGAATTGTTTTGAATTGAGCTCACCTTTCTCGATCTTGTCCAATGCCATCTCCCACTCTGCCGTCATTTGTACGTTAGCGATCTTTTGATCTTTGACAAGGTGATACACTTTCAGTCCTTTTTCGGTGGGTACCAGCGCTTTGCTTTTTCGGATAATGTAGTTTCTGCTGAGCAGGGTCTCGATGATGGAAGCTCTGGTGGCTGGTGTTCCAATACCAATATTTACTAAGGCTTTCTGTGCTTCTTTATCTTCGATCGATCTTCCTGCATTTTCCATGGCTGACAAAAGATCGGCTTCACTATATAGTTTGGGCGGTTGCGTGGTCTTTTCCTGTAGATCCGCTTGAGAGATCTTCAGCTCATCCCCAATCTTTAATTCCGGT
>RCUH01000802.1_pt1 | contig 27730 bp, 21 predicted proteins | sample 2166191 | NCBI WGS metagenome assembly RCUH01 (sample SAMN09932848, study PRJNA488358) | compost metagenome | feature: garden; material: soil; isolation source: compost soil in an enriched community after 214 h of incubation | place: Germany: Experimental Botanical Garden Goettingen | collected...
AGTTGTCTGCGCAAACCACTAATGGAGTTGCTGGCAAAACTACCGGAGCTTCATTAACTGTAACAGTAAACACATGTTGATCTGTACATAATATTACACCACTACCTGTTTGGGCATAAATATAAAAAGTTTGAGTTGCAGTAATTACAGTACCTGCCGGAACAATTACTCCTGCTCCTGCTGGCTCAGTATAATAAGCTCCTTCATTTAAAGGTTGTAATACAAATGAACCACATACCTCTACATTTGCAGGTTCATCTACAACTGGCTGGTCGTAAATTGTAACTTCAAAACTATCTTCAGTAAAACAATTATTAGGAGTAGTTCCAGATTGTGCATAAACATATACAGTTTGAGAAGTAAATAAAGAACTTCCTGCTGCTAGCTGAGTTCCACCTCCATTAGGTGCTGTAAAATAATTCCCAACAGTAATATTTGGTAATGTATAACCTACATTACTACAAGCAAAACCATCAACAGGTGCTACTACCTGAGGGATAGGTGTTACAATAAGTTTAAATGACGTAACAGCAAAGCAATCTTCATTATCTGGATTACTTACACGTGCATAAATTGTTTTACTGCCCGAACTATATGCCTCCGCATCTATACTACTTATTATATCTGTATTTTCATTAGCTCCAACTAAAGAGGTATGATAACTCACTGGAAAATCATTAGGATCTTGTCCGCCCAGTATTGTACCATCATTAGATGTTAAATCAAATATTTCGGTTCCATCTCCACCTACATCACACATTTGCATATCAGCAGGAGTTGTTATTGTTGGTCTAGCATCTGCTTTAACCAAATAGGAATAATAATTCCTACAACCACTAACCATATCCTCTATTCTAATCCAAATAGTATACTCTTCACCCGTGCTTACTTCAAAATTCATTATTTCGTCTGCAGTTAAGTACGGAATACCTTGTAAAGCATCCGCCTGAGTACGGTATGTTGTAAGCTCATTTAAATCGGGGTCATTTCCATTAAGAATACCATCATTAATTGGCTTAAGATCTACTGTAAAAGTTCCCTCATCTCCACATAAAATAACATCATCCATAGGGCCAAGATCAAGAAACGGTAAAATAGTAACATCGATATCGTCTTCTACCTTTGCAACATCATTACATGAGTGATACGAAGCAACCGCTTTATAATTAGTCACATCATCAGTAGGACAAACCGTCAAAGTGTTTCCTGTGCCTATATGATCATCACCTTGAAACCAATCTATAGTTACAATACTTTGTTCGCCACTTGGTAAAAAACGCCAAGCTTCCTGTGTTGCAGACCATGATCCAGTATTTCTACCTGGGGGCGAAAACGCCAAGGTTCCAGTGCTATCCTGAATACCAATTAATCCACTACCACCATTCCAAGTCGTACAAGGAACCCTTTTCTTAACAAAAACTTCAATTACGTTTGTTGTTTCATATAAAACCATCTGACTGGTTTGAGCAGGAACATCAGCTGTAATTCCACAACCAAACTGCGCTACATCAGTAATGTTAAATACAAGTTCTCTATTAGGAGCCTGTCCGGAAATTTTATAATTAATACTTGCAACTGGGCTAACGCCCTGGTCAGGGTTAATATCTTGAAAAACGCCAAAAATAGAGTTAATAAAAGGCGCATCATTGTTATTACTAGGTACATATGGAATTTGATCTGTAAACGACCAATCGCAATTAGTTCCAGGAAGATATATACCGTCAGGAGTGACCCCCAGCCCTACACTAAAGGTTATAACACCATTTGCACCTATTAATACTTTGTTATAATTATTTCCGAAAAAACAAAAATTAAATCCCAAATCAATGATATCCGACCATTCATCATCATCATTAATGGCTAATGGTGTACCTCCTAAAAAGGCAAACGGTGGATTGTAAGGAATAGACTGGACTGTATAAGTATTAGTTTCTTTTGAATCAAAATAAATTGTACTTAATGTTGTACATCCACCTGACTGGCATATAGGATTTCCATCAACAACTTTAATATTTGGCATAAGTCTTACCTGGGCAAAACCTTGGTAACCAAAAATACTAAGAAATAGTAGAATGAGTAGGTATTTATTATTCATTGGGCTGGTTTTTTAAGATGCGAAAATTACACAAATTGATTCAATACAAACTAAAAAAGTTTTATTTTTTTACATAATAACAGCTTAATATTAATTTTCCCTACCCTTTTATTAAAAAAAAGTTATATTTTTTTCTTTTAAGAGCTCCCTGTTTTTATTTTTAACAAAATTTACAACGCTTCTGGTAATATAATTTTGATACTATACTAACATCTGTTTTACTTAATTAAACTATTGAGCAATTCGTACTAATTGATTAGGGAATATTTTTCGTTTATAAAGATGCAATTCCATTTATAGTACACAACTTAAAATCAACTTTTATAGTTATCTTTGCGCACTAATTTTTGTAGTATTCTATTAAATAATATATAATGACCCATAACGACGATACAAAAGACGAAATTGGAGATAACCATATTGCAACAAACGCACAAACTCCTTTAAGATCTGACGCTTTTGAAATGAGTGACGACGATAAAATAGCATCGATTAAAGTAGATGTAGAAAATATTTTAAAAACATTAGGTCTGGATCTTACTGATGACAGTCTTAAAGGAACACCTAACCGTGTTGCTAAAATGTTTGTAAAAGAGATTTTTGGTGGACTAAATCCTGCAAAAAAACCAGGATCTTCAACATTTGACAATAAATACAAATATGGCGAAATGCTTGTTGAGAAAAACATTACTGTTTACTCTACCTGCGAACACCATTTATTACCTATAGTAGGAAGAGCTCATGTAGCTTACATTTCTAACGGTACTGTAGTAGGGCTTTCTAAAATGAATCGTATTGTTGATTATTATGCTAAAAGACCACAGGTACAGGAAAGACTTACTATACAAATTGTACAGGAGTTAAAAAAAGTACTAAATACAGAAGATGTTGCCTGCGTAATGGATGCAAAACACTTATGTGTTAACTCACGTGGTATTCGCGACATTGAAAGCAGTACTGTAACTTCGGAATTTGGCGGAAGATTCAAAGAAGAAAGTGTTAGAAGGGAATTTTTAGATTACATTAAACTGGACACGCAGTTTTAATATCTTTGAATATATATAAGTCTTCAAATAATTTATTATGCATTTATATCAAAATCAGGCTTTAAAGCTTTACAACTCACTAAGTGGTGAAAAAGAAACATTTGTTCCCCTGCATGAAGGTGCAGTAGGTATGTATGTATGCGGTCCAACCGTATACAGTAATGTTCACTTAGGAAATTGTAGAACTTTTATCTCTTTCGACCTGATCTTTAGGTATCTTAAACATTTAGGATACAAAGTAAGATATGTGCGTAACATTACCGACGTAGGCCATATTGAAGATGATGCCGACGAAGGTGAAGATAAAATTGCAAAAAAAGCAAGACTAGAGAAGTTGGAGCCAATGGAAATAGTACAGCAGTATTCGGTAGATTTTCACCAGATACTGGAACTTTTCAACAACCTACCTCCTAGCATCGAGCCAACTGCAACTGGTCATATTATAGAACAGATCGAGACTGTAAAGAAAATCATCGAAAATGGTTATGCTTATGAGTCAAATGGATCTGTTTATTTTGATGTTGTTAAATTCGACAAAACTCATCATTACGGTAAATTAAGTGGAAGGAACCTGGAAGATATGATTTCCAATACCCGTGATCTTAGCGGACAGGATGAAAAAAGAAACTCACAGGATTTTGCCCTTTGGAAAAAAGCAGAACCGGAGCATATTATGCGCTGGCCTTCTCCATGGGGTGATGGTTTTCCTGGCTGGCACTTAGAGTGTACAGCTATGAGTACAAAATATTTAGGCAATCATTTTGATATTCATGGTGGCGGAATGGATCTTAAGTTCCCTCATCATGAATGTGAAATTGCCCAAAACGAAGCATGCACTGGCCAATCTCCCGTAAATTACTGGATGCATGCCAATATGCTTACACTTAATGGTAAAAAAATGTCTAAGTCTACCGGAAACAATATCCTGCCAAGGGAAATATTTTCCGGGAATAATGACAAGTTAAGCAAGGCTTTTTCACCATCAGTTGCTCGTTTCTTTATGCTTCAGGCACATTACCGTAGTATTCTTGATTTTTCTAATGATGCAATTGTAGCTTCAGAGAAAGGATATAATCGTCTTATGGAAGCTCTTGAAAGCTTAGAAAGTATTGAAGGTACTTCTACTTCTACTCTTGACATTGCAGCCTGGAAACAATCTTGCTACGACGCCATGAATGATGACTTTAATAGTCCTATCCTTATCGCTCAATTGTTTGAAGGTGTAAAATTTGTTAACTTACTAAAAGATGGTAAAGAGACAATTACCACACAGGATTTAGAATTGCTTTCTAAAACAATGAACATTTTTGTTTTTGATGTATTAGGATTGAGAAACGAATCAGCCGAAGAAGGTAATAATGAAAAACTGGAAAGTGTAGTTAATATGCTTATTGGTATGAGAAACGAAGCTCGTGCCAATAAAGATTTCGCATTGTCTGACCAGATAAGAAATAAACTTACCGATTTAGGTATAGAGCTAAAGGATACTAAAGAAGGTACTACTTTTTCATTAAACTAAGCAAAAGCTATTGAAAGCAAAAAGCATACTAACAGCTCCTTTTATACTATTAGTCCGCTTTTACCAGGTGGTAATTTCACCTATTTTGCCATCAGCATGCCGGTATAGTCCTACTTGCTCCCAATACGCTATAGAAGCCCTACAAATACATGGACTTTTTAAAGGGAGCTGGCTTAGCATAAAAAGAATAGTGAGTTGTAATCCCTGGGGAGGCCAAGGTTATGACCCTGTACCGCAAAAAGGATGTGACCACAAACATTAATTAATGTGTTTTTTCTTGGCAGTCCTGCACATTTCTTTAATTTTACAGAAAACTAATACAATAAATATGACACATAGTTTAAGTATAATATGGAATCCATCCGAAGGCATTGACCTTGGAGCGTTCATGATACGTTATTACAGCCTTATGTTTGTAGTAGCCTTTGGTCTTGGATGGTACATCATGAAAAAAATATTTGACCGTGAAGGAGAACCGGTAGAAAAACTGGATAAGCTTTTTATTTACACTCTTATAGCTACACTTTTAGGGGCACGATTAGGTCATGTTTTCTTTTATGATTGGGATTATTTTAAAGATCATCCTGCCGAAATACTGCTTCCTTTCCGCTTTAGTCCTGAGTTTGAATTTACAGGTTTTGCAGGACTTGCCAGCCACGGTGCAGCCATAGCCATTATACTTACAATGATCTATTATAGTAAAAAAATTATACACAGGCCACTGTTATGGGTATTAGACAGGGTAGTTATTCCTGTAACAAGCGGAGGCATCTTTGTAAGGTTGGGTAATTTCTTTAATAGTGAGATATTAGGTAAGGAAACAACGCAAGATGTACCAACTGCCATTAAATTTATAAGAGGAGAAGATTGGCTTAGTAAGCGTGATGCTGTAGAAATAACAAAAATTACAGATTATAATCAAGCTTATAAAGCTATAGAAACTAACCCCGATTTTGCAACCACATTGGCTAAAATACCTTTTAGACATCCGGCTCAGTTGTATGAAGCTTTCGGTTATATCTTTGTATTCCTTATCATCTACTATATGTATTGGAAAACGGACGCACGTAAGAAACACGGACTTATCTTTGGAGTATTCCTTGTATTACTGTGGGCAGTACGATTTATTGTAGAGTTCGTTAAAGAAAGTCAGGGAGGTTTCGAAGGAGATAACCCTATATTACTTACCGGACAATGGTTAAGTATTCCATTTATCCTTGCCGGCTTCTATTTTATATTTACCGCCAAGAACAGAACTGAGACACTATAATTTAAACCGCCTTAATGGCGGTTTTTTTTATTCATATTCTCATTTGTTCTAATTACTTTTCGATAATATTAACTACATATTGAGTTAGCATAGTACAAATAATTCTTACATTTATAAAAAATCAATCTTAAATCAAATGAAAAAATTAATCCTTCCGTTTTTAGTATTACTAATCTACTCTTGTGGACAAGGCACCAAATCAGACGCTACAATTTCTACCGATACACAAGCACTTGGTAAACAACTCGACTTTAAAAAATATAAACCTACAAGCGTAGCTTATAAAGCCAGTGAAGATGAATTTTCCGATCTTGAAGCTGTTCTTTATTTTGATAGTGAAACTTTTAAGAAATTACAGGAAGAATATGCGGCTATCGACTATACCGCTCCCGGCTACAAAACATCCGATTTTAACTTTACATGGCTTGATGAAAATGTAAAAAAAGAGCTAGCTGAAAGCCCTAAAGAATATAGCGGTCATCCGGATATGTTTTTTGGAGAAAATGGAGTAAATAAATTATGGATTTTAAAGGATAAAGTACTAATACTTCATCATTCACACAAGCATTAATCTAATCATCTATAAAAAACAAAGACCACAGAATTATCTGTGGTCTTTGTTTTTATCTTTTATAACTAATCTGTTAGTTTAAAATTATAAATAATTTTTCCTTCTTGTTTCTCCGGAGCAGAATCACTACTCTCAAATTTAGTATTTAGAGCTGCCTGTTTTGCTTGTTCAAAAAGGCATTGGGCTGAATTAGTCGTTGGTCTTCCCCTATCAACTTTTATAACCCTACCACTTTTATCAACTACAATTGCAACAGTTACGGTTCCCTCCTCATTACATTTATATTGTGGCTTTGGTGTATTAAGATTTTTTCGCCCTGATAGTTGATAATTACCTACACCAGTTCCTCTACCTGCTCCACTACCACCGCCAGAGCCACTTCCTGAGCCCGGACCTGTACCTGTTCCATTTCCAGGGCCATTACCACCACCGGTTCCTCCTCCATTGCCACCATCGCCATAATAACTTCCGGAATTTTTATCTCCACCTAATTTCCCTTTGTTTCCAGCCTGTCCACCATCACCGTCTCCTCCTTTGTTATTTCCGCTCATAATATTTGCAAGTGCATCAGAAGCTGTTTTAGATGGGTGAGGCGGGCCTTTTACAGTAACAGGCTTCGTCTCTACCTTCTTAGGTTCTTTCTTCTCTACAGGCTTTGTTTTAACCACCGAAGGAGCATCATCAAGATCACTCGAAACTAGCTCTTCTTCATCTGCCTGAGATCCCTGGGGTGTTTGTTTTACTTTTTCGGTAACATTAAGTACTTCACTGCGAAAATCTGCACCAGAACCTGCATCGCTGTCACCAAAGTTTACGGTTACACCGCCTCCGCCTCCACCGCCTTCAAGTTCGGAAAGGTCAACAAGATCTGTTTTTTGAGTATACTTTATTATAAAAAGCAATAGCATTGCTATGGCAAAAGTTACCGCAGTAATTACCAGTGATTTTTTTTCTTCTGCTGTTAAGTTAGCCATACCTTCAATTATTTAGTAGTGGCGATAGAAAACTTCAGTTTGTTCCTTTGCCCAATCTGTAGTATATCCACCATATCCTGCACCTGCAGTTCTTTCGGAAGCCTAACAATAACAATATTATCTCCGCTTTCCTTTATCCTTGTCATAAGTGCTCCTTCAAGCTCTTCAAACGGCACCTGTTGCTTATCTATAAAATACTTTTTATCGGCAGTTACAGAAATTGTAGCATGAGCCTTATCTGTAGTTTTATTAGAATCTGCCTTAGGCAGCGCCAGGTCAATTACGTTTGGGTTAGCCAGTGTAGAGATAATAAGGAAGAACAACAGCAAAAAGAACATGATATCGCTTAGCGCCGATGCCGCAATTTCTGCATGAAAACGTTTATTTCTCCTTACTCTCATTTTCCTGTAGTTATTACATTAACAAACTGTATAACCTGCTTTTGCACTTTTAATGCAAAGCTATCGATCATCATATTAAAAAAGTGATAACCAGAATATGCTATAACACCAACAATAAGACCTAATCCAGAACTGATCATTTTTTCATAAAGACCACCCGATATACTTCCGATACTGATATTCTCTGTAATAGAAATGGTATAGAATATTTTTATTACTCCTGAGATCGTACCAATAAAACCAAGAATCGGTGCAATACCCGCTACAAGTCCAAGATAACCTAATTTCTTTTCCATCATGGCTATTTCTACATTGGTAGTTTTTTCCATCATCCCTTCAATCTCGCTCAATGGTCTTCCAACTAATGCAATACCGCTTTCAAGGATATTACCATAAGCAGTGCCCGATTTACTTGCTGTTATCTGCGCAGCTTCTATTTTACCTGAATTAAGCTGATAACGAACATCATTAATAAGTGCGGCATCTTCTTTACCTTGTTTGCTTATATATAAAGCTCTTTCGATAATAACATATATAGTAAAGAATAATAGTACTAGAATTGGCACTACCATAACCCCACCTTTCATTAACATCGAGAAGAAATTAATCGATTGTTCTGTTCCGGCTGCTGCTGCATCAACAGGAGCGCCATCTTTAGCCACAGCAAGGGAGTCTTGTAGTAATAAAATTAAGTTTGTCATGTTCTGATAAAGATTTTCTTTAATAATGATAACGAATATATGCTTTTTTGAGTATGCAAAAAAACAAAATAAAAAAAACCTGCCTATAGAGATAGACAGGTTTTTGAATAATAAACTATTCTATTTTATTCTTCTTCATTGTGTTGTTTCACAATCAGGTCTTTATCTTTTCTAGATACAGTATCTACAAGAACCGGAGTAGCAATAAATAGTGAAGAATATGTTCCTACTACGATACCCACAAGCATTGCAAATATAAATCCACGGATAGAATCACCACCAAAGATGAACATGATCAATAATACCATGATCATTGTTAACGATGTATTGATGGTTCTGGACATAGTTGTATTAATAGAAGTATTAACAATATCACGGAAGCTACCTTTAGTTTTACCTGCAAGATATTCCCTAACCCTGTCAAATACAATTACCGTATCATTCATCGAGTAACCAATTACCGTAAGGATAGCCGCAATAAAGTGCTGATCCATTTCCATATGGAAAGGCATAAATTTATAGCATAGTGAGTAGATACCTAATACAAAGATAACGTCGTGTGCTACCGCTGCAATAGCACCTAAGCTGTACTGCCATTTCCTGAAACTTACCATTAGGTAAATAAATACAATAGCCATAGATCCTAATACTGCCCAAACAGAGTTTGTTTTAATATCATCTGCAACTACCCCACTTACTTTAGAAGCTTGTAATACACCCAGTTGTTTACCTTCGTAAGTATTTACAAACTGATCGTATGTAAGCTCTTTAGTATAGTATTTTTTAAGACCGTCAAATAACATTTTGTTTACTTCAGCATCAGCTTCAACAGTATTTATTTCAACTTTATATTTTGTAGTAATTCTTAACTGAGAATCGTTACCAAATACTTTTGCATCAACTGTACCACCAAATATATCGCCTAGATCATTCTTAACATCTTCAGCCGATACAGATTTATCAAACTTCACCTGGAAAGTTCTACCTCCAACGAAGTCAATACCCTGATCAAGTCCATTTACTGCGAATGAAATACAGCTACCAACAACTACAATCGTAGAGATGATGTAAGTGAATTTCTTAGCTCCAAGGAAATCGAAATGGAAGTTAGTAAACCAGTTTTTAGAAAGATTAGTAACGAATGAAAGTTTATCTCCTCTTCTTACGCTCCAGTCAAGCATCATTCTTGTAATAAAGATCGATGTGAAAAGAGATGTGAATATACCTATCAATAATGTAGTAGCAAAACCTTTAACCGGACCTGTACCAAAAATTAAAAGTACTAAACCTGTAAGTATGTGTGTAACGTTCGCATCGGTAATAGATGACATTGCACCTCTCCAGCTAAACGATGTTTTAACAGCTTCATCAAGTGTTTTTCCATGGCGAAGCTCTTCTTTTGCTCGCTCATAGATAATAATGTTCGCATCAACCGCAGTACCCATTGTAAGTACGATACCTGCAATACCTGGTAATGTTAATACAGCACCAATACTTGCAAGGAAACCAAAAAGGAAAAGTAAGTTAACAATAAGAGCAACGTTAGCGTACCAACCTGCCTTACCATAATAAATTACCATCCAAAGTGATACAAGTAATAAACCTGCGATAGATGAAAGGATACCATTATCGATAGCCTCTTGTCCTAACGACGGACCTACTACTTCTGACTGAACGATATCAGCTGAAGCAGGAAGTTTACCCGCTCTAAGGATGTTCGCTAAATCTTTTGTTTCTGTTACGTCAAATGAACCTGAGATTTGAGAATTACCTCCAGCAATAGGGCCTGTAGATACACCTGGTGCAGAATACACAACGTTATCAAGAACGATAGCAATGTATCCTTGTGTAGTATAAGCTTTTCCGGTCATTTCTTCCCATACCTGAGCTCCTCTGTTGTTCATCTGCATTTCTACAGATGGCTTACCAAACTGGTCGAAAGTATCACTTGCACCTGTAATAACGTTTCCGCTAAGATCCGGCACACCTTCTCTATTCGTTTTTAGAGCATAAAGCTCAAGCATTCCTTTAGTTTTCTTGTTTTCTTTACCCCATGCAAAACGCACGTAACGAAGATCACCAAAAAGTAATGAACGTATATCAGATCTTTTAAACCAAGAGTTTATTGCTGCAGTATCTTTAGTAGAAGCCATACCAATAACTGGCCCTCCCTGACTTGGGATAAGCTTATCAAATAAAGGGTTAGCACCTTTTACCGGAGCTGCTGCAGAATCTTTTGATTTTGTAAGTAGTTTTTCGATATCAGAGTCAGCTTTAGCTGTAGTATCTTTAGCTACTTCTGTTGTTTCAGTTTTTTCTGTTTTCTTAAGAACTTCATTAGCTCCCATCAGGAAGCCCTGAAGGTCGTTTATTTTGTAAGCTTCCCAGAATTCTAACTGTGCAGTACTCTGTAATAGTTTCTTAACACGGTCAATATCTTTAGCTCCCGGTAATTCTACCATGATACGCCCTGATTCTCCAATTTTTTGGATGTTAGGTTGTACAACGCCAAACTTATCAATACGCTCGGTTAATACACCAAAAGCACTATCGATAGATTCGCTTACTTTTTTCTTGATAACGGCTTTAACCTGATCGTCTGTCATTTTTGTGTTGACAGCATCACCCATTATCCTGTTTGTGAATAGTTCTGGCGAAGCTAATTTCACGCTGCCATTAGACTCTTTTTCAAACGCAATAAAGAACGCGTCAAGATAGTCCTGGTTACCTTGTCTGTTTTTCGTAGCTTCGTTTAAAGCTTTGTTTAAAACAGGGTTTTTAGAGTTATTAGCAAGGCCATGAACGATATCTTTAACAGATATCTGTAGCATTACGTTAATACCTCCTTCAAGGTCAAGACCTTTGTTGATCTGTTTGTTCCTTACTTCATCGTATGTATAATTTAAATACACAACTGAATCCTTCATTGATTCAAGATAAGCTACCTCTTTATCAGAGTCACCACCGGCAAAAGCCTTAGCATCTTTTTCGATGCCATTAGAAACGAATGTGAACGAAAGCTGGTAAATACATACTAACGCAAATAAAATTGCGAAAAACTTAATGAGTCCCTTATTCTGCATTATTTGTAAAAATTAATTATGTCCAATTTTTTTAAAACGAGCAAATATATAATTTACGATAAGACTAACCAATTTATTTACTAATTATATCATAAAAAAAAAGACTGTCAATAAATACTATTTTCCACATACCGCAATAATTGGGTTAATTTTCCTATTTTTGACTATGTAAAAACCTTACTTATGAAAAAAGTTTTCTCTCTTTTGGCAATAACAGCATCTGCATTTTGCGCCCAGGCACAACAAGCAGAACTTCCAAACAACCTTTCTGCAGCTTCAAAAGACAGTAAACAGAAAATTGAGGAGGCATCAAAAAACAGGATTATTTACTACTCGAAAAACAATCAAACTGAGAACACAGAAGAAATTATACAGACGGACAAGCGTGCCCCTGATTTTTTTGATATCTATACAAACAGTGATCAAAATATCTTTTACAACAGCAACAATAACGATCCTGTTATAACCAATATGCCTGCACCGGGTCCTAATTTGAATTATTATTCAATAGATCGTAATAGCAATGGCAACTACGACAAATTAGTAAACTAGCACTAAAACAAAAAGACCGCTAATAGCGGTCTTTTTTATTATAAACAGATTGTATCCTTATGCTAATACCGATTTTAAATCAGCATTCATATTCCTTACAGCATCTGCACTTTTAGCTAAAAGAGTTTTTTCATTTTCATTAAGCTTTATGTTCAGGATTTCTTCTATACCGTTTTTACCAATAATACATGGAACTCCCAAGCAAATATCCTGCTGACCGTACTCCCCTTCCAGGAATACAGAACATGCAATCATTTTTTTCTGGTCGTTAAGAATACTATCTACTAAATAAGCTACTGATGCTCCCGGAGCATACCAGGCAGACGTGCCTAATAAACCCGTAAGCGTAGCACCACCCACCATAGTATCAGCGGCAACTTTATCAAGCTGTTCCTGAGAAAGGAAATCCGACACCGGGCTACCATTATAAGAAGCCAGTCTTGTAAGCGGAATCATGGTAGTATCACCATGCCCACCTATAACCATACCCTGAACATCATTTGATGGTTTATTTAATGCTTTTGATAAATAATATTTAAAACGAGAGCTATCAAGTGCTCCCCCCATACCTATAACTCTGTTCTTAGGTAATCCTGTAGCTTTTAGTACTAAATAGGTCATTGTGTCCATTGGATTAGACACAACCACTATAATTGCCTTAGGAGAGTGCTTAAGCACATTCTCTGCCACCGACTTTACAATACCCGCGTTGATACCTATTAACTCTTCACGAGTCATACCCGGTTTTCTTGGTATTCCGGACGTAATCACAATCACATCGCTGTTTGCAGTTTTAGAATAGTCGTTTGTACTACCCGAAACCTGCGTATTAAATCCTGTATTTGTAGCACACTGCATAATATCCATTGCTTTACCTTCAGCAAATCCTTCTTTAATATCAAGCAGAACCACTTCGCTTGCAATCCCTCTGTAAGCGATCACGTCTGCACAGGTAGCGCCAACATTACCGGCACCTACTATTGTTACTTTCATACCTTATTGAATTTTGATTGTTTTTAGTTTAATTATCAGAATTAGCAAACCTTAGCTTTACAAATTTATCAAAATGAAACTACGTTTGCACATAAAATCTTATCAATATTAAACATTATTGACCACTTTTCCACATAATTTATTCCTGTTTATTAAAGTAAAAGACATTTTTCAGCTTTTTCTCCATAAAACCAAACAATCCACCAAGAACTACTTAAAAAAAGAAGGGCATCCGTTTCCGGATACCCTTGCTTATAACTATATAAATAACTGTTATGCGTCAATTTTAGCATAAGCAGCATTTTTCTCAATAAATTCTCTCCTTGGCGGAACCTCATCACCCATTAACATCGAGAATATCCTGTCAGCTTCTGCAAGACTATCAATGTTTACTTGGCGAAGTGTACGGAAGCCCGGATCCATAGTAGTATCCCAAAGCTGCTCTGCGTTCATCTCACCAAGACCTTTATAACGCTGAATCGCTGAACCACCACCCATTTTTTCGGTAATAGCATCACGCTGAGCATCTGTCCACGCATACTCCTTCTTAGTCCCTTTTTTAACAAGGTATAATGGTGGAGTTGCAATATATACGTGACCATTCTCTATAAGTTCCTTCATAAAACGGAAGAAGAACGTAAGGATAAGTGTCGCAATGTGGCTACCATCAACGTCGGCATCACACATAATAACAACTTTATGGTAACGTAATTTTTCAAGGTTAAGTGCTTTACTATCTTCTGCAGTACCAATGGTAACCCCTAAAGCAGTAAATATATTACGAATCTCTTCGTTTTCAAATACCTTGTGGTGCATTGCTTTTTCTACGTTAAGGATTTTACCCCTTAGTGGTAAAATTGCCTGGAATGCCCTGTCACGACCTTGCTTAGCCGTTCCGCCTGCCGAGTCACCCTCGACAAGGAATACTTCGCATTTTGCAGGATCCTGCTCAGAACAATCAGATAGTTTACCCGGAAGTCCACCGCCACCCATTACGGTTTTACGCTGAACCATCTCACGCGCTTTCTTAGCAGCATGACGTGCCTGCGCAGCAAGTATTACCTTTTGAACAATAACCCTGGCATCGTTAGGATTTTCCTCAAGATAATTCTCAAGCATTTCACTAACAGCCTGGCTTACCGGCGCTACAACCTCACGGTTTCCTAATTTTGTTTTAGTCTGACCTTCAAACTGAGGCTCCTGAACTTTTACCGAGATAATAGCTGTAAGCCCCTCACGGAAGTCATCACCCGAAATTTCGAATTTCAGTTTATCAAGAAGACCTGAGTTATCTGCGTATTTCTTAAGAGTATTTGTTAATCCTCTACGGAAACCAGATAAGTGGGTACCTCCTTCATGCGTATTAATGTTATTTACATAAGAGAAAATATTCTCTGTGTAGCTCGTATTATAAATAAGTGCAACCTCTACAGGTATTTCACCTTTTTCGCTTTCCATACTGATAACGTGCGAAATAATCGGTTCACGGTTACCATCAAGGAAACGGATATATTCTTTCAGTCCTTCATCTGAATGAAAAACTTCAGAAATAAATTCACCTTTATCGTTTGTTTCTCTTTTATCTGTAAGCGTTACTGTTATTCCTTTATTAAGGAATGAAAGCTCACGCATACGTGCAGCAAGAGTATCATAAGAGAATTCTGTTGTTTGAGTAAAGATCGTATTATCAGGGTAAAACGTTTGGGTAGTACCTCTTTTAGTAGTCTCACCAATCTGTTTTACAGGATAGATCGATTTACCTTTTTCGTATTCCTGCTCATAAATTTTACCGTCTCTAAAAACAGTAGAACGCATATGGTTAGATAACGCATTTACAACAGATACACCTACTCCGTGAAGACCACCGGAAACTTTATAAGAATCTTTATCGAATTTACCACCTGCACCAATTTTAGTCATTACTACCTCAAGGGCAGAAACTCCTTCTTTTTTGTGCATGTCTACCGGTATACCACGACCATTATCTTCAACTGTTACAGAACCATCTTCATTTATAGTAACCCCAATCGTATCACAATGGCCTCCCATCGCCTCATCAATAGAGTTATCAACTACTTCATATACCAGATGGTGTAAACCACGGACACCTACATCGCCTATATACATGGAAGGACGCATTCTTACGTGCTCCATTCCTTCTAAAGCCTGAATACTGTCTGCCGAATAATTGTTTTTATTTACCTCTTCACTCATAAAATTTTATTCTTAACTAAATTTTAGGTTTAACGAACAAATATATAAAAACAGGAGGGATAAAGCTATTAAAACACCCCTTTTAGCACCTAAGTTATTAACAATTTACTAAAACAGAGTATACTGTGAACATATGACAACGTACTGTTAAAAACAGTGCATAAAAAACGCTTCGGTATACCGAAGCGTTCTTACATAAACAAACAAACTAAACCAAAATCGTTTAAATTATACCTCTATTTCTTTTTGAGCAATACAGGTATCTGCTTTAATATGTGCTGCATTAGCCCTCCCGCTCGGGTCGGTATTTTCCTGCCATTTGGGAATCCATTTACGCACGGTTTGCGCCGCACTTGCCTGTGGAAAATGCTTATAAAAAATAGACCTGTAATAATAGGCTTCTTTTGTGATTGGGGTATTGTAAGGAAAATGTTCTTCCGCCTTATCAAACTCTTCATCAGTTACTTTGGTAGAACAATATTCGATTAACGTATCTATCCAGCTATACCCTACTCCATCACTAAACTGCTCTTTCTGTCTCCATAACACCTCATCTGGCAAGTATGGCTTATCGGGAGTGTCGAAGGCTTTTCGCAGTATATATTTTTCAATTCCATTATAGGTTTTAGGCTGCTTTTCTTCGGGTTTTATTTTAATAGCCAATTCAAGAAATGCCTTGTCTAAAAATGGAACTCTCGCTTCGAGTCCATGCGCCATTGTAGACTTATCTGCCCTTAATAAATCGGCTGTATGCAGCTTTTGTACTCTATCGACAGTTTCCTTCTGAAAATCGGCCGGAGATGGCGCATTACGGAAATATAAATACCCTCCAAATACCTCATCGGCTCCTTCGCCCGAAAGCACCACCTTTACTCCTGTATCTCTTATCGCTTTAGATAAAAAATACATTGGCGTACTCGCTCTTATCGAAGTAACATCATAGGTTTCAAGATGCCATATCAGCTTATCTAATATCTCTATCCCCTGCTCTATTGTAAAATGTATTTCATGATGTTGGGTACCCAAAAAATCAGCGACTTTTCTTGCTGCAACAGCATCAGGAGCAGTAGCATCCAATCCAATAGAAAATGAATGCAGTTTTTTTCCTGAGCCCTCTAAAAGCCTTGCAGCTATAGAAGACGTAAGAGATGAATCCAACCCTCCTGAAAGCAGAACACCAACAGGTACATCGCTCATTAGTCTTTTTTCAACAGCTTGCGTGAGACTTGCTCTTATAGCACCCAGATCGGTTTCTGCAATTGCCTTTGATGTATCTTCCCATTGTGGTTTATAATACTTTACAAAACCAGTTTTTAATGTATAATAATGTCCTGGTGGAAATGTTGATAATGTTTCGCACTGATCGGCGATTACTTTCATTTCAGATGCAAAATAAATCCTGCCTCTCTCATCAAGTCCGTAGTATAATGGCTTAATTCCTAAAGGATCTCGGGCAGCAATAAAATCATCTCCGTTTATTACAACAAAAGCAAACATTCCATCCAGCTTATTACAAAAATCATATCCGAATTCTTCATATAAATGAACAATAACTTCAGAGTCAGAAGTAGTCCTGAAAGTATGGTGGCTCAATACCGTATCACGCAGGTTTTGGTGGTTGTATATCTCTCCGTTGTGAACCACCCACGCTGTAGATGTTCCCTGGATAGGCTGCCTCCCTGTATTAAGGTCAATAATAGATAAACGCTCATGGCTTAGTATATGCCCTTGCTTTGTTACATAAAGATCACTTTCATCCGGTCCACGATGCGACATTCTTTTAGAAAGCTGTCTTACCAATCCTTCGTCTTTTCCTTTACCTATAATTGCTAAAATCCCACACATATTGTATTTGTTTAAATTTTACTATTAAAAAGCGTAATTATTTACTTTTTCGAAAGCAAAATTGAATTTTTAACTTTAAACATAAAACATAAATACTATATTAACTTACATATATAAACTTAAACGTTAAAAAAAACATTAATATATAAGTAAACCAACAACTCAGAACAGATAGCAATTACAAATCATAAAAAAAACCATCCGGCTGGATGGTTTCTGATTAACTTATTTCTTCTATTATATATTTTGTACCGCTTATCTCAAAGTGATTACCTACTTCCATTCCCATAAGCTTAGTACCTAAAGGCGATTGAGGTGATAGTGCAATAATCGGGATTCCATCTATCGTTATTTTGGGTAATGCAGCACTTACAAACAAATGCAGATGATTTGCCTTTACAAGACTACCTAATACTACTCTTGTCACTGTACCTTCAGGGTTTATCTTTTCCAATACGGCCTTTTGAGCCAAAAACTCGCTTAACTTATGGTTTAGCTTTTCCTGCTCTAAATGCATCATCGATAATGCAGTTTCGTGCTTATCTCCCGCCGATCCTTTAGCATCATTTGATGCATCTTCTGTAAGGGCAGTGATCATATCCCGAAAAGCATCGATCTTATCGTCTACCTGCTGTATATAATAGCTAAGTGTTTTATGTTTTAGTGTCTGCAATGTATTAAGATTTAAACGATTGAAAGATTTAAAAATTGAGAACCAGCCCAATCTTTAAATCTTTCAATTTTATTTTTTTACTATTTTATTTTAGAAATTAAACTTGTACGATGCTCCAACCAAAACCTGGAAGCCTTGTACTTTATAATTTACCCAACGTTCGTAGTCCTCATTGGCTATATTATTCAGCTTAAGAAAACCAGTAAGGCGCTCATTGTATTTATAACCTACGTGAGCATTAATATCAAAATAGCTTTTAAGTGTAACCACTTCTGTTTCGTACTCTGTTCCTGTATTTACAAACGTATTACCCGGTAAAACAAGATCTTTTCTATCTCCTACATAAAATACGTTTGCTCCGGCATACCATTTTGTATCAATATCTACATCAAGACTGGTACCCACCTTAATTTGTGGCATATTCCATGCTTCAGATTGATTATCTAATGAATAACTATTAAAAGTTCCGTTTACACCAAATCGTACACTTTTACTTAAATCAGCTTTTAATTCTCCAAAAAAGCTAATTGTTTGCAACTGGTCATATACTACACTAAATGAATTTCCATATTCAAAACCATTTAGGTTTGCTCCCGGCCCCGGTAATATAGCCGGATTAAAATTTAAGAACATTGCTTTATTATCTTCGTTCTTATACGATCCACGTATGTTATAAGCAATTGCACTTGCCAGTTTACCTTTTAATCCAACATAAATATCATATTGCTCATCTGTTGGTGTAATTGCCTGCATTGGTGATATAAAAGGGTTTTCTGAAACAAAATCTGCATATGAGTTTTGATTCAATGTTCCTTCTGCTCCTGCATAAGCAACCATTAAGTCACCAACAACTTTATAAGATGCTTTTACTTGTGGGTAAACATAAAATTTGTTATCGGTATCGCCATTCATTTTACCCATACTGTAAAATAAACCAGCACCTAATTGTATCGATAAATCTTCTTTTTGATAAAGTAAGCTTGGCTGGATACCCAAATTAAAATTACTGTACTCTATCGGAAACTCGGTATCATCAGCAAGGTTTCCACCTACGTAATCGGCAATTACATCTACTTTTATTTTTTCATCCATCACATCAATATCCAATGATGGTTTTACATAAAAACGATTTTCGGCAGAACCATAGGCATCCCAAAAACGTTTGTACTGCATAGAGGCTTCTCTAAAGAAACTATCTTCGGCAGCTATTTTACCTCCAACATAAACCGTATTATAGGTTTGTTTTGGATCTATACCATTAATGACTTCATTATCTATATCCTGAAACTCTAATGGAAGTCCGTACCAATTGTACACCTGGTTCTGGAAACCTATATCAGCATTCCAGCTATAATCCTTTTGACGGTTACCATAAGTAAGGTCAAGACCTGTATTATAGTACTTATCATCTAGTTTTACTCCTTTTATACCTCCCTGGGAAGATAAATGACGAAGCATACCACCTACATATTCATTACGATTTAGGTTTTCTGTAACAAACAATTCAGCGTTTATAGTACCATAATTACCTACACCAAACGTAGCATAATTGTTGAATAATTTTTCACGTTGTTGCTTATCTACTCCTGCTGCTTTTCCTTTAGAAGGTGTAAAGGTAGATGCTACCGGAAATGAAAATATATTGTATTGTATTTCTTCCTTTTTCGTATTGTCTTCATCTTCCATTACTGGAGTTTCTTTTACTTTAAAGGCATCTGATATTGTAGGAGTATATGGTTTTACCACATTTACTACCTCTGTACCAATATTTTCATCCTTTTTTTGCGCATATACTCCCTGTGCGGCAGCAAATGCAATACATACGGCTATTTTATATTGAAATTTGATCTTCATGGCTGTCTGATTAATTTTGGATAGATGAGTTACGTTTAGCTTCCTCCGCCTTAATAGCGTCAAGCTCTTTCTGGGCATCTGCAACAACATCTGCGTAAGCTGTAAAGTTTTTAATAATACTCTCCAGTATATAGGTAGCCTGGAAACTATCTTTTAATCCGTAAAAGTTTTTAGCCATTACAACAAGACCTTTTGCTCCAAAATATTTGTATCCCGAATAGTCTTTAGAAAGCTTTTGCACAACTGTGTTAGAAGCTTCATATTTACCATCCTTGTTTTTAAAGTAAGCATCATAATACAATGCTTCAGCTGCCAATTCTCCTTTTGCAATGGTAAGCAGTTTAGCATATGCCGCTCTGGCTTTTACCTCATCGTTTGCTTTTATTGCAGATCGTGCTACAATAATTTGAGCATCACTTTTTACTTTATCTTCCGTTTTGGTATTTGCTAACACTTTATCTGCGTAAATAACTGCATTAGCAAAATCTTCCTGATCGTAATAACTCTTCATCAAGTTAGACTGCGCGAAGGTTATATTTTGAGGAAAATCTGCCTCTGTTTCCAAACGTTTTAATACCGGTATAGCCTTAGCATAATCACTTTTCTTTAAGTGTATTTGTGATAGTCTTGCAAGTGCCTGCTCGGTAAACTCACTTCTCGATTTAGAAATAACAAACTCGTAATGTGGTACCGAATTACTCTCTAACCCTTCAGCATAATAGGCCTGTGCCAAATAGAAGTTGGCTTTTAGCGATGAAATTCCGTTAGGAAATTTTGCTACATAACCACTAAGCGACGAGATAGCCTGCTTGTTGTTGTTTTGAAGGTATTGTTTTTCGGCAGCTTCAAAAGCAGTATTATCAAGATCTGCATCTGTTACATCAACAAAATCAAGAGTTTTAACCCATGTAGCATATTCATCTGTACGCCCTTTATCAACATAAATAAGTCGGGCTGTAGATACTGCCTCCATAGCCTCTGGCGTATTAGGAAATTCTGCAACTACTTTTTTAAATTTCTCCAGTGCTTTCTCATCGTTTTCGGCATTATAATAAATAAGTGCCTGACGCATAATTGCTTTAGATGTATACGAGCTTCCTTTATACTCACTTATAAGTCTGTCATAAGTTGCTATAGCTTTATCGGTCTTTTTCTCGGTAACATAGGTGTTCCCTAATTCGTAAAGAGCATCATCAGCGTATTGAGATTTAGGATAGGTTTGAACGAATTTGGTAAGATCTTCAATCTTCTTTTCGTTTCTGGCTACAAAACCATAGCTAAGTCCTTTTTGAAAGAAAGCATAATCAGCATCGATACCTTTCATATCAATAGCTTTATTGTAAGCTTCCATTGCCGGCCAGTATTTACCAGTTACAAAATTACTATCTCCTAAGCGCAGGTAAGCATCATTAAGCCTTACTGCATCCCCTTTTGAGCTTGCCTGAGAAACATAATCCTGAAAATACTTAACAGCCTGCTCGTACTCTTTTAGTTTAAAATAAGTATACGCTATGTTGTAATTAATATTCTTGTATTCCGGTGTAGTTATAGCCTCTGCATAACCAATAAATTGCTTAAAGCTTATAAGTGCCTCACTAAATGCACCTAGTACATATTCTGTTTCTGCTTTCCAGAAAGTAGCACGTGCTGTAATTCTTGGATCACGTGGCTCAGCTATAGATTTTTTAAACATCGCCATTGCCTCCTGGTAATTCCCATCGGTATGCAGATCAAGACCGCGGAAAAAAGTTACCTTTTGGTAAGCAGGCTTGTTTGCTGCCGATTTATCTTTTTCTAGTAAAACTAAAGCTTCCTTATAGTTTTTAGATGTAATGTATGAATTGATAAGCAATGTTTGTACCTCTTGCTTAAATGGCGTAGCAGGGTATTTTTCAAGAAAAGCACCTAATACCGCAGGAACACTTTGGTATGGGTTACCAATTTCATAACTCAGCTTAGCATAATTAAGCCAGGCATCCTCCTGGATTTTCAGGTCGTATTCCATTTCAGATGCATTTTTAAATGCATTAAGTGCCTGTTGCTTTTTACCCGATTTAAGGTAGCTTTCACCAAGGTGGTAATAAGCATTTTGAGCTACAGAATCATTACCTTCTATAATTTTATTAAACTGGGCGATAGCATTTTCATAATCGCCTTGTTTGTAATAAGCATACCCTAACTGATAAAAATCGGTGTTATTCCATTTACCTTTTTTACCATGATATTCTTTTAAATAAGGAATTGCCTTATCATATTGCTTTAGGTTAAAGTAACTCTCCCCTATTATTTTATTCAGTTCTGATTTTTCATTTGCATCCGATTTGGAAAGCTGAGGCACACCAAGATCAATAGCCTTTTGGAAGTTACCAAGCTTAAAGTTCATATCTGCCTGAAAATAGGACATTTTCTCTTTATACTTCCCCTGATCTTCTACCTGCTCAAATAATTGGTTTGCCTTTTTATAATCGTCACTTTCATACGACATAAAACCCAAATAGTATTTAGCCTGAGACCCAAACTCTTTAGAGTTTATAACCTTATTCAGGTATTTATCGGCTTGCTTTTTATCACCCGAGCTAAAGTAGCTATATCCCTTTTGGAAATTGTACTTATCCCTATCGGCAATACTCATGCTGCCTTCATCTACCTTATCATACCATTGCAATGCCTGTGAGTACTTGCCCTGGCTAAAGTAATAACCGGCAACTTCAACATACGCCTGATTTTGTTTTGTACTGGTAGGGTAATCTTCCACAAAATGCTCCATAAGCATATCAGCATCCATCTGATCCAGTCGTATAGCACAGTTGGCTATGTAATAAGCGCAATCTGCCTGAACCTCCATTTCTTTATTTTCGCCCTTTGTTTTTTCGAAAAGTATCTGCGCTGCCTGATACTGCTTGTCGTTATAAAGTAGTATTGCTTTATCAAAGTCTTTAAGCTCGTGGGTGTAAATTGCGGATTGTTGTGCCGAAAGGCTTAAGCCCCAAAGCGATACCGAAAATAGGAGTAGCCTGTTTAGTCTGCGCATGTGTGTCTTTTTTTATGGAAAGCCAAATATATCAATTCTTAACTTATTATTCAACGGAAGTCCTCCGGCTTTTAGTATCATTTTATGAAAATCATAACACTTCTATTTTTTATGTTACCGATATCTTTTTTAATAATAAACACCAGGAAACAAACACCAAAGTCAAAATATTTGCTCCAAACAACAAACTATAAGCACTTCTCAAAAATAAAATTTTGAATAAAAGCGTTTACTTACTACTTTTACCAAAACAAACACCCTAAATTATGTCCCAACCTGTATTATCGTTACAAGACGTTACCATTTACCAGGATAACAATGCCGTATTATCTGATATTAATCTTGAGGTTAACCACGGTGAGTTTATTTACATAATAGGGAAAACTGGATCTGGAAAAAGTAGTTTTATGAAAACACTATATGCCGACCTTAAACTAAAGGAAGGCGAAGGAACTTTTGTAGACTATGATCTTAAAACTTTAAGAGAAAAAGACATACCTTACCTAAGACGTAAAATTGGTATTGTTTTCCAGGATTTTAAATTACTCCCAGACAGAAGTGTTTATGACAACCTACTTTTTGTATTGCGAGCCACAGGATGGAGCGAAAAACAGGAAATGGATGTTAAAATTAATGAAGTTCTGGATAAAGTAGGCATGAAGACTGCTGCTAACAAAATGCCGCATCAGGTATCGGGTGGAGAGCAGCAAAGAATTGCCGTAGCCCGTGCTTTGCTAAATGATCCTGAGGTTATTCTTGCCGATGAGCCTACCGGTAATCTGGATCCACAAACCAGTGTAGAAGTTATGCAATTACTTCGTGAAATAAACCAAAATGGTAAAACTATCATTATGGCAACACATGATTACGCACTCCTTATGAAATTCCCTTCTAAAACACTTAAATGTGATGCTGGGACTCTATTTGAAGTAGTACAAAGAACAGTTTAAAATAACTTGATATATATAAAACAGCCCCGTTTATAGCGGGGCTGTTTTTATTTAGATTATTCTTCTTTTTTGTAAACATGAGGGTTTTCTCTCACTCCTTTTTTGAATACTTTTCGCAAATTCATTCGAAGCCATGCATCCACTTGAAGGATTACATCTGCTACTTTGTTTTCCGGCCTTCCTCTAAATGAAGTTACGTGAAAAGTATCTGTATCATGGATAGGATGCTCTGAGAAATAATAATTGGAAACACAACATCTAAATCCTTCATAAACAACTGGTGATACTGAGTGTAAAGAATTGTTATGCGTAGCCATTACAGCAAGTCGGTTAAATTTACTATGGATAGTTATCTGTTTTTGTTTTAGTCCCTCAGGCCATAATTCCAGGTTACCTCCATATTGTTCTTCCCAGTGTGGAGTAACATAATATAATAAATTAAGTATACGCCACAATTGCCTGTCTTTATCATGGGAATTATCAAGATGCGGATTCAGGAATTGCTTATGTCCCATCATCGATATCCCTCCGGCATAAAGGTTTTCATCTGGCACTATATCCTTAAACCCACAAATTTCTGAAACAAGACTAACTATTTTGCTGTCCTGAAAAGCATAAATAATCTCTTCCAGCAACGGATTATACAAATTCATCTGGGCAGCCACATACTTATCTTCCCTAATACTTTTTTTAAGTACCATTTCATCAGGCTTAGGAAAGGCATTGTTTATTTCCAAAGCTAAATCTTCAGGCAAAAGATTGTCAAGATAAAAATAACCTATTTTATTCCTGCTGGCATTGTATTGCTCTTTAAGAGATTCTTTGTTTAATAATAGGGAATTATATATAATTTCAGAATATTGTTGCCTGTTCATTTCTAGGAATATTTGACATCAAATATAATCATTTGAGAATTATATTTTTATCTTGATTACATTTACATCAAATTTGTTACTGATGCTTTCTATACTTATTCCAACCTATAATTACAACATATACCCACTTGTAAAAGTTTTACAAAAGCAATGTACCGATAGTAGCATAGCTTATGAAATTATAGCTTTAGATGACAGTCCAGGCTCTGATATGCAAAGCCAAAACAGACAAATTAATGAATTACCAAACTGCCAATATATCGTAAACGATAGTAATTTAGGACGTACTTTATCCCGAAAAAAATTAGCAGAACGGGCACAATATGAAACATTACTTTTTCTTGATGCCGATACAGAACCCGTAAGCATTGATTTTATAGCAGGATATTTGGAACATATTAATTCTAACAAGGTCGTTTTAGGAGGAATAGCATACAAAAGTGAAAAAGTTAGTAAAGATAAAAGGTTAAGATATAAATATGGTCGCTGTCGTGAAGAAAAATCTGCCATCGAAAGGAATAAGCACCCATATGCATCGGTACTTTCGGCAAACTTATTAGTCCCAAAAAATATTTTTCTGGAATATAATTATTCAGATAACCACAATCTGTATGGAATGGACAATTTTTTCAGTTACAAGCTCTATGTGAATAAAGTAAAGGTATATCATATAGATAATCCAGTATACCATATAGGATTAGAGAATGATAGTATTTTTTTTAGGAAATGTATTGAATCAGTCAAAAATAGAAAAGAGCTTCTTGCAAATGCCGAAGGCATAGAAAACATAAACAGTTTACTGAAACATTATAAGAAACTAAAAAAATACAGACTTACCGGTATTGTAAGTTTCTTTTTTAAACTTGGTGAACCTTTGTTAAAAAAAATGATCTTAAAAAAAGATCCCAATCTTTTTTGCCTCGATATTTACAGGCTTGGCTATATTTGTGCTATTAAATAATATTATGCCTTACTTCTCGGTAGTAATACCATTATACAATAAGCAAAATTATATAGCTGGCACCCTTCAAAGCGTACTGGCGCAAACTTTTACTGATTTTGAAATAATCATTATAAACGACGTCTCCACTGATAATAGTCTGGCAGTAGCACAAAAATTTAGCGACAGTAGGATTAAAATAATAAAACACCCTTTAAACAAAGGACTTTCGGCTTCCCGAAACACTGGTATAAAAAATGCAGAAGCTTCTTTTGTCGCTTTTCTCGATGCCGATGACATTTGGAAACCACAATTTCTTGAAAAAATACACGAATTAACTTTAAGTTTCCCTAATGCTGATTTATTTGGCACTAAGTATGAAGAAATTTACCACGATAAAGTCATTGAATTTCCGCTGCAAATTGAGACAGGCATAATTAATGATTTTTTCAAAAAAGAACTCAATAAACATATTTATTGTTATTCCAGTATATGTATAAGAAAAGAAGCGTTTGATAAAATAGGGTTCTTTAATGAGAATATATCTGTTGGCGAAGATGTTGACTTTAATGTCAGAGCTAATTTAGCCTGTATCCTGACTTATTGTAATGAAGCTCTTGCCTCTATAACTATGTATTCGGAAAACCAGATTACACATTCTAAACTTTCCGGAAAAACAATTATAGACCATGACTATTATGAAAACACCAACCCTGGAAATAAAGACCTGAAAAAATATCTTGATTTCCATAGGTACACTATGGCAAAACGCTATAAGCTGGATGGCGATCAAGAACAGTATAAAAAATTGACTAAAGCTATAACACTTGCTAACCTCAATTACAAACAGATTGTTCTATTATATTCACCTGCCTTTATACTAAATGCTATAAAAAAAATAAAACTTATCCTGATAAAAAAAGGAGTAAATCCTACTACTTACTAGCTTTTATATAACTTAGGAAATCATTATAATCCCTTATGTAATCATCTTCGGAATATATATCTGAAGCAACAACCATACAAACAGCTCCTGAAGAAAAATTTTCAAGCTCACGCCATATATTACTATTGATAAGAAGCCCCCTGTCCGGCTTATTAAGCGTTACAGTAAGCTCCTCAGTACCATCTTTAAGTACTACATCAAAACTTCCCGAAAGCGGTACTAATAACTGCTGTAAAGCTTTATGTGCATGCCCTCCTCTTTTTGCAGAGCTGGGAACATCATACAAATAATATACTCGCTTAATATCAAAAGGCACAACATCGTTTTCTATGACTCCAATATTACCTTTTGAATTTTTAATTTTTGGTATCTCTATTATTTGTATTTCCATTACTAATTATCTATTTTTAAATATTGCAGCCATTGTTTTCCTATAGTTTCCAAAGAAAACTTTTCTATACTTTCAGTTGCATTTTCTTTACAATGATCATATAATTTTTTGTCTCTAAACATCAGGTTAATCCCTTCAGTAAGTTTTTCTATATTTTGGTTTTCGATTAATAAACCATTTTCTCTGTCGTTAATAATTTCAGATGGTCCGGTAAAACAATCAAAAGATACTACAGGAGTACCACAAGCAAGCGATTCTAATATAACATTAGGAGTTCCTTCAAATTTACTGGAAAGTACTACAAAAAGTGCTTTTTTCATATAAACATATGGGTTTTCCTGGAAGCCCATGAAAACAACCTTATCTGAAAGATTCAGATTATCAGCATAGCGCTTAAGCTCATTCTTTTTATTCCCCTCCCCCAGTATCATTAACTTAATATTATTACCCGGTAGTACTGAATCCGCATAAGCCTTTATTAACTTATCAAATTGCTTTACTTCATCTATTCTTCCAACCGCAAGGATATATGTGTACTCAATTTCAGGATTGTTTTCCTGTAACCTTTCTTGTATATATTCAGAATTTGTTGGGTTATATATATTTACAACATTTTTTAGCCCATGCCTTTGTTCAATATAAGCTTTCATTTTTTCATTAATAGCTACTATTCCGTAGCTTTTGCCATAAATAAATCGGGTAAGCCACGATTGTTTAGGCATATACCAATCGATAAAAGAGCTTCGCACAGAATATATTGTTGGAACAGTATACACAACACGCGATATTAGTATATCCTGCAGAAG
>RCUH01000803.1_pt1 | contig 27728 bp, 23 predicted proteins | sample 2166191 | NCBI WGS metagenome assembly RCUH01 (sample SAMN09932848, study PRJNA488358) | compost metagenome | feature: garden; material: soil; isolation source: compost soil in an enriched community after 214 h of incubation | place: Germany: Experimental Botanical Garden Goettingen | collected...
GTCGCATCCTTCGTTACATTATGTAGAGTTCCGTTAGTGTCCTTGAAGTAAGCGGCCGTATCTATTGAAGTTCCCACTGTAATGGAATATTCATCCGAATCAAGATAGAAGCTTCCAGAACTAGGCGGCTCGTTCTTTTGCTCCTGCACCCTCGTTATCGTTGCCTTCTGTTGGTCAGCATACCCTGTTACACTGGAGAGTACGAAGGTCCCATTCTTCGTATATAACCCTTTTCCAAGGGCATAACTATCAGTCCCCCCAAAAGTGAAATTGCCCTTTAACCCGCCAGATTCGTCCAAAGTCAGAATGGTATGTTGATATATCCGCTTAATAGGGTCATTGTTCACATCGTAGGTCCCTCCAAGCAAGGCATAGCCCTGCTCTGTACGAACGACCTGATCTAAGGAAGTATCCTTTGATACTTGATCGTACGTCTTCTCCCAAATGACCTTACCCTTCAGGTCAGTCCGGGTTAGTACGGGAGTGCTCTTACCGTCCCATTTTTTCTGTAAGATTACATATCCTTGGTCTGGCTCTCCCGAAGCCACCACGGAGGCCGTTCTCATCGCCCCATCTGGCCGCTTATATTCTTCCTTCCACACCTTCTCTCCCTGTTCATTAAGCTTGAGAATGACGGAGAAGTCATCTGGACCTGAACTGTATTCATCAATATTGACATTACCTACAGCTACATATCCCCCATCCTGGGCAGGGATGATATCACTGAAATATTGATCCCCGCTAAAGTTATAATATTTCATCCATAGCTTCCGTCCCTGAGCATCTGTCTTCAAGACGTAAGCATCAGCTCCAGTCGCATAACCCGCCGAGAATCCCGTCGTTACGAACCCCCCATCGGATGTCTCCATGACAGCTTGCCCAGATTGGAAGTAGTTCCCTTCGTATGCATTCTTCCATTCCACCTCACCCTGAGGGCTGAGTTTAATCAGAAATACGCAGGTCCACCGGTCTATATCAGTAGATCCAGTGACGATATAACCTCCATCCCGGGTTTGTACCGCCTTATACGCTATGTTTGACTCAGACTCATTATTAGCATAAGTGACCTTCTGCTCCCATTCGAGCTTCCCTGCTGAATCTGTCTTCACAATATAGGCCTTCCTGATCGAATCCGGATAAGGAGTGGAGTGATCGATCTCTGTGATCTCTCCAGCCATTACATATCCTCCATCTGAAGTGGGACTTACTGATTTAGCCGTGGAGTTCTCTCCATAATTTTGAGACCATTCTATAATCGGCTGAGTGTCCGATTGAATTGCAGAAGCCGCATAGCTCTTCTCAGACCCTAAACCGAAAATGATGATAGCGCATGCCAGTAGACTCGTAACCTTACGCTGCATGGTACTGAACAAGGACATATCCCCTCTCAAAGTGAGTTTTCGACGGGAGAATATAATATTCTCTCGTATAACCCAATTATTCGTCATCTTTAATCATTTGGATATCAGACCAGTCACTTATATTTTTGGGATAAATTGGGGACAGTACTATAATTTCGAACATTAAACTGTAACTTTAGTTGGAATATAATATAATAAACTTTTCTTCTGGGAACTTTATACTGGAAATTGAAGCTATTCCTTTTTGGATCAGCATACATACAAAAGACTCCAGCACATAAAGCACCAGAGTCTCTCATAGTTTCAGCATTCAGTTTTTCATCACTAAGCCGCAACGTCTCTTCTTTTGAATACCAGCCACGCTATTACAAGGAATATCACCACATATACTGCCAGGACCGTAGCCGAGAAGCCAAGGCTCATCCCGTTAGTTGCAGTTATTCCAGCTGACTTCCTCATCGCATATTGCGACAGATCCATATTGTTGAAGAGCAGATATTTAGCCCAGGCATACTTCGCGGGACTCAGAATGGCTCCCAGAAGGCCGCCTGCCAATAGAAGAAACATGGACAACCCAATAGCCAGTCCACTCGTACGGAACACTGTAGAGATCATGAAGGCGAACGCGGTAATCACGAGCAGATCCACAAATTTATAGAATAACATTAGGCTGAATTCCCCAAACATGGATTGACCCATATTCGCAGCCGAAGGCTCAGCAGGGAACAAGAGCTGAGAAATCACTACCGTTACAATCATAAAGATAATACTTATCCCAATCGCGAACAACAGAACGGCCAGCAGCTTCGACAGAAGCACCTTACTTCTTGTCCAAGGCCTGATGAGCAGCAGCTTGATGGTCCCCCAAGTGAATTCTGCTGCTACAATGTCGGCGGCGATGACAACCGAGAAGATCGATACAAGAAAATACAAGAAGGACAGGTTAGACGCTGCACTCCATGCACCTGTATGGGAAGTACCAAATCTGCTCTCACTAATCGCAATTAAGGCTGCGAATATTACTGGCAGCAGCACAACTAATGCAAGCATGATCCAGGTGCGCAGACGGCGATAAATTTTCATATTCTCATTCTGTACCAGTGCAAGAAAATTACCCAATTTGCCCGCCTCCTGTCATTTCCAAGAATTGATCCTCAAGCGATCGTGTCAGAACCTGAATACCGTAGACCTTAATTCCCGCAGCTACCAAGCGGCTGTTAAGATCCGCAATCTGCTCCCGGTTAACCGTGACGATCAGACGGCCTTCCTCCAATCGGCCTGCTCCTACGAGCTCAAGCGCCCGCTCGGGTTCGCTAACCTCAAAGCCAGTCTCCGCATACTGTCCTTCCAGATCCTCCGACTTAAGCGAACGAACGTCAATCAATTTGCCGCTCTGGATAATGGCCACCGTATCACACATCAGTTCCATCTCTGACAGCAAATGGCTGGAGACAAATACGGTTGTCCCTTCTTCTCTTGCCAGCACCCGCAAATAGTCGCGGAGCTCACGAATTCCCTGTGGATCAAGACCATTCGTAGGCTCATCCAGAATCAGAAGCTTTGGACGCTGCAGGATGGCCTGGGCCACACCCAGACGTTGCCGCATCCCTAGTGAGTACGTCTTCACCTTATCATGTATCCGATTCTCGAGACCGACCAAGGCCACTGCCTCATTAATGCGCTCCTTGCTTACTCCAGACATCCGTGCATAATGAACCATGTTCTGATATCCGGTCAGGAATTTGTACATTTCCGGATTCTCTACAATCGCCCCAATATGAGCAATCGCTTTCTCGAAATCCGTCCTTATACTCGACCCGCTGATCACAATATCCCCTTCAGTAATCGACATCAGTCCAACCATCATACGTATGGTTGTGGTCTTCCCTGATCCGTTAGGACCCAGGAAGCCAAATACCTGACCCGCTGGAATATCGAGCGTAAGACGATCAATGATGGTCTTGGAGCCAATCTTCTTCGTCACATTCGATAAGCGGACGACAGGTTCTTGAGACATATAAATTCACTCTCCTATGTACCCGGTCCGGGCATGCCGGACGGTAATTTCTTAATTTTACCATACTTAATAATAACGCATGAAAATCAATTCAGTTTCGTTTTCTCTATTTTCATAAAATCCGCTAGTGCTTCCTTCCAGTCTCTCAGTGGACTGAACCCGTTCAGGCGAAGCGCCTTTTGCATCAGCACCGAGTAGGCCGGACGCGGAGCTGGACGGGTAAACTCCTTGGTAGATACGGGAATAACGGTTGTATTCAGTCCAGCTAATTCAAAGATCGAGTGTGCAAAATCGTACCAGGAACATGATCCAGCCCCCGATACATGATAAGTTCCGTATTTCGAGGAGGAACCAAGCTCCTCAATCTTCAGAGCTAAATCCCTGGTATACGTCGGACAACCGATCTGATCATTCACTACAGAGATACGGTCCTGCTTGCTTGCAAGCTCCAGCATCGTTCTCACAAAGTTGTTCCCGTGGTGCCCATATACCCATGATGTGCGAACAATGAAGAACTGTGAATGAAGTTGACGAACGAACTCTTCCCCTTGAAGTTTCGATTGACCATAGACATTAACGGGCTTGGTGGGGTGAAATTCATCAAATGGCTCCTGCCCGGCTCCTCCGTTAAATACATAATCGGTGCTGATGTAGATCAGCTTGGCCTGGATACTTTCGGCAGCCGCAGCAATGTTGCGAGTTCCATAGGTATTTACCTGGTATGCCACATCCTGCTCGCTCTCCGCGCGGTCAACGTTAGTGTAAGCAGCGGCGTGTATAACCACATCCGGCTTCAGACGTTGGAGCACAAGATAGCACTGCTTTGTGTCTGTAATATCAAGTTCCCTTTGACCCAGACCATGTACTTCGTACCCTAGACCGCGAAAAACATCCTGAAGTTCTCGCCCCAATTGGCCCTGAGCGCCTGTGATTAATACGCTGCTCTTCCCCTTGCGAATCCGAGTCGTTACCTCACTCATAATTCCTTCCCTTCCCCCTCATATAAACCCGTAGAATCAAAAATCAAAATCAGCTTTGGACAACACCGGATGAACCTTATCCTTCTCCGAAAGAATAAGCTTCGTGCCCGGCCAAGGAATGGCAAGCGCCGGATCGTTCCAGAGAATCCCGCGGTCATGTTCCTTGGAATAGACCTCATCCACCTTATACAACACTTCCGTATGGGGAACGAGTGTACAGAACCCATGTGCGAATCCTTGGGGAATCAGGACCTGCCTGAAGTTCCGTGATGTCAGGATGACATCTCCCCACTGGCCGAAGGTAGGTGACTCCTTACGAAGATCTACGAATACATCGTATATGGCTCCTGACAGAACACGGACCAGCTTCGTCTGCGCCTTTGGCTTAAGCTGATAATGCAGTCCTCTCAGCGTACCTGCTAGCGCAGAATAGGAATGATTGTCTTGTATGAAATCATAGGTGATCCCCAGCCTTGCAAAGGCTTCCTGGTTATAGCTCTCTGTGAAGAAGCCCCTCTCATCCTCGAACACATCGGTTTCAATGGTGAGAGCCCCCGGCAGCCCCGTTTCCATGACACGCATGCCCATACCTCCCAACTTTCATTATCTTTAGAAAAGTCCTTGTTCATAGCTTATGCTGTCTAAGCCGGTATGGCACGGCTGGGACTTGCCCGTACCTCCCGGTTATAAGCTCGGGTAAGATAACCCTTCCTGCTCCATTGAAGAAATCTAGTAGACGGATGTACGCAAAAAAAAGACCTGTAAGTCCAACATCTTGGACTTACAGGTCTTAGATTTAGCGATTAGTTGCCAGCACGGGCAAGTTCACGCATATTAGCTTCAAATGCGGCAAGCAGAGCTGCCTCACCTTGAAGGCCTTGATCTTGAACTTTGCGGATCTGCTGCAGCATCCGCTTGTAATCCTTCGGAATAACCCGCACGAAGGAGGCCAGTGACTCGTTCCAGTTATCCAGCACCTTGCGGCCCACAGCACTCTCTGTGTACTCCACATGGCGGCTGATCAAGGAACGAAGCTCTTCTGCTTCTTCAGCTTCCTCGACACGCTCAAGCAGTACCATTTCCAGATTGCAGCGGTCAAGGAAGGTGCCTTCCCGATCATACACATAAGCGATACCGCCGGACATCCCGGCTGCGAAGTTGCGCCCTGTTCCGCCAAGGACAACTACACGTCCACCCGTCATGTATTCACATCCGTGGTCGCCTACCCCTTCAACCACGACATTCGCGCCGGAGTTACGAACCGCGAAGCGCTCACCCGCGATACCGCGGACATAAGCTTCACCGCTTGTCGCTCCATAGAAGGCCGTGTTGCCGGCGATAATATTCTCTTCGGCAACGAAGGTTGCTTTCGGTGACGGTCTCACCGCCAGCTTACCACCTGACAGGCCTTTACCAATATAGTCATTGGCATCGCCCTCAATGGTAAGCGTCATGCCCTTCGGCACGAACGCTCCAAAGCTTTGACCCGCCGATCCGACAAAATGGAACCGGATCGTGTCTTCTGGCAGACCCGCTGCTCCGTATAAGCGGGTCACCTCACTACCGAGGATCGTTCCTGTGGCGCGATCCACGTTCGTGATCGGCAGCTCGGCTTGAACACGCTCGCCGCGCTCAAGAGCAGGCGCTGCAAGTGCAAGCAGCTTTGTCATATCGAGCGTTTTCTCAAGGCCGTGATTCTGCTGCTTGGTGTTGAAGCGGTCTGCACCCTCATGAAGTGCCGGAACATGAAGCAGCGGGCTCAGGTCTACGCCGCTCTTCTTCCAGTGATTAATTGCTTGGCTGGTCTCCAGGCAGTCGGTCCGGCCTACCATTTCATTAATGGTGCGGAAACCAAGCTCAGCCATCCACTCACGCATATCTTCAGCAACGAAGGTCATAAAGTTGGCCACATGCTGTGGATCCCCTGTGAAATTCTTGCGAAGCTCTGGATTCTGTGTCGCTACACCAACCGGACAAGTATCCATATGGCACACGCGCATCATGATACAGCCAACCGCGATAAGCGGAGCTGTAGAGAAGCCGTACTCTTCGGCACCAAGCAACGCGGCAACTGCCAAGTCGCGTCCGTTGAGCATTTTACCATCCGTCTCAAGGACAACACGGTCACGAAGATTGTTCATAATCAGCGTCTGATGTGTCTCAGCCACACCCAGCTCCCAAGGCAGACCCGCATGACGGATCGAACCTTGCGGTGATGCACCTGTTCCGCCGTCATAACCGCTGACAAGGATGACATCCGCACGTCCTTTGGCTACACCCGCTGCAATTGTGCCTACGCCAGCCTCAGATACCAGCTTCACGTTGATACGAGCCCGAGGATTGGAGTTCTTCAAGTCGTAGATCAGTTCTGCCAAATCCTCGATCGAATAGATATCGTGATGCGGAGGCGGCGAGATCAGGCCAACACCCGGAGTTGAACCGCGGACTTCAGCTACCCAAGGATATACCTTACGGCCTGGAAGCTGACCGCCTTCACCCGGTTTCGCACCTTGCGCCATCTTAATCTGGATTTCATCCGCATTGACCAGGTAGTGAGAAGTAACCCCGAAGCGTCCGGAAGCCACCTGTTTAATAGCACTGCGGCGTGAATCTCCATTCGCATCCGGAATGAAGCGGGCTGGATCTTCCCCGCCCTCACCGGTGTTGCTCTTACCACCTACGCGGTTCATCCCGATCGCGATAGACTCATGAGCCTCTTTACTGATGGAACCGAAGGACATTGCACCAGTCTTGAACCGCTTCATGATCGAAGCTGCAGATTCAACTTCTTCAAGCGGAACCTTAGGACCTGCTGGCTTCAGATTAAGCAGGGAACGAAGCGTCAAATGGTTCTCATTCTCTCCTTGAACAAGCGCAGCGTATTTCTTGTATACTCCATAATCTCCAGTACGAACTGCCTGCTGAAGCAGGTGAATCGTCTGAGGATTGAACATGTGTTCTTCAGAATTTGCACGCCATTGGTACTCACCGCCGGAATCCAGCACGTTATCGTTGCCGTCCTTCTCATTGAAAGCCCGGTAATGCTGAGCGATCGCCTCTTTAGCCACTTCCTCAAGTCCGATCCCTCCAATACGTGAAGGAGTCCATGTGAAGTAACGATCTACGAATTCCTGGTTAAGACCTACAGCCTCAAAGATTTGAGCCCCGCGATAGGATTGAATCGTAGAGATCCCCATTTTGGACAGCGTCTTAACAACACCTTTGGTTGCAGCCTTAATGAAGTTCTTCACAGCCTTCTCATGGGATATTCCGCGAAGCATACCTTGAGCGATCATATCATCCAGAGTCTCGAAGGCCAGATAAGGATTAACCGCACTTACGCCATAACCGAGCAGCAGCGCAAAATGGTGAACTTCACGCGGCTCGCCGGACTCAAGAAGGATACTTACCTTGGTACGGGTCTCCTTGCGAATCAGATAGTGGTGCAAGCTTGATACAGCAAGCAGTGAAGGAATAGCTGCATTCTCTTCATTGACACCACGGTCGGACAGGATAAGGATATTATGGCCCTTCTCAATTACACGATCAGCTGCACTGCACAGCGTATCAATGGCTTTACGCAGTCCTTCTGCCCCCTCAGCAACCGGGAACAAGGTTGGAATCGTCATCGATTTGAAGCCCGGACGGTGAACGTGACGCAGCTTCGCGAAATCCTCATTCGATAGAATAGGAGATTCAAGGCGAATATGACGACAGCTTTCCGGTTCCGGATTAAGCAGGTTGCGTTCAGGACCGATTGTAGTCAGCGTGGATGTTACCAGTTCTTCACGAATCGCATCAATCGGCGGATTCGTAACTTGGGCGAACATCTGCTTGAAGTAGCTGAACAGACGCTGAGGACGATCAGACAATACAGCAATCGGGGAATCATATCCCATGGAAGCAATCGCTTCTTGTCCTGTGGAAGCCATCGGTTCGAGGACTTTACGAAGTTCCTCATAAGTATAACCGAAGGACAACTGCTGCTTGGTTACATTATCATGTCCCTGCTCAGGCAGTTCAGGAGCGTCAGGGAGATCATCAAGATGAACAAGATGCTCATTCAACCATTCGCGATAAGGATTCTCTGCGGCGATGGAAGCTTTCACTTCCTCATCCGAGATAATCCGGCCTTCTTTCGTATCTACCAGCAGCATCCGGCCTGGACGCAGACGATCTTTGTACAGAACGTTCTCCGGAGCGATATCCAGGACACCTGCTTCGGAAGACAAGATGATCAGATCATCTTTGGTTACATAGTAGCGGGAAGGACGAAGTCCGTTACGGTCAAGAATCGCACCGATCTGAATACCATCCGTGAAGCCCATTGCGGCTGGGCCATCCCATGGTTCCATCAAGGAACTGTGGTATTCATAGAACGCCTTCTTGCTGTCGTCCATGCTTTCATGATTATTCCAAGGTTCAGGAACCATCATCATAGCTACATGCGGCAGAGAGCGTCCGCTCAAATACATGAATTCAAAAGTATTATCGAACATACCGGTATCTGATCCATCCGGGTTAATAACCGGTTTGACCTTCGCCAAATCTTCTCCGAACACTTCACTTTGGAATAGGGACTGACGTGCATGCATCCAGTTCACGTTCCCGCGAAGCGTATTGATCTCACCATTGTGGATCATGAAGCGGTATGGATGCGCGCGTTCCCAGCTCGGGAACGTATTCGTACTAAAACGGGAATGCACTAAAGCAATAGCAGACTCAAGCTGTTCATTCTGCAGATCCAGATAGAACTCGCCCACCTGCTCAGTTGTGAGCATTCCTTTGTATACCACTTTGCGGCAGGAAAGACTCGGCATGTAAAAGGCATCGCCCTGCTCAGCTCCACCATAACGGATGGCCAGCTCAGCGCGGCGGCGAATGACGTAAAGTTTGCGTTCAAAGCTCAGATCATCCTTAATATCACCGCTGCGGCTGATAAAAGCTTGACGGACATAAGGTTTTGCTTCTTTGGCCGATTTGCCAAGCATCTCATCGTTCGTTGGCACCGTACGGAACCCAAGCAGCTGTTGCCCTTCTTCTTCGACAATTTCCTTAAACTTCGCTTCCTGACGGCTGCGAACCTCTTCATCATGAGGCAGGAAAATCATTCCGACACCATACTGCCCTGGTTCTGGAAGACGGAAGCCCAGCTTCTCGGCTTCAAGTGTGAAGAAGCGGTGTGGAAGTTGAATCATGATCCCTGCTCCATCGCCGGAGTTAGGCTCACTGCCTTGGCCGCCGCGGTGCTCCATATTAATAAGCATAGTCAGCGCCTGGCTGACAATATCGTGAGACGGCCGTCCTTTAATATGAGCAACAAAACCCATACCACAGGCATCTTTTTCAAAAGCCGGGTCATATAAACCTTGCTTTGCCGGAATATCCGTATGTTTCATATAACATGCAACCTTTCTGTTCGTAAAATAGCTCGTTCCAACCAATTTATACGCAAAACGGCAGGTTTCCAATAGACTTTTGAACACTTTATTTGCATAAATCCTCTGATAGATGGATCATACATTCCAATTTCACAGCTACAACACGTTAAATGAGACAGAAGTCACATTCGTATTATTGTTCTAGATATTGTAGCATCCCGTACCCTATGTGGGAAATCTAATCTTTTTATGATGGCGATAAGATTTTTTATGTAACGGTAGCCAGGCTTCCTTACTCTACTGAAAAAAAGCGTCCCATTGAAGGAACGCCTGCTTAACTTTCCATTTTAAGCTAGTGGGGTAACAATTTCTTCCTGATTCATATCTGTTGATTTAGGTGTTCTGAGCAGGAAGTAAGCCAGCGTAATCAATACAAAGACAAAACCGTACACAAGCAGCAGTTCAAATTGATGCCACATGGTGCTGTAGTCGCCGCTTGAAATTACAGTTTTGAACCCTGTCACGGAGTGGGACATAGGCAGCCAAGGATTGATCGGCTTCATCCATTCCGGTAACAGTTCGAGCGGGAAAGTACCCGCACTGGTTGTCAGCTGGAGCACCATAAGAATGACTGCCAGGAAGCGGCCTGGTTGATCCAGCCAGGTCACAATCGCCTGAATGATCATCATGAAGGCAAAACTTGTTGCGAACGTGAACAGGTAGAAGAGCGGCAAGCTCTGCACTTTAAGTCCAACGAGCACTAGAACAAGTGTAGTCACGACAAGGCTCTGGAACAAGCTCATAAGCAGGAAGGTGAACGTCCGGCTGAAGAAACGCTGCAAGCCGGACGCATCCTCTACGGTTGTTCCTCTCATGGAGATAATAATTGTAGAAAGTAGTGCACCAACAAAAAGACTGATTGACAGGAAGTAAGGTGCAATCCCTGTTCCGTAATTGGTGACTTTCTTAGATGTGTTCTCAGAGACTTCTACAGGCTGGGCATACATGGTAACCCGCTCGTCTGTTCCCTTCACATCCGAGGTTTTGTCAGCCGCCTCATTCAGCTTATCCGCAAGCTTGCCGGAGCCGCTCACGAGGTCGCCCATGCCGTTCTTAAGTTCACCGGCACCCTCATCCAGCTTGACGGAACCACTGGCAATCGTGCTGACGCCGCCGCCGAGCTTATGAATTCCATCTACCAGCGAGCTTGTGCCGGTAGAAAGCTGCTGGGCACCGGATGCAAGCTTATGGCCACCTGCCGCCGCCTCGGACAGCTTGCTGCCGAACTGCTGCATACCACCGGTAAGCTTCGGTCCAGCCGCTTGGAGCTTAGCAGCTCCATCTACTAACTTCTGGTTCCCTTCAAGCAGCGCATCACTTCCGGTTACAAGCTGTTTGTTCCCTTCGGCAAGTTGGTCGCTGCCATCAGACAGCTGCTTACTGCCTGCTGCCAGCTGCTCACTGCCCCCAGCAAGCTGTTTCTGTCCTGCTGCTACCTGCTCACTGCCTTGGGCCACGGCCTGGCTTGCTGCAAGCAATTTTTGAACAGAAGGGTCTTTACCGAGAGCCGGGTTGGCCTTGACCAGTTGATCCAGACCCTGGGCAACGCCTTTGGCGCCCTCAGCTACCTTGGCGCTGCCATCGGCTGAAGACTGCAGTCCTTGGTTCAGCTTCGCGCTTCCGTCTACTGCAGAATGGAGCCCCGCCTGCAGCTTGGTAGTTCCCTCAAGCGAGTCATGCAGACCCTGATTTAGCTTCTTATTCCCTGCAAGGGAAGATTGGAGTCCTCCGGATAACTGTGAAGCTCCGGCTACGGCCTGCTCGGTTCCACTTTGAAGCTGCTTATGGGCAGCGCTGAGTTGATCAAGTCCGCTTGCTAATGAGGAAGCTCCTTTATTCAGCTCAGAGGCCCCACTTTGAAGCTTGCCGGCACCATTGGCCAGAGGAACCATACCAGCCTCAAGCTCAGAGGTTCCGTTAACAAGCTTACTCAGATTCTCCTTCAGCTTAGCCGCACCGTCCTGCAGCTTTCCGGCACCTGTGTGAATATCACCGGCACCGTTGCCCGCTTCGGTAAGACCCGAGGATATTTCCGATACTTTATCGAACAAGCTGTTCGTATAGGCTTCAGTCACTTTAGCGGAGATCTTTGCTTTTAGGTCCTTGACCGCGCTATTGCCGATTTGTCCAGCTACGAAATTATAATTCCCATTCGGTTCATAAATCAGATCAGCCGGCTGCGGATGATCGTTCATCAGGGTTGTAGCCTTTGATGAGAAATTCTCAGGAATCGTAATCTTCATATAATAGCGATTCTCATCGATACCCTGCTGGGCTTCCTTCTCGGTTACGAAGTCCCATTTGAAATCCTCATTCTTCTTAAGCTCATCCACCAGGTCACTACCAATATGCAGTGATTTCCCTTCATATTCAGCGCCTTTATCCTGATTAACTACCGCAACCGGCAGTTCATCCAGGTGACCATACGGGTCCCAGAATGCGGATAGATACATCCCACAGTACAGGATAGGTACGAATATGACCGCAATGAACGATATCAGGGTCATCGGCTTCTTAACACCTGACTTAATATCCTTGAAAAACACAGATAATGCTCTCATCGCGATTTCTCTCTCCTTATAAATCTCTATCTGTTTGTTCGGGTAGATTGCTCCCTATCGCTCCCGGCTGCTAACAGCAATACCATCAGTCAAGAACAATTTGATATAATCTTTAATTTCATCTTTGGTCAAAGGCTCATGCTGCTTGCTCCAATCCGAAGCGAGGGCAATGTACAGCTTAAACATGACGAACGAAGCCACCTCAGGATTAATCTGACTGATCTCACCCTGTTCAATAGCACGGCTGATCTGCCTTCCCAGATAATCAATGATGACATTCTCCACGCGCTGCATGGCTTCTCTTGCCTGCGGGGTCCCAAATTCTCTGACCTCCTGACCCAGCTTGATCAGCAGCTCATGCTCTTCCCTGAATTCGAGCACGCCGTCCAGTGCGTTGTACAGATTGTCAAAGAACGATTTATCTTCAGCAACCTGCTCCTCCGTAATTCGCTTCATTTCGAGTAACACACCCTGAAGAATGTCATCGAACAGCTCTTCTTTATTCGCGAAGAACGTATAAATCGTGCCTTTACCGACATTTGCGATCCTGGCTACCTGATCCATAGTTGTGGCCTTGTAGCCAAACAAAGAAAAAGACTTTGTTGCTGCCTCTACGATTTGTCTGCGCCGATCGATTGTAGACACCTTTTCCCTCCTTCCGCACGTATTCAAGAACTAAATGACTAAATTTGATTTTCGGTCATACGGTCATTGTTAAATTTATCACCCTTTAATTGAATTTGCAACTTATTTTCATCATTTTTTCATTTTGAAATTCTATCATTAATTATTCCCCGACCTTGGTCCAGTATTTATCTGGTCCACGGCCTGTTCTCTAAAAGTGGGATTCGAAATAAACTATAGATAAGTGAACAACGTTAATATACATATGGAACAATGAAGTTACTTACCTAAAAAAACAAAAAGCCTCCTTAAACAAGGAGGACTAAATGAAGCAGGTGAACAAAGTGAACAGAAAAAGAGTGCTTATTCTATCTGAAGGTTTTGGAAGCGGGCATACCCAGGCTGCTTACGCCCTAGCAGCAGGTATGAAGAAAATCAGCCCCGGGATACAGACCAAGGTGCTGGAACTAGGTTCTTTTCTCAATCCTGTTGTGGCACCGATCATTCTGTCTGCCTACCGTAAGACTGTGGTTACAAGTCCGGCCCTAGTCGGGATGCTGTACCGCAAGCAGTATGAAAAGCCCATTAACCGTTTGACCCGGCTTGCCCTTCATAAAATATTCTATACACATACGGCTAATCTCATTAAGCAGTTAAAGCCGGATCTGATTATATGCACACATCCGATTCCAAGTGCGGTCATCTCACGTCTTAAATCGGCCGGTCTCAAAGTGCCCCTCTATACCGTTATTACCGATTATGATGCCCATGCTGCATGGATCAATCCTGAAGTTGACCGCTATCTGGTCTCAACTCCCGAGGTCCGCAGATTACTCCTTAAACGGGGAATTAAATCTGAAGCTGTTCATGTAACCGGAATCCCTGTTCATCCGAATTTCTGGACGACCGGGAATAAGGAAAGCGTGCGTAAGGAATTACAGCTCCGCAACATACCAACAGTCTTGATTATGGGCGGCGGATGGGGTCTTCTGTTCAAGAAACAGGTACTCGATTCTCTAACTTCCTGGAGAGACAAAGTTCAACTCGTCTTCTGTACAGGTACGAATGAGAAGCTGGCTTCCAAGCTGGCCAATCATCCGGGCTTTGATCATCCCAATATGGTCATTCTCGGCCATACCAAAGAAATCAGTAAATGGATGGATGCCTCTGATCTGCTGATTACAAAGCCTGGCGGAATGACTTGTACAGAAGCGCTGGCTAAGGGACTCCCAATGCTGTTCTGCGAATCCATCCCGGGACAAGAAGAGAGCAACCGGCAGTATTTCGTGACCAGTGGTTATGGAGAGACACTTGAGGCAGAAGCCATTGATCGATGGTTCGAGCGGCTAACAAGCAGACACCGGTCTGTACAGTCCAAGTCGGCACGGCATCAATCTTTCAAGATAAACTACAAGCCTGACCGTTGTGCTCATGATTTGGTGGAAATGCTCTTTGACTCCTCTTCGTCCACACCTTTGAATCGCAGCAGTGATCCACAAGCGCTCAAACAGATCAGCATGTAATCGAAGCATTAGAAAGCCCATTTACATTTATTTATAAAAAGTATGATTACCAATCTGCTTAATCTTCTTCTGAGTACGCGCCACAGTTAAATCACTGGCAAGCTTGATGGATAGGAAATAGTAGGTATCATCACTGACTTCCTTACGTCCATACAGGGCTTCGGTAACTGCACGAACGGAATCCTTGTTTGGCTTTACACGCTTTAAGCGTCCATTCCGAACAGGACTGAATTGATATTTTTGATATATAACTTCTCTGATGGTATCGGGATAATTGGCTGACCGCAGCCGGTTCAAGACAACATTGGCAACTGCCACTTTGCCCTCGTACGGTTCGCCCTCTGCTTCTGCCATGACAATCTTTTGCAGGAGAAGCAGCTCTTCTTCTGACAGCGCGTATTTCCAGGTGGATTTACTTTTGTCCTCCGGGCTTAATAGCGCAGTTCGCGTGAAGAAAATTTGTTTTGGGGGGATTGTTTTGTCTAGTTTGGCAGCAGACACGTGCTGCTCCTTGACTAGTTTACTCTTTTCTAGTGCTTGCTTAATTTCATGTCCCACCACAGCAGCATGAGGTAGATTATTCCTCTGTATCGCTGAAATTGAAGGTTCAAATGGACGTAAATTCTGAGCTTGCAGCATAGGAATAGTAGACTCCGCACCCAATCTAGGCATACTCGTAATCCCCTGATCCTCTATTCCTGCCGTCCTCCATAATAGACATATTGATCCCACACATACTAGAATAGCGCCGATCAACAGCGCGACGTAACGGTTTTGTTTGAATAAATCCATAGTGACCTCCTGCGTTCCGGTATATTCTCTCTCTGCTATGAAGTCGTCCGAAACCTCCCGCTCTCCGACGGGAGACGCTTCATAAGGTACATCTGTTCTTACTTACTCTATGTTATGTAACCGAATATGAGAGATTTGAATAACGACTCCCGAAAAATAATCTTATAGCATGATTCTTTGGATGACTTCGTACATCGGAATTTGTCCCATTCGCGTCCTGTAAATCACGAAGGAATCAGGGTTCCACTCCCCAAATAAAATTTTTAAATCCAGCTCCGACGGGTTAAAGGGATTGCTTCCCTGGAATGACCTTGCAAGCGTGATATGCGGCTTATACGGACGCTCCTCAGGCTTAAATCCCAATCTGGTTGTTGCACTTACCACCCGTTTGTGAAGATCAGTTAACCGATTGGTCTGTCCATCCACGCCAGTCCACAAAATACTTGGCCCTGCAGGTCGTCCAAATGTACCCATTCCCCGAACCTCCAATTGGAAAGACCCGAAGCCTTTGGCAGCATTCCGAAGCTCTTCGCGAAGCTGCGGCACATTCTGCATAGGTGTATCGCCAAGAAATTGAAGCGTGATGTGCATATCCGCCGGGTGCACCCATTTCCGGAACTGAAGCTGCCCCCGATGTTCCTGAGTCCAATCGCCAATTGCCTTCTGAAGTGATTCCGCAAGTGGAACAGCAATAAACAAACGCCCTACCTCTGATCTTTGGTCCATGGTAATACCTCCTGGTTAAATAACTTCCTCCCATATTTGGTGAAGTTTGTTATTTAGTATTCCACGCACATTTAGCCACTATAACTTAATCGGACCTAAAAAATCAAGAAAATACCCCGGGTCTGTTAATAACCCGAGGCTTTTCTACCAATATTTTGTGTATTTAGTTCAAAAAAGTTAATCTTAGTCGCGTTGGCGTGCGCGTGCTTCGCCGCCTTTACGGCCTGCTTCCTCACGGCTCATTTTACCATCACCGCTGCCGCTGTCAGAGTTCCCTCTGGCTTCGCCACCTTTTTGACCAATTTCCTGATAAAATTCCTTATCATGATTTTTCGAAGTTGCTTCTCCACCCTTTTGGCCGATTTCTTGATAGAATTCACTATCATGATTCTTCGAGGTGGCTTCGCCGCCCTTTTGGCCAATTTCCTGGTAGAATTCTTTATCATGATTTTTAGCTGTAGCTTCTCCACCCATGCGTCCTGCTTCTTCACGGCTCATTTTGTTGTTGTCATTATTACGTGCCATTATGAATCACTCCTTATGGTTTTTGAAGTTGTCAGACTGTCTGTCTGCTACGCTATTCTATTACCCCGTCTCGTAGGAGATAAACATATTTTTAAAATTAAGTATTTAAATGTAAAAATGGTCCAAAAATCAAAAACACTCGTCCGATGATCGTCCGAGTGTCTTCTATGTAACCCATGTCCTATATGGTTAAATCTATAGTACGGATGTCTCAGCTAGTTCGGTTTGAGCCGATTCCAGGTTAATAACATACTGGCGCGCAACCGGGACGTAAGTCTCTTGATCGATGAACAGCTCACTACCCACAGGTTCACCATTTACTGTAATCTTAATTCTTTTAAAAGCTTGTTCCTGTTCTTTCATATTCATTCTCTCCTTTATAGTTACCACGACATTCTGCCGTTTATTCGTCTACTTACATATAATTAGGTTAGCTGCTATGACAGCTTGCTACTTGATTAATTTACCCAACGATCGAAATGCGAAACATCAGGCTCGTACTTCCGTTAATCTCACCATAACAAAGGCCCCATGCAAAGGCATGGGGCCGAGGTTAAGACATAAATTTTAATTTCCCATATAGGCAGACAACATCCAGATATGCTTATCCAGCGCAGTCTGTATTCCGAGCAGAAGATCTGCACTCGCTTCATCCCCGGCTTCCTCCGCAGTATGAATTCCTTCCTTCAACTGCGTAACTACCAGTCTGAAGTCTTCAATAACGGCATCGACCATTTGCTCAGCAGGCAGCATCCCTTCCGTCTCTTGAATCGTTGCAATCGCCAGGGTCTCCTTCAAGGTTGCTACAGGCTTACCACCAATAGCGAGAAGGCGTTCAGCAAGCTCATCCATGTATCCGGCTGCTTCCGTATACAACTCCTCAAATTTCTCATGTAAAGTGAAGAAATTAGGACCTTTCACATACCAATGGAACTGATGAAGCTTCGTATAGAGAACCGTCCAGTTTGCAATTTGAAGATTAATTTTTTGCTCTAGTGCGGAACCCGTTTGATAAAGTGCTTGGTTAGCCATGAGTCGTTCCTCCTATATGATAAGTTTAGTGAACAATTTAATTTTAGACTTGATCTAAATCTTGATCTTATCATATCATACCGGATGCACTATAACATGAAGATTGCATGAATATCAGATGTGGATCATCTGAACAAGTATTCGTTCATCTCTTCGTAATTATGCACTTCGGTCAAATGTCGAACTCCTTGCGGATGGTAAGCCTGAACTGTTCAATGCTTCGCTCCAAGGAGCGGATTCCTTCATCTACCAGATGACGGTCTACCACATTGGTGTTCTCCAGCTTGGCTTTCTGAGCTGTCAATGCTCTCTTCTCTTCTTCCCAATAAGCCTGTCTCCGCTGTATTTCTTTATACTTATCGAGCAAATCCGTAATAATATCGTAAAAGCGCTCATAATCAACGATGACCTCATCCAGCAGCCGATCAACATCTTCCTTCTCATAACCCCTCATTTTCACAGGGAACTCCTTCTCATGAATAGAAAGTGCATCGAGCTTGATCCCTAACTGTCTGAACAAATCCTTTTGATCTTTTAGCTTGCGTTCGTAATCCTCCTGCATTTGAATCCCTCCATAACCTGAACAAATAATATCTTATTGTTCTTTTTCTTCTTATAATGTATCACATTTCTAATACAGGAATACAACCGCTAACCCGCCAGGGACCACCCTCTATAGCAGCCCAGTACCTAATACGCAGAACCACGTTCGAGTTGGATTCAAAATAACTTTGCGCAAACGTTTTACTAAATCGCTTTCATCTATTAATATGGGAATTAACTCCTACTCAGACATTAACTTATTATTAATCGGCTACATTACCATGAAAGGATTGAATTCTTAATTATGATCAATGGCTCCGCCCCAAAATCAGTGTATATGCTACCTCGCTGGCTAACATCAGCTGCTCTGCTGGCTGCTTTGCTATCCGGATGCAGTTCGTCCTCTGCTCCTGCCCCCGGCAGGGCATCATCCAACGTAGTTAATGAAGTACCTTCCACAGACAATAAGTCGGGTACCCAGAAAATTGCTGCTTCAACATCCTCACAAGAGTCAACCGTTTATTATGAAATATTTGTCCGTTCTTACGCGGATGGAAATGGAGATGGAATCGGTGACTTGAAAGGAATTACAGCAAAGCTTGATTATTTGAAGGATCTTGGTATCGGAGGAATCTGGCTCACGCCGATCAACCCTTCCCCAAGCTATCATGGCTATGATGTGACAGACTATAGAGCTATCAACCCAGACTTCGGAACGCTGGCCGACTTTGACACGCTCATTCAAGAAGCGCATAAGCGAAATATCAAGGTAATTATGGACCTGGTGGTTAACCATACCAGCAAGCAGCACCCCTGGTTCGTCCAATCAGCTAAGGATGTTAATAGCAAGTACCGCAGCTGGTACACCTGGGCAGAGGATCAGAACAGGACGCCCGAAGGGGCCAGTGCAACAGGCAGCGGCAATGCTTGGCATTCGCTCCTAGGGAGCCACTATTTGGCACCGTTCTCGGACGGCATGCCGGATCTGAACTATGATAATCCTGATGTGCGGAGTGAGATTGAGGATATAGGTCAATTTTGGCTAAAAAAGGGTCTCGACGGTTTCAGATTGGATGCAGCCAAGCATATCTACGAGGATCTGCAATCCGACCATAACGAGGCAACCACTGCCAAGAACGTCGCCTGGTGGCAGGAATTCCGCAGCCGGATGAATGAAGTGAACCCCAAAGCCTATATGGTGGGAGAGGTATGGGAGGATTCTGCTGCATCTGTAGCAGCCTACCTGGATCGGGCTTTCGATTCAGGCTTCAATTTCGGACTCGCCGAGCAAATCCTGAATGCTGTCTCCGGGGAGAAAGATAATAATCTCGCCTTCACTCTTAAGCGCACCTCTGATTATTATGCCCAGAAGTCAAATGGCAAGTTCATCGATGCCGTGTTCCTCTCCAATCATGATAAGAACAGAGTGATGAGTGTCCTTGGAGGCGATACCCACCATGCCCGGATGGCGGCGTCCATCCTGCTGACGCTTCCCGGCAATCCATTCATTTATTACGGGGAAGAGATCGGTATGAAAGGCTCCAAGCCTGACGAAGAAATTCGCGAACCCATGCAGTGGTATGCAGCCGGCAAGGGAACTGGTCAGACGAGCTGGGAGTCAGCTGCAAACAATAGCGGGAAGGATGCGCCCAGTGTAGAAGCCGAATTGAAAGACCCGGATTCCTTACTTAGCTACTACCGGGAACTCATTACCTGGAAAAAACAAATCCCGGCTCTTCAGGGCGGCGGAATCGACGAATATACCCAGGACAATGCGAATATGATGGCTTATGTAAGAACATCCGGTAAGGATACCGTGCTTGTGGTCCACAATCTTTCGGGTAAGGAGCAGATGACCACACTTACAAGCGCCGCAGGCGTACCTGCTTTTACGAATATCCTGAAGACGACGAACAGCTTGGCCAAGCTGGATGGGGCGAAGCTGCTTCTTCCTCCTTACAGTACCGTGATAGTTACACCGTAACCTTAAAGATCATACAAAAAGGGCACCCAGCAATGGGTGCCCTACACATTTATTTACTATTTACTTCTTCCAGCTTATTCGTATCCGGCAGCTTCTCTTCTTCCACAACATCTCCGCGTGCGCCTCGCTTAAACTCTTTCAGCATCGATCCGAAGCTGCGTCCGAGTTCAGGGAGCTTGCTTGGACCAAACAACAGCAATGCAGCAATAACTAGCAGCAGCAAATGGGTTGGCCGCAATAAATTTTCAAGCACTATTATCACTCCTCAGTGGATCATACTCAAATTATACACGTTTATAAAGCTTCTGGGTAACATTTTATCGACAAAAATGGAAACAATTCTTGCAGTTTGATTGCATTTACTTCGCCTTATTTCCAGAAACCAAACCGAGCGGATGGGCATATGCTGATGTCATAAGCAATGGTAAAGGGGCGAACCTCATGAATACTTATAGTTTGATGGCCGTCTTAGCAATCGGTTTGGCTTCCAACCTTGATAATGCCGGAGTTGGAATTGCCTATGGCGTTCAAAAAATCCGTATCCCTTGGTATTCGAATCTGGCGATTGCCATCATTTCCTTTCTTGCAACCTTGGTATCCGGTCTATTCGGCAGCCTGATCTCGATATGGATGGAGCCTTGGATCGGTCAGGTCGTCGGCACCGTCGTTATCGTCGCGGTCGGGATATGGGTTCTGCTGCAGCCATTCAGGCAGAAGAGCAGCAGACCAGAACCGGAAGGCGGTAACGGGAGCAATTTCACCCGCCTGCTTAGTAATCCTGAAGAAGCTGACAGGGACAGCTCCCAGTCCATCAGCCTTGCGGAATCCCTGCTGCTCGGCATAGCTCTGGCTATGAATGCTTTGGCTGGAGGCTTCAATGCGGGAATTACGCACCTAAATGTGTGGCTGACTTCTCTCTCCGTCGGCTTCTTTAGCTTTGGTCTGCTTGCCCTATGCTCCTTATTCGGGGAACGTTACGCTGCCGAGAAACTCGGCAACCGGGCTACGGTTGTATCCGGACTTCTTCTGATTGTTATAGGAATTCATCAGGTGTTCTAAAGCCGCAAGAATAAAGCCCATTGGCTTCTTCCAATGGGCTTTATATTGGGCTAACAATAATACAAGCTGAATAGTGCTAACAACTTACTATAATAAAGCGCACACATCAACTACTTAAGTCCTGTTGTCGCAATCCCCTGAATAATCTGCTTCTGAAAAATGAGGAACAATACAACCAGCGGAATGACAGATAATGTAGCGCCGGTCATGATTAGAATCCAGTTGCTGCTGTCTTTGGCCTCACTGGAGAAAAAGGCCATACCCACCGGAATGGTGAACATGTCATCACTCTGCGTGATAATCAGCGGCCATATAAATGAATTCCAGCTTCCGAGAAAAGTTAGAATACATAGAGTGGCCAGTGCCGATCTGCTAAGGGGGATAGCGATTTGGAAAAGAATCCTCCATTCTCCCATCCCATCAATCCGGGCAGCGTCCAGCAGCTCTGAAGGTAATGAATCCATAAATTGTCTCATAAGGAAAATACCAAAACCTGACATAAGGCCAGGAAATAAAATTCCCCAGTAGCTATCAATGCCGTCTAAACGGCTGGAGACCAAGTACCAGGGGATAATCAGCATTTCAGTAGGGACCATTAGTGTACTGAGGAAAAGTATAAAGATTATTTGTTTTCCGAAAAATGTAAATTTGGCAAGGATGTAACCAGCTATCGTATCAAACAACGAGACAGACAATGTCATTATAATAGCTACTATTAAGCTGTTCAGCATCCATTTGGCGAATAAGGTATTCTTGAAAATATCCCGGTAGCTGTCCAGGCTGAAAGAAGAAGGGATTAAGCTCAAGGAGTATACCTCGCCTGGAGCCTTCATAGACGTGGATACCATCCAGAGGAAGGGGAACACCATAACAGCAATTCCCATAGTTAGAACAAGGTAAGTCACTCCAACTAAAAAAGATTTTGCTTTGATATCCAGTATCATTCCCTCCTCTTTGCTAATCTTGTTGGTACCGCTTGCCTATTATCTTTAGCTGCAGCAGGGTCAGAGCCATAATCATAACAAACAAAATGACGGTAGCAGCGGATGCCTGCCCCATATCAAAGCTTTTAAAAGCCAGATTGTAAATATGCAGCACGACAGAAATCGTAGAATCCAGCGGACCGCCGTTAGTCATATTTAGCACTTGGGCAAAAGATTGCATAAAGCTGATACTGGCAATTACGACCGATAGCAGAATGACCGGATTAAGCAGCGGCAAGGTAATATGTACTAATCTCCGCCAAGCGGTTGCCCCATCGATGGAGGCTGCTTCGTAATAGATCTTGGGGATGTTCTGTATCCCGGCCATGAATATAAGCATTTGAAAGCCGATATTCTGCCAGACCATGACAGCCGTGATCCAGAAAATCGCTTGCGACGGAGAATAGAGAAAGGATTGCGCATGCAATCCAAGCTCCAGGAGGAGTGAGTTAACCACTCCATTCTTCATCAGAATCCACCTAAAAATCCAACTGACGGCCACTACACTCGTTATATAAGGAATGAAATATATCGTGCGGAACAGGCCCCTGAATTTACGGATCTGCATTAATAACAGGGCAATCCCAAGTCCTGTAACCAATTGAGCGGGAACACCAACCGCAACATATATGATTGTATTCAGTAAGGCCTTCAGGAACAGGGGATCTCCCAAGAGCTGGGTATAATTATCTAACCCTACTAACGGCTTCTTAGGAGACAGCATCCCCCATTCCCTGAAGCTGACATTGAAGGAATACAGAATCGGAAGCATGCGAATTCCTACAAAATATAGCAGGGGCAAGCTTAAGCCACCATAAATGAACAGGAGTTTCTTTTGTCTATAGCTGATCCGTTTTTTTGGCACTACTCTAGCTAAGCTCATGGGCAGCGGCCTCCTCGTGTGTGCCCTTTATTTCTTATCCTGTTTGGACCAATAGTCGTCATATAACTTTTGTGTCTTGCCTACCAGATCGTTAAACGCCTGTTCCACCGGAACCTTGTTGAGAATTACTTCATCAACAGCATTAACGAAGAGCGTACGTTCCTGGGTTTCATCAATAAAGAAATGAGCATGCGATTCATTAAGCTGCGAAATAAATGGGCCCAAATGAGGGTCCTTAACATATTTGTCCTGCAGTGCTACTTCTCTTTGTGCCGGTAGTTCCCCGACTTTCTCCACCCACTGCTCCTGTACTTCCTTGCTGGTCAGGAATTGCAAAAACAAGGTAGCAGCCTTAAGCTTGTCGCCTTCAACATTAGCAGGAATGGCATTGGCCCAGAAGGATGCCTGTGAGGACTTGTTCTTATATGAAGGCAGAGGGGCAACGGCAAAATTCAGATTAGGAGCATCCGTTTTAATAGAACCAAGCCGATATGACCCATCAACATTGATGGCCGCATGACCTGTCTTAAAGGCATTCGCATCATCGGTATAGAACCCGTTGATCCCTACCTTGTGTACCGATGCAAAATCAATCAGGTACTTAAAGGCTTCAAGTCCTGCCGGAGATTCATTCCATAGGATCTTTCGGCGGTCATCACTTGTATCTGCTCCTCCCGCCTGGTAGAGAAGACCGTCCCTGAACCAGTGATGCAGCTGTGACCCGGGTTCCCAGGCCAGCCCTTCGGTTACAAATTGCCCATTCTTGTCAGTCTCCGTCAAGGCCTTCGCATCACGTACAAGCTCTTCCCACGTAGTTGGCGGCTTTTCCGGATCGAGCCCTGCTTTCTTAAATAAATCCTTATTGTAGTACAGTGCCAATGTCCTTACCCCCGTAGGCAGAGCGTAATAATGCCCATCCAGCTTGGCGGTTTCAACAAAAGGGAAAAAACGATCTTCAATTTTCGGAAAGTCACTTTCGTTCAGGGGCTGAAGGTATCCGGACTGTACATATTTGGGCAGCCAACCGTAATACAGATTGATAAGATCTGGACCTTTACCAGCCGGTATAAGGGTAGCCACTTTTTGATTGTACTGATCGTATGGGAAATTGACCTGCTCCACCGTAATATTGGGATGCTGTTGTTGAAATTCCTTAATGAGCGAGTCGACCAGCTTCACCTTAGCAGGGAATTCATACTGCCAATATTCAATCGTAACCTTTGGGTCACCATTTTGAGCTGCCTCTTGCGTTCCTTTATCTGCTGCATTTCCTTCATCCGTGGCACTGGGCTTACTATTACTGCAGCCAATTACAATAGTAGACAGAATAAGAAGAACGGAGAACCATAACGAGTATTTCTTTATTTGATTGACGGATTTCAATTGCATTCAACTCCCTTATTTTTAATTGGGACTCTTCACTTCTCTTCAATTATGCTTTGATAAGCCATTCGGATAGAATGGCATCCAAATTTTTGAATGAGGAGGTTATAAGCCGGGAAGTATCCTCCTTCCACTCATTCAGAGCCGTTAGCCGGCGGGATTTACCTTCAAGAGATCGCTGAACTTCATCTCGGTTTGGCCCTCCAGTCAGCTGCCGGACTCTAACAAAATGCATGGGGTCAATAGCTTGTTCGAGCTGCTGAGGGCTCAGTCTCAGCTCAGTGCCCGTCTCTTCCTTCATTCGGTCATTCAATGCTGTCCAGGAGATCTGTTCAATGCCCGAACCTGAAGTTGATAGATCGGTTACAATCTGGCTCACAATAGAATGAGCTTTCCGAAAGGATAGGTTTTCGGTTCTGACAAGGGTATCGGCCAGCTCCGTGACCGAAGCGAAGCTTTTTTTTGCCCGCTCTTTTAACAGTTCGGTATTTACTTTTAAAGTGGAGATTACCTTTGCAAGCAGCTCGTATACGGATGACAAGGTGTCCAGGCTCTTCCAGGCATAGGGCTGAAGATCATCCTCGGTATCGACAATATCACCGAACGGGGTGTTATGAATGATGGACAATACAGTTTCAGCATTGCCTTTGCTGATGGAAAGGAGTGACCGGGCATGCTCAATGGATACGGGGTTACGCTTTTGCGGCATAATGGAACTGATCTGAACATAGGGGGCAGCCACTTGGAGTATCCCAAACTCTTGCGTACACCACAGTAAAAGATCTTGCACAAACCTCCCAAGATTTATGGCCGCAAGCTGAGTGACTGCAGCTGCTTCCCCTACATAATCAGCTCCGCTTACGGCATCATAAGCATTCTCGATAATTCCCCCAAAACCCAGAAGTTCCGCCACACGTTCCCTGCTTACCGGAAATCCTGAAGTAGTCAGCGCCGCAGCTCCCAGACTGCTGTGGTTACATCCGATAAAGGCCCGCTTGAAGCGGAGCAGGTCCCTCTCAAGTGAATCGCTTACCGCGCTTATGTAATGGGCAAGTGTAGTAGGCTGCGCCTGCTGTGTATGTGTGTGAGCTATCATAATCGTGTCTTTATGAAGCCCTATGAAAGATTGCATACTTCGATGAAGAACAACACCGGAATCGATAACGTTAAGCAGTTTGTTTCTTAATACAATGCGGTACAGGGAAATTCCCATATCATTCCTGCTCCTTGCCAAGTGCAGGTTACTGGCGATTTCCCCTGCGAGCTCACCAAGCTTATGCTCGATTTCAAAGAAAAGATCTTCATATTGGGGGTTATAGTCACCTGATCCCAATGTATCCAGATCAAGTTCCCGCAGAGCGGAAGCAATGCTGAGTGCATCGGATTCCCGAATAATATTCTGTTCGTACAGCATAATGAGATGGGCTTTATTGACTGCCAGCATCGGATGAAGGAGAACTTGTTTGGCCTGATCATATGCCGGTTCAAGCACGACTCTTGCATAAGTCCGGCTTGGAAAAGCAGATGACTCATGTTCTATGTTCACCGTAAGTCTCACACTCCTTCTAAATATTCCCTACAATCCGACTTCCTCTTCTTTAAAACCAATTAATCATATTGGAATTATAAAGATGGTATCATCTCATTTTCCGAAGAACAATACTTCTACATATTGGAATTTTCTATATGAAAAAAAGGTAGCCATCACGGGCCCTCTCACTTATAATAATTCGATCTATTCCATATCATAAAAAATTCAACTCAAATACGAACTAATTCAAAATTAAGGGCGTTATCTATATAACACAGCTTGTCTACTCAAGAAATCCAATGATGGGGGGACGAAATATGGAGGAATGGTTTCATACATATGAAGAGGACCTGCGGTGGGTCTTCGCTGAAGCAGAGAGAATCATTGGGGAGATGCCCGGTACTTTCCGGGCTACAGGTCTGAAGGTTCTGGATCAGGCCCATGCATTGAAAGAAGACAATTCCACTAATTACATCAGTTTTCTTTTGCCTTTATGGCTTCGGGAGAGTGCACAGCTCAGCATTCAAGACAGCCGCAGATTGTCACTCGCCAATATTTTTGGGATGTTGTATTTTCAAATCATTGATGATGTGATGGATAGCCCAGGTGAAGGTTCCCAAGAGATCCTTCCACTTGCTAATCTGCTTCAGCTGGAGTTTATCTCCATCTATAGCTCATACTTCCCGGCTGAATCCTCATTCTGGGGCTATTACCGAACCTATTTACAGCAGTGGGCTGAGGCAGTGACCCATGAGAATCAAGAGAATTACTATCTGGATAATCCGGTCGGCATGGCTCACAAGGCAGCCCCGGTCAAGCTATCTGTTGCAGGCAGTCTGTTCCTGTCTGATCAAATTCCGCTGATTCCTAGGCTTGAAGACGCTACCGATTACGCTCTTATCACACTGCAAATGCTGGATGATGTCATGGATTGGAAGAAAGATATGGAGGAGGCGAATTACAACAGCCTAGTCGCCTTTGTTCGTGCTGAGCTCAAGATTCCGGCGGACCAGGTGATTTCCGAGGAACAGATCGAACAAGCGATCTACATAGACGACTGCCTTATCCGTTATTCAGAACAAGCTTTGACTAACCATCTTCAGGTTCAAGCCGTCTATGAACTGGCGCCACATCTAAGAGATTTCAGTCATCATTTGCTCGAAGAGCTGCTAGGTGTTACGAAGAATATCGAAAAAGATCGAACGATGTTGCAAACAGGAGGATTGAACTATTGGCTATCTAAAAATGTATAAAATTACTAGATAATCCATGAACTATATGATACATTGTAATTGGAACAAAATACCTATTTTGAAAGGAAGATTACTATGTCAACTGATGCTATTCTTACAAATCAAGTAATTCAAAAAGCCTGGCAAGACCCAAGTTTCAAGGAACAACTCCTGGCTGATCCCAAGAAAGCTATCCAGGAAGCATTAGGTGTAATCCTTCCAGATCACATCCGAGTCAATGCTGTTGAAGAGAAGCCGGATGAATTCTATCTGGTACTGCCGCCTAACCCGGCTAAGTCACTTAATAAAGTAACAGCAGTCAAAGATTCCTGGTAAACACCACCTCACATATACATCAAGTCCATACCCAGTCCGGTTTCCTTAAGTTTACTCTCTAAACTCAGGAAACCGGATAATTGCCTCAGTTCCAACCCCCTTCTCACTCTTGAAAGTGAGCTCCCCATTCATGACTTCGATGATACTATATGTAACCATTAGACCTAGTCCAGTTCCCTTACTCTTATTAGAGAAATAAGGCTCGCCGAGCC